>Ga0070717_10001506_pt1 | contig 16129 bp, 18 predicted proteins | sample LARL113metaG_FD_71366 | JGI IMG/M metagenome (GOLD analysis project Ga0070717, IMG submission 71366) | Corn, switchgrass and miscanthus rhizosphere microbial communities from Kellogg Biological Station, Michigan, USA - LAR L11-3 metaG | ecosystem: Host-associated > Plants > Roots > Rhizosphere ... | reverse complement strand
GGGCGGCAATTTCTTCTTGCTCTGCTGCCGATTCTGTCGTGGCTTGCGGCAAGGGGTCTTGCGCCCCCGGCGCGTTCGGCGCTGTCGCGTGCGGTGTTCCTCCGCTTTTTTGACGCCCTCCCTGGCTTCGGCCTGGATGTTCAGGTAGGTATGCGAGGCTCCGAGGACGCTATACCCCTCTCTTTTTGATCCGGGGTCAATGCCCACAGCAATGGGCTGAACTTCCTGTGCTGATGGCTCGACGTTGAGCCGCACGCAGAAGATCCCCCCTTTCCAGAACGCCGTGGCCTTCCCGCTTGTGATCCAGCGACGGGCGCGGGATGGCGTGGTTGGCATCAACGGCTGTTGCTTGCGGTCGAATACCGGGACAAACATGTGCGATAAGCCTCTTTCGAGTGAATACATTCCCTTCGCTGCTGACCACCGGAGAGGAGACAGATTAGGGAGGCGTCCGTCCTGTCCTGTGGGCTGCCACGCCCAGATGATTCAGCTTCCTTCAGATGCCCTGTTGCCAGAGCTTGGATAAGCTAGTCTCGCAGTTACCCTTGAGCGTTTTCCGCTGGCTCGTGCGGTCTGCTCTCAAGCCCCCGCATTCAATACGGGGGTGCTCGACGAGTGTTCCTAAGCATCTCCCTTTGGTCGACCGTGAGGATCCCCAGGCCAGTTCTCTAGGAGTATACGAGCCGCTTGCGCGGCATGGCCGCGATGACTGATACGATTCTTCTGTTCCGGTGCTAGCTCGGCAAGCGTTTTTCCAAGTTCGGGTACAAAGAAGATAGGATCATAACCAAACCCGTACTTCCCACGAGGCACATCGGCAATTACTCCCTCGATTACTCCCTCAACAATACGAGTAGAGCCAGATGGGTCAGCCAGGGCGATTACACAGCGAAAACGTGCCGTGCGTTGATCCATCGGAAGCCCTTTCAATTGCTCCGCTATCTTGCGGAAACGCTCTTCATACGTTGTTTCCCTGCCAAGGTAGCGAGCGGATCGAACTCCTGGAGCGCCTCCGAGCGCATCTATCTCTAAACCGGAATCGTCGGCCAGCGTAAGCATACCTGAAGCCTGAGCATAAGCACGGGCCTTCAGCTCCGCATTTTCGGCAAAGGTGGCTCCCGTCTCCTCTACTAGCATATCTAATTGCAGATCTTTTAGTGACAATAACTTAAACGGCAGATCAGAGAGGATTGCACGCAATTCCTCCAATTTATGCTGATTGCTTGTTGCCAGTAATAGTGTTCGCATGACTTCTCTCTAGCTGTATTAGCCGGTGATCCGAACAACTCACGGGTCTATAGTCTGATGTGACTACTCGGATTCCCCCGGCGCAAATTATTCTGCTTACGTGGATATACACCGCTGTATTGTAACATCAATTGAAATCGCCTTTCCAGGTGAAGAGAAGTCATCCCCTAACATAGGCCCATATAGTATCATATCCCAGTTGTGTTGTCGAGTTTGAATACAAGTGACTTTATGTCGAAATGCATAACACAGCCGGCAATTTGGCAATCAGCGTGCATCGAATCCGCTTGAATCCTTTTGAGGACCTTCGCGGAAGAGTATAGCTGAAAAGGCAGACGGACACATTGGCCTTTTGCACGGTTTATTTTTGAACGCAATGGAGTATAACAGAATCAAGAGAGATGTTTCCATACTCTCTCCTGTCTATCTCCCATGATACAAAAGAGATTGCGTACCAAGTACCACCATGTTGTTTTCAGAGGTCACTGATTTCTCGCGTAAGGGTCATGATCCATTCTAACTCGTTCTCTATCTGATGTCTGAGGAATGAAATCACACGCTTTCCTCCCTGTTGCTCTGGCTCTAGATCAGCATCCAGATCTTCGGCCATGTGGATCAGGTGGTTGCGCATCACGGCTTCCCTCGTGCGTAAGATGTGGAGGCGGTCAGGGACATCGAGCAAATGAAAGAATGCGACTCTTACCAGAAACTCGGAGTCATCGAGCGCTATCTCTAGTGGGTAGTTGCGCAGTAATCCAAGCAGAACCTCTTCGCCGTGACTGGTCAGGGAGTAGACATTACGGTCAGGCCGCCCCTGCGTATGCTCCACCTCACAGACAACCGCCCCCCTCTCCTCGAATCGCCTGAGCGCGGGATACAGGAGTTTATTATTGAGAGGGATCATTCCTCGAAAGGTTCGCTCGACGCGTTTCTTTATTTCATAGCCGTGCGCGGGCTGACCGGTCAAGTGCGACAGAATGAGAATATCAATGTACATAGTTGAGGTTTCTCCTGGATTATTGAAGACGTAGAATTCATGGCACAAACCATCTTCTCAAGCCCATTTAATCCATACTTTACCAGGCAAGGTATAGGTGTACAACGGTTTTTTAGAGACGTTTGCGTCGTTTCTGATTTCTCTTCCCTTATCATCTCATACAAAACCTCCGTTCAAACCTTATCCTTTGATGCCACTCGATATGAACGACGCAATGATCTGGCGCTGCATGGCGAGATACAACAGGACGACCGGAGCAGCGGCAACCAACGAAGCTGCCAAAATCTGTGTGTAATTGGTAGCATACGCCCCGCGGAAGAGTGCGAGTCCTAGAGGCACAGTCGTATAGTCGGGACTCTGCACAACCAGTAGCGGCCATACAAAATTATTCCAACTCGCAAGGAATGTCAGCACGGCCAGCGCCGCAAGAGCAGACCGTGAGGAAGGGAGAACGATGAACCAAAATATCTGGAGTTCGTTGCACCCATCCAGGCGTGCCGCTTCCAGGAGCGCGTCCGGCAACCGACTCATGAATTGCCGCATCATGAAGATGCCGAAGCCGCTTACAGCACCAGGGATGATTAGCCCTGCATACGAATCGAGCAAATGCAACTGCCGGACGAGGACGAAGAGCGGGATCATGATCGCTGGAAACGGAACCATGAGCGCGGCAAGGACGACCGCGAAGAGGACGTTCCGTCCCGGGAAGTGAAGTTTGGCAAATCCATATCCCGCCAGTGCTGACGTCAGCAGGGTTATAGCGGTGACGGCCACAGCCACAACCGCACTATTCAGGAAATATCGCCCGAACGGGGCTGCCTGAAAGGCATTGGTGTAATTTTCGACATGTAATGCAGGTGGGATCCACGTGATCGCACCGGTGAAAAGGCTATCATTCGTGGTAAGCGATGACATGACCGTCCAGTAGAGCGGAACGGCGATAATCAGCCCCAGCAGCGCGAGGGACAAATGCACCAGGAAAGCTTTCACTGAAAGGCGATAGCGCATGCGTACCTTTATCTTTGATCCATCAAGGTATGGTTGGCGAAAAAGCGTTCCACTCATGATTAAATATCCTTCGGTCGAAACACGTAAAACTGGACATAGACGACGAGTAAGGATAGCAGGAGTAGGATAAACGACATTGCGGTCGCTTTGCCGATGTTGAGATAGCTGAACGCTGTATCATAGATGAGTTCGGCCAGAGGTCTGGTTGCACCAGCAGGACCTCCTTGTGTGAGAAGGTATGGCTGGGCGAACAACGTCAGTGCATTCGACGTCGCAATGACGACGACAAAGAGCAATACCGGACGGACCAACGGAAGTGTAATATGCCAGGCCATCCTGAAGGCACCTGCCCCGTCAATGCGTGCAGCCTCGTAGTAATCATGCGGGATGTTGCGTACCCCTGCAAGCATGATGACTGTGAAGTAGCCAAGATTCGTCCAGATCAACATAAAGATCAACGCGGGCAAGGCCCACCGGGCGTCTGTCAACCAGGGGATAGCAAGTCCAAGACCAGCGTTGATGATCCCGTTCCCCTGGTAGAACATGCTCCATACAATAGCGGTTACGACTGTGGGGAGAATGGTGGGAAGGAAAAACAGCGGCTGATACCACCCGGTGAAACGCACACGGGCATCAAGCAGCAAGGCGACCACGAATGCCAGAAGGGCAGAGGGCAAGGCCGTCCCCACCGCGATCTCCAGTGTGACGATCAGGGATTGATGGAACTGCGTATCACCCAGGAGATCGGTATAATTGCCGAAGCCCTGCAGCACCGGCGTTCCAACAAGCTGCCAGTTCGTGAAACTCAAGTAGAGGGCACTCACCATTGGGTAGACGACGAAGATGAACAAAGGAAGGATTCCCGGTAGGACGAAGAGCAGGCCAATTATCGCCCGACGTTGTGCCAACGTCATGTGGGCGAGTACTCGTCTCTTCGAGTATGGGCGGCTGTCTACCTTACCGAGTCGTTCATACATAATTGCCTCCTCTCAACCTACACATCTTGTGTGGCCGCTCACAGCACATTGGGAGGAAGGGCAGTCACCTGAAAGCAGCCTCTTCCTCGCTGGGGTAGGAGGCTGCCTGGCGGCCCCTCCATACTTACATCAGGGGTTGAATTTCGCCCTGGGCCTGATCAAGCGACGCCTGGGCGCTTTGGCCGTTGAGGACAGATCGTTGGATGGCCCTCTCGATGATGTCCGTTATCTGTGTGAAATGTGTGAGCGGCGGGAGAAATACCCCGCTGTTGAAGGCAGCCTTGAAAACCTCCCAGTGCGGGAAGTCTCTGGTGGCCGACCCGTTCAGTGTGGCGTTATCGCCCAGCCACAGCCCGGCGTCTCTGAAGTAAGTGTCGCCGTTGTCGGCGAGATAGCGTGCGAATTTCCACGTCTCAGCCTGGTATTGCGAGGTTTTGGAGACGTACAAGCCGAAGCCATAGAGGTCCGCACCGCTATCGGGGCCGTTCGCAAAGCGCGGCCAGGGGCCGACAGTGTAGTGATTGTACGTTTGCGGAAAGTCTTGTTGGAGAACGCTGACCTCGAATGTACCACCATAGCTCGTCATGGCCGCGGTCCCATTGCCGAAGAGGTCTACACCTCCACTAGCAGGCGACAACGATGGATCATAGATCTTCCAAACATGGGCGAAGTCAGCCCATGTTTGAAGGGCCGTGGCAGCGGCAGGCGAGTTCACAGTAGCTATCTTACCATCGTTGTTGAAGAGGCTTCCGCCCGCTTGATGCGTCATAGCGTCGAGATTGAGGATATCGGTGAGACTGTTGTAGAGGGTAGGCGTGAACCCTTCCTGCTTAGTCCTGCCATTGTCTCGGATCGTGAGTTTGGCCCCGATCGTTGCTACATCTTGCCAGGTCTTAGGGAAGTCTTTGACCGGATCAAGTCCAGCAGCTTGAAACCTGGCGGTATTGATCCAGAATATGTAGCTTGAGATCTCATGAGGAACGCCGTAAACGACCCCTTTGTAAGAAAACCCATTGACGATGGAGGGGAGGTATCGCGCGGCAAACGCGTTCTCATCCTTCACCCCGAAAGATGTGTAATCGATAGGCACGATGAGTCCCCGTTGTTCTAACGCCGGGGCATAGGATTGGAAATAATTGAAGATATCTGGCCCACTTCCACCGGCGAACGCCGTGGTGAGCTTCGTGGATAAGCTGTTGATATCCACAGGCAGATAGGTAATCTTAACGTTGGGATGAAGCGCTTCATAGCGAGCAATGAGTTGTTGTTCAACCTTGTTAACCGGAGGATTGACGTGCGTCCAATAGGTGATAGTAACAGTGTTGGACGGGGCAGTCGTCGTTGTACAAGCTGTCACTATCAACGAAAGCAATAAGGCGATCAAGATGTAAATACTTGCGTTCAGGCGTGTGCACAAAGGCATGTTCTTCATTTCGTTGCGTACCTCCATTCTAGATATGATAGAGTCAACCTATCTATCGATCTCCTTCGTCATCAGGCCTTCAAGATCGATCTGCTATAGGTAACAGTACACTAAGATACTGATATAGGTAACAGTACACTAATATATCGTGATTGTCAAGAGTGGGAGAACAGACAAAATCTAAAAAGTGCGGCTTCGAACCTGGACAGGCGGAGTCGAATGGCTCTTGACTCTGTCCTTCAATATAGCTTGCCGTATAAATCAAACAAGAAATAGGCGTGTGCAATACAACCAACACTCTATTTTTTGGAACCATTTAGTACTACTTACCACCCAAGAGATAGCATTTCTGTGCTCTTTTATGTTATATGAAACGTATAATAATAAAGCCTAAAAACTGTAGCGCCAAAACGTATATCTAATAAGTACCCACAAAAGCTGCTTACTTATATCGATGAGGTTCACTTATGAGTACCCAACCACTACTATCTGCTAGTGTAGTAGACGCGCAGGATAACAGCAGCCCTCTATTCCAACCTGGGCATCCACTGAGAGTACAAGGCCCATTTACTCTTAGAGCTAACACGGAGCAATCAGAGTCCCTTGCACGTCCCCAGGATCTATTCAATACTCAGATGCTTGTGGGTAATAAAAATGTACAAGAAGTGACCCTGCTCCATGAGCTGGAGCAAGAGTTTTCTGAAGTAATTTTCAAGCTTACACCAGTAATGAAAGCAAAAGATGCGGAGCTGTATAGGCACTCGCTACGAGTTCACTCACTTGCGCTTGCACTGGCTCCTATGCTGAATCTTCCACAAGATGAGGTGTTGACGATTGGATTGGCAGCATTTTTTCACGACATCGGTAAAATGGGCATCAACGATGCAATATTAAAGAAAGCATCGCAACTGACCCATCAAGAGTTTGAGATCGTAAAAAGGCATCCTGCATACGGCGCAAAGATGCTTAGCCAGTTTAAGATATTAAAGAACGTAATTCCCTCGGTCTATCATCACCATGAATGCTGGGATGGCGGAGGTTACCCCGATGGGATAAGTGGCGAGGCTATTCCATTAGGAGCGCGCATTGTGGCAATTGTCGACGCATTTGATGCCATGACTTCCTACCGGAATTACCAGAATCGACGTACACCACTAGAGGCATTGGAAGAACTCCGCAGGTGCGCGGGAACGCAATTTGATGCTCAACTGGTGGGGCTTTTCTGCAACTGCCTCGAAACAACCCTCGTTGAGTCCATTCATGAGGGATAAGTGGAGTACGCAGACCTGGCGGGTCATTGCCTTTTTAATTCGCGCTGAATCGAGTGATAGCACTGGCGTAGATACTCTTCAAGCTTAGCCCAATCACCCTCTATGTCAGCAGATTCGTTGCTTGTGATCAGATCGACAGTGTTAGCAGCGAGCAATCGCCACTCTGCTGATTCCCGCGCCTGTTCGGGGGCCAATCCAAAGATGGCGCTGTGCAAGTCAACCAGCGTTTGAAGGAACTCATCCTTCTCGGGCTTCCCCGATAGACGCCGGTGCACGTCGAAATAGTGCAGCTCTAAGACAGCCACTTGCTTGGGGTCATATTCTAGATGAGCATAGCGACTGGCCACGCGGTAGAACTTTTCAAGGTACCTCAGCACCTTGCGCTCGTCATGGTTAACCGGCACCCAGGCCAGCGATGCACGCGTGGTGTAATAGGCCGCCAGTAGTGACATGGGAAAAGGAATACGGAACTCTTCCTGGCAGAGTCCCACGATCAAACGCAGCATTTTTAACCACTGACGGTCATAGTACGCCCGCCAACCAGCGGCTTCAAAATACGCTACACGGTCCGGGTTAAATTCAAATGTTTTTGCCATCGTACCTCTCGCTGTTACTGTTGTTATAATGTACGAGAAATTGCGACGGTGAGATTACTTTGTTGAGCAGCGTTGATGCACCAACTGCTGGCAGTATAGATCATTTTCATCTCCTTGTCTGTCGCTGGGCGACATTGGGCTTACTAGGACGATGATTCCTGCGAGCGGGAGAAGCGACTTGCAAGAAGCCGTGGATCGCCTGGCGTTCCAAGCAGGTTTGTCGCACTTGTCGCAGTTGTAGCGGTTGTCATCGGACGGTGGGCGAATGAGGCCTGAGGCTGCTTGCGGCCAGATATGGTGCAACTGTGGCGCATTTGCTCCCTATTTTTTGGGTTTTTCCTTTTTTTTGCCTGGTTGACGCCAGGTGTAGAGCCAGCTGAGACGATTTTCAAAGGTGTGCATTTTATGCAAATCACGCTCGGTTTAGTGTGCCTTTACTGCTGATAGTGGTGGTACCACGCACATAGGAGCTGGAGGTACACCGTTCTTCTCTTACGTATTCTTTCCCAGTTCTGAGAAGTGGCTCATCCCCGTCATCGCTCGCATCTGGAACCCGGGAGGACCAAAGGAGGCTTCCCCATGAGCGGCATGCCGCGCACGGAGCTGTCCATGGTCTATGTGCGATCGGTTTGCGCAGCAGCAGAGGATGATCCCTTTGCGGACTAAGAGGTAATCCACCAGGGAAAGGCTTTTCGCAAGACAGCGATCGTGCTGCCAGGCGAGAGCTCACGAGGGTGACTGCTGGCACATGTTAATACAAACGCCCATGTATTTACGCTATAATAAGGCATGTGAAACCATCAGATGGACCCGACTACATGAATAGAGAGTAAAAGGGCTTGAAGAGGTGTTTCAGCACACTTGAATCTCCTACTGCACATCTCAATTAAAAATGAGGGATAGTTCATGAACGATCCAAAACCGACGACACTTCGCGCTGATGATCTGCTGCGTCATCTAAAGGACCTCCGCACTGGCACCTACGAGGGAGCACAGAGCCGGAGCGCAAAAGAGGAAATCTACCGCAAGGGTATTGAACTGCTCACACCGGTCGCTATAGCAGTCCTTGAGGAAGCTAACGTCTTATTCTTACAGGGCACGGGTAAGATACAAATAATCGGCCCGGAGGATGATGGTTCCAGCGGCTTAGAAACTCGCTTTGAGTTAAGCTGGCCTCAACAACGAGCCGCCTATGTCACACGTGGCCCCCGCGAACCGCTTCAGCCGGTGCGTATCGTTGTCAATTACTCCCAGAGCTTCCTACATCCTCACCTCTCTGCAAGTGCTGCGGGCTACTGGCCATTTCAAGTCACGAGCTGGGCAGATGCTGAGCGGCAGAAAGGCATACTTGCCGCCATCGTTGAGCTGGAGCTGCACCAGCGCATCTTTGAAACCGACTGGCGTATCCTGCCTGTTTCACAGCAATAAGGATTATGCGCCCTTCGAAAGGAAAAGATCGTGAACAACCCAATCGTCTTCATCCATGGATCAGGCGATAGCGCCCGCGTCTGGCGTCTACAACTCGAGTATTTTGGCAACGACCATGCATTTGCAATTGACTTACCGGGGCATGGACGAAGAGCGAATAGTTTGCCTGAAGAAGTCAGCGTAATGGACTATACCAGGTCAGCACACGAAATTATTTTCGACGAATTACAGCCCGATCACCCTATCATTGCGGGACACTCGCTGGGGGGAGCCATCGCGCTTGCAATGGGTCTGCAATGTGGGTCCAAACTGGGTGGGCTGATCTTGATCGGCACGGGGGCACGACTACGCGTTCATCCCGACCTGCTCAAAGGCGCAAAAGAGAGGCCGCAACAGGCGAACCTGCAATTGCAACAACTGGCGATTGCCGCGACCACCAATCCGTCAATATTCGCCAGCCCGCCGGATGAGCAGGCAAAAACAGAGCCGAACATGCTCTACCGCGATCTTTCGGCATGCAACATATTTGACGTGATGCAGCGTCTGACCGAAATTCACCTCCCCACGCTGATTATTTGCGGGGACGACGATCGCTTAACGCCTGTCAAATACAGCGAATACCTGCATAGCCATATCGCCGGATCAACGCTGCGTATCATCCCCCAGGCAGGCCATTATGTCTTCCGCGAGCAACCGCAAGCTGTAAACAGCGCGATTGAGGAATGGATGCAGCAGGACTAGCGGTAGCTTGTTGGTTTGGGTATGCTCCGCATTGGCAAATTGACAAACTGCTGTGCTCCCTCGGCTTATATCAAACGTGTTACAAATTGCTTGACATCGAGCGCGCGTCAGGGTTATAATCGATTGCGTCCAGTGGACTTCTTGAGGCCTGGTAAGGGGAATCAAGAGGAGCTTTGGGATAAATAAAGGGGCAATAACCAGCGTTTGTCACTAGCCGGTGTAGCTCAGCGGTAGAGCACGCGTTTCGTAAACGCGCGGCCAAGAGTTCGATTCTCTTCACCGGCTCTTTTTATTCCTCTGATGGTAATACCTCTTCCCAACTATCCGTCTCGTGTGTCTCTCGCCAATGCCGTTTGGCGTGACAGTTCACACAGAGCACATCGCACTTTTTGATCTCTTTGATTAATGCTTTAATACTCGTACCACGCAAAACAGCATTGCTAATAGTGAAGCTCTTCTCTTTCTTATCCCTATGATGGAATTGAAGGCACGCAGGATGATTCTCGCCACATTCTATACAGTAAAGTTCACTTTTATACATCCTGAACCAGTCTCTGATATCCAGTTCTCGCTTTCTCCGTTTCTCCGAACGCCTTTCCAATATCCTATCTTTGTGTCGCTGATACCAGCTTCTCTGGTATTCTTTCCGGTGAGCCGCCGCTTTCTCTCTGTCCTTATAAGGCATAGTTTTCACCCCCGCTATCAGTCATTTGCCTTTCTTGCCAGTGCAGCTTAGCATGACAGTTGCCGCATAAGATGTCACACTTACTGATTTCTTTTTCCAACTTTTTGAGGTTTATATATCTTCTTCTTCCAATAATCTGACCGATGGTGAAACTCTTCTCTTCCTTATCACGGTGATGGAATTGGATACATGCCGGATGGTTCTCACCGCACTCTACACAGCGCAGTTTGCTCTTATACCGCCTGAGCCATTGCCTTAGCTCCTCGTTATGCTGCCTGCGCTGCTCTAATATCTTCTCTCTATGTCGCTGATACCAACCCTTGTTATACTCTCGATAGTAAGCTTTGCGTGTTTCATCGTTATCCCTACTAGGCATGTCGTTCTCCTACGGTCTACTATGAGGAACGGTGTGGGAATTCTCTACATCGAGAGAAAACCCACACCAAACGTACACTAAAGCATGATTAGGCTGTGTAAGCATCGAACAAACGTGAGTGTGTTTCTACGACCTGCTGCGAAGAACGTGCTGCGTCACTTTGTCCAATGCGCTCCAAGCAAAGCGGGTAGTCGTCAAACACATGATAGCTGTGCACTGGATGCTCCGCGAGATCAAAGACCTCGGCATGGCACACCGACGACCAGCCTAATGCTTTTAAGCACTCCTTGACTGCTTCTTCTTCCTTTGCAGCATACACCTGACGAGAGGCATCAGCGGGGCGGTCATACCAGCGGTAGCCATTCTGTACTTGCTCATGCCAGAGATTGACGCTGTAGTGGTTCATGGCTTGCATCGCTTTACTCCTTAGGTTGATAACTGGGCTTTCATAGAGGCATTAGAGACAACTACCTACACGCTAGTGACAAAACCAATTGTTTTATAGCCCAAAATATACCTTTTGGTGGTACCTATATGGGCTTTATAACGAATAATACATAATTATGCGTCCAAAAGTCAATGATATAGGATGATAGATAATATAACGTACAAATGCATATATTAGTTCAAGATAACGCACGATACGTACACAGTCTTACGGTGATTGACGTAAGGATATGAAACGTCTATAATCCAAAGACAGTACAGATATGGGAGAGGATTATGACCGATGATACTGAAGAATGGCTAACGGTGGAAGAGGTCGCTAAGAAGCTCAAGGTCCACGTCTCTCGCGTGCGCCGATGGATAAGAGAAGGTTCGCTCATAGCAGCAGACTTTGGAAGAGACTACCGCATACATATAGATGACTACAATAATTTTGTACAATCGCGTAAGACCAGGGGTAGCAGAGACCAAGAGGAAGCGACTTGAGGCGATAAAGATGATAGAAGACAACGGCGAAACAATATGTGTCGAGTCCCCTCACCGGCTCTTTATATTTCATAATCTTGTGCCCATTTCACGCCTTTTTGCTGATTATTCTTCGTTTCATGCAGGCGCAATCTTGCTTTAGACCCTATAGGTACATCATCCACAGGCACTAAGTACACTTTCCCCGTATCAGGAGAGTAGACCCCAAAGTAATCGGCTTCTCCCTTATAGCCTTTCCTTATATGCGGCTTCCCTCCAACTCTAGCATAGGTGATAGCCGTGTTAAACTCTAGGCAACCCCACTCCTCAACGTACCGTGCTGTTTTACATTGAATGCGTATGAGCTTCCCATCGTCGTCGATGGCAATATCGTAGCGATGGTCATGTCCCCAGGGAATGAGACATTCATATCCAAGTTGAACAAACCTTGCCAGAATCACGCTCTCGGTAATCTCGCCCTTTCTTGATGTGTTTTTCGGCTTACCAAATAGCGGCATATCGTCCTACTCTTCCTGCACTTGATGGCGTAGTCGTGCTAAACATATGAGAGGAGGGGCTACCCTGAAAGATAGCCTCTTCTCACTTATTCTTCCATAATTTCCAATCTCGGTAACGAGCCGCTCATGTGCCCAGGGAACACTCCCAGATACTCTTCGAGATACTCGATCGCCTCCTCGCCAAAACGATAGTGCCCTGTCCTGGCATCAGGCACCGCTATCTGATGCAACAATTCCCCTGCTGAAAGTTTCGTCGCGCGTTGTGGCTCTTCCTCGTTATCCGGACTGAATACGATGCTGCCCCACTGAACTGTGTTCGCTTGTAGCCCTGTCGCTATGCATCTAAGCCCTTTCTGGCATAACCAATCCCTAAACGTGGTAAAATAGGGAAAACCTGAGAGGCGAGGCGCAATGAGTGACGATAAAATGCTGACTGTTCAGCAAGTAGCAGATCAAATACAGGTCAACCCCGAAACAGTTAGACGCCCTAGACATTGGCGGCGAATATCGTATTTCTCGTGCTGATCTTGATGACCTCATTCAGCGCAGGAAAACTGGCAGAAAGAGGAAGAAAGATTAAGGCTATGGGATGGGTTAAAGCAAGTGCCGTCCGTTCGAGTCCCCTCGCCGGCTCTTTATGGCCTATTAGGTCCACTGATGAAATCGACAACGCGAAGCTCTCAATCGGCTTCACATCGGGGTAACTGAACTGATGGATCAGAAGGAAAGGGGCTATGCCTGTCCATTTAGCTCAGCTGAGGAAGAACAGGCATGATACGTTCTTCTCAACACTACTGCAATAACTGCGGTGCGGCCTACCAGGGCCAGGCAGAGCGCTGCTTCGTCTGTGAAGCACCTTTGCATGCCCCTTCGAGGGAGCTATTGCTCAAAGGGCGTTACCGAATTCTTTTCCTGGTGGGGCAGGGCGGCTTTGGAGCTGTCTACAAGGTAGAAGATACCCAGAGTGGAAATCGTCCCCTCGCTATGAAGGAGATCAATTTGAGTGCTCTTACCGCCCAGGAGGCGATTGAAGCTACCGGTGCATTCAACCGTGAAGTGCATTTGTTATCTGACCTGACACACCCCAACCTGACACGTATATACGACCACTTCACTGGGAGAGAGCATTGGTATCTCGTGATGGACTACATCGAGGGTGAAACACTGGAGCAGCACCTGAAAAGAACACGGAGTGGTCGCCTGCCGCTACGAGAAGTCCTCGATATTGGTATCCAGCTCTGTGCAGTGCTTGACTACCTCCATACCCGTGAGCCGTCCATCATCTTCCGCGACCTCAAACCAGCCAATGTAATGCGAACTTCTGCCGGTCATCTCTACCTTATTGACTTTGGCATTGCCCGTCACTTTAAACCGGGCCAGCCCAGGGATACTATCCCTCTTGGCTCCCCAGGCTATGCCGCCCCAGAGCAATACGGCAGAGCACAGACAACTCCTCGGGCAGACATCTACAGCCTGGGGGCACTCCTTCACCAACTGCTGACAGGGAACGACCCCGCGCAGAATCCTTTTCGCTTCGAACCAGCACCGCTGCAAGGTCAAGCGATTCCTCGTCGGCTGCAGTCATTGGTGTTGCAGATGGTCGAAGTGGATGTCAACAACAGGCCGTCCAGTATGGTGGTCGTCAAGCAAGCATTAGAGCAGATTGTTGCTGCCTCACGACCAGTAGGGACTCTCCTCTCTACTTGCAACCACTACAGGCTCGTACTGACTCTGGCGTGGTCACCAGATGGCACCTATATCGTCTCTGGTACCGCTAATAACGTCCTCCATGTATGGAATGCGACTACGGGTCGCCATATGTGCTCCTATCCCGATCCTTTCAAAACATATGCATGGGCATCTTCGCTAGCGTGGTCACCCGACGGTACTTATATTGCTTGGGGAAGCGATGATAGGACGGTGCAGATATGGCAGGTGGAAAACGATGCCTCTATCACAATGAAGCAAAAGTTTACCTATCGGGGTCATGCCAACTGGGTCAATGCTGTGGCATGGGCACCGGACGGCAGGCGCATTGCTTCTGGAAGCGACGATAAAACTGTGCAAGTATGGCAGATGGGCGCTACGGCTGCAGGTGCTGAGATCGAGACCTATCGCGGTCATTCCCTTTGGGTGGGGGCTTTAGCCTGGTCGCCCGACGGCAACTACATTGCTTCTGGTGGGAATGACGCAACCATCCATATCCGGGATGTTGCCAGGAAGGAGACGGCTCGCATCTATCGCGATCATCCCTTTGGAGTCACTGCCCTGGCCTGGTCGCCTGATGGAACGCGTATTGCCTCTTGTTCCTGGGGAGATAACATCATCCGACTTTGGGATGTAGTCACCGGAAACACACTGTTCACCTATCATGGTCATTCCGCTTGCGTCAATGCCGTCGCATGGTCCCCTGATGGCACGCACATTGCTTCTGGGGGTAGTGATAAGACGGTGCAGGTGTGGGATGCCGTCACAGGCTGCACCATATTTATCTATCGTGAACATTTCGGTTGCATATGCTCTGTCGCATGGTCGCCCGATGGGACACGGATTGCCTCAGCAGGCAACGACGGAACAGTGCAGATCTGGCAGGCCCCTCTTCACCACGCTGTGTACTGAAGCTGCCAAGACTCCTACACCCTATCGGGACTTTGCTCTCCGGTGCCCTTTACGGGATCACAGCGCTCTCTGCCACGAGCGTCTGGGCAGTGGAACGGCACCCAGTGGGCGCGCTTATCCGGCCCGAAAGTGGGCACCTCCAACAACACGTTCCAGGCAGCCGTGGCCATCCCGACCACTAGTGATGTCTGGACTGTCGGATGTACTATGAAGCCACCTCCCCGTATCAGTCTCAGACGCTCGTAGAGCAGTGCCAGGCGTGCTAGCCCCGCCAATCTAGGTCATGGCATAGATTGGCGGGAAGTGAGCCTTTCCAGTCTCATTTTCCATGAGACTGGAAAGGCCGCTGTGAGCAGCATTTCTGTCCACAGGGACTGGTGAGACGAGAAGATAGGAGGTAGAATAAGACTATCAGCAAAAACAGAGGCGAGGGAACCAGCCATGCCCCTATCAGAGGTTCATCAATGCGAGTCCCCTCATGAAGAGATTTTCAGGTCTACATAGAGTATTGGAGTGATGCGTACCGCGTGGACTATCAGCAAGTAATTACTCATCTGCAAAGAGCATATAGCCGCGAAAGCGCCAGTGGCAGAGATCAAGCAGGGAAAGAAGACTGGAAGGTGGCCGAGCGGCAACACTTTCTGGAGCTCTTGAAGCGAGAGGGAAAGAAAACACTGCTGGAAATAGGAGCTGGGACAGGCACAGATGGCCTTTTTTTCCAGAAGAGCGGCATGCGCGTGGTCTGCACTGATCTCTCGCCGGCCATGGTCGAACTGTGCCGTGAAAAAGGCCTGGAAGCATATGTCATGGATTTTTTACGCCTGGATTTTCCGCCCGCTTCTTTCGAGGCCATGTATGCGCTGAACTGCCTGCTCCACGTGCCTACAAACGATCTCCCGGCAGTTCTGGAAAAGCTGCGGAGTCTCTTATACCCTGGCGGTCTTTTCTTTCTTGGCGTTTACGGAGGCAATGAAGAAGAGGGCGTACGTGAGGACGACTGGCATCAACCACCACGTTTCTTCGCTCATCACACAGAAGAATTTATGAAGCGGGCTATCTCGCCGTTTTTTGAAATCAGCTCATTCAAGACAATACCACTCGAAAATCGAGCATGGCATTTTCAATCGATGGTGCTGAGGCGCACGAAACAGGAGTGGACTTAGTATGGAGCCGGATTTGTTCAGCAAGTATGCGTACTCGGAGAAGGTCTTAACTCATGCGGATTACGACTACATCTACATCTCTCCGCATTTAGATGATGTGCCACTCTCCTGTAGCGGCACTATTGTCCAGCAGAAAGCACAAGGACTCAACATACTGATCGTGACGG
>Ga0070717_10001504_pt1 | contig 16140 bp, 14 predicted proteins | sample LARL113metaG_FD_71366 | JGI IMG/M metagenome (GOLD analysis project Ga0070717, IMG submission 71366) | Corn, switchgrass and miscanthus rhizosphere microbial communities from Kellogg Biological Station, Michigan, USA - LAR L11-3 metaG | ecosystem: Host-associated > Plants > Roots > Rhizosphere ... | reverse complement strand
CGCCATAGTACCCGCACAGTGCGATTCCCAGCACGCACTTTCAATTACTTGGCAGTCCTACGAGTTAAGCGCCCAACTGTAGCAGGGTTTTAGTTTGACATCTCATTTCCGAAATGTCCAACCACCGAATACAGGCATGATCGTTTAAATTATCACCGGCATGAAAATATTCGTGGTGTCGGTCGTTTTTCTAGCGAGCGCTGCAACCGCGGAAAGCAATCCGACAGGTAGCGCCTTTGACGCTCATGCTGCGGAGCGCTTCGCTAACCTGGCTCTCGCGTGCGTGCATAAGGAGTTTCCCAACCACATCAGCCATACGCTCAACAATGATGCTGACGTCGCTGCGCCGCGGAAGCTAACGCCGGCATTCTATGGCTGCTTCGACTGGCACTCTTCAGTTCATGGGCATTGGCTGCTAGCGCGCTTGGCAAGAACTTATCCTGATGCGCCGTTTGCCCGACCGGCACGCGAGGCGCTGCAGCAGAGCCTGACGGCAGAAAATATCACTCAGGAAGCCGCATATCTTCGAGGCGAAGGACGGGCCAGCTTCGAGCGACCTTATGGATTGGCATGGCTGCTGCAACTCGCGACGGAGTTACGCGAGTGGGATGATCCCAGCGCTCGCGAACTTGCACAAGACTTGCGTCCGCTGGAACAGGCGGCTGTCGAGCGCTTAAGCGTTTGGCTGCCGAAGCTCTCAAATCCAGTGCGCATCGGTGAACACGATCAGACTGCTTTTGCATTCGGTCTAATTCTCGACTATGCACGAGGGGCCGGAAACGAACGCTTAGCGCACCTCGTCGAGACAAAAGCTCGCCAGTTCTATGCCCATGACAGAGATTGCCCGCTAAACTACGAGCCTTCCGGCGAGGATTTTCTGTCGCCGTGCCTTGCCGAAGCGGACGCAATGCGACGAGTGCTCCCGAAAAATGAATTTGCACACTGGCTAAAAACATTTCTGCCGCAGCTTTCGCATGCGAAGGACGGCAACTGGTTGCAGCCGGTAGTCTCGCCTGATCCGAGTGACCCGAAGCTCGCGCACCTCGATGGACTCAATTTGAGCCGCGCCTGGATGCTGCGCGGCATTGCGTCGGCCCTGCCCGGCAAGGACAAGCGGCTCAAACCTCTGAACGCAGCGGCCGAGGCTCACACCAAAGCCGGGCTTGCCGCCGTCACAGGAGAGCACTACGAAGGCGGACATTGGCTGGGAAGTTTTGCAGTCTATTTGGTCACGGCTCGAGGAATTGAAACCAGCCGTCAGAAAAACTAGCCGCCCGTGGCAAACTCGGCACTGAGTTATGCTGGCGGCATGGATCAGGAACGGACTGCTAGATCCAGAACGCCGGGCCTGTGTGCCGACTGCGAGCACATGCGGCTCATCGAGTCTGATCGCGGATCAACTTTTTACATGTGCCTCAAGTCGCAGAGCGATGCTAACTTTCCGAAATATCCGCGGCTGCCGGTCACTCGCTGCGCGGGCTACTTGCCATCCGCAAAGTCGCAGTAAGCTACATCTCTGCAGACACTTCGTGATTCCACCATTGCGACGTGTTAGCCTACCCTCTGGTCAGCAAGGACTTACGGGAAGCGGGTTTTTCCTCAGTCCTGATCGCCCTGGCATGTGGAAGAAACGCAAACCCGAATCCACGGTTGTAAGTCCATCAAAACAGGCGACATCTGCCGCCCCTCCTGACTCGGAAGACCCGCAACTTTCTGAATCCAATCGGGTTGAAGAAGATGTGGCCAGCATTGCACTCAATCGCGGGTTACTTGCAATGGGCGGGCACGCGCCTGCAATTGCCGGATCAGCCGGAGAGCTGACCGATGCGGATGTGATGCTTCGAGTGAAGGCGGGCGACGATTCTGCTTTCGATTATCTGGTGCAAAAATATCGGCGGCAGATTATTAATTTTATGTACCGCATGGCCCATAATTCGGCAGCGGCAGAAGACCTGGCGCAGGAAGTTTTTTTGCGGGTCTATCGTTCGCGCGCAAGTTACGAGCCAAGCGCAAAGTTCACGACCTGGCTCTATAGAATTGCAACGAATCTGGGCGTAAATTATGCGCGTGATACGCGCCATGAACGTCCGGAAAATGTAGTGAATCTGGATGAAACCGACAGCGAAACCGGACAAGCTCCAGACCTGGCAGACAAGACAGCAAGCGTTGAAGAAGAAATTTTGCGGCGGGAGCGGCTAGCAGCAATTAAGGCAAAGGTCGAGGCGCTTCCGGAGAGACAAAAGATGGCGGTCCTGATGCACAAGTACCAGCAGATGGATTATCGCCAGATTGCAGAAGTTTTGAAGTTGAGCGAATCAGCTACGAAGTCGCTCCTGTTCCGCGCCTATGAGACGCTGCGACAGGAGTTGAAAGAATTTGTTTAGGATGGCGGGCGAGGGCGTCCGCCGCACAAACGGGGAAAGGGAATGAGTATGAAGTGCACAGAAATTCGCGAACTGCTTCCGGACCTGGCCGCCGGACTCGCCTCCGCGCCACCCGGTATCAACGATCATCTGCGCTCCTGCACCGAATGCGCAGGCACGCTCCAGGAATTTCGCAAGACCATGGCGCTGCTGGATGAGTGGCAGGCGCCGGAGCCGTCTCCGTACTTTGATACGCGTCTGCATGCTCGCTTGCGCGAGGAATCGGCAAAGGCGCCGCGCAGCTGGTTTGCGTGGATGCAACGCCCAGCAATTGCGGTTTCCATGGCCGTGCTGTTGGTTGCTGGAACTACGCTCTATTTGAGAAGGGGCGACGGCGGCGGACACGTGAAACCCGTACAGGTGGCGAATGTAAATGCCGTTCCAGGCACGGCTGTGAGCGATTTGCAGGTGCTCGATAAAAATAATGATTTGTTTGCAGATGCGGATTCGGATTCAGCTTCTGACCTGCTGGATGATATGCAAGTTCAGCAGGATGTAACTGCGAATCCGTAATCAGTTCCGGGGATGAAAGGGAAATGAAGTCAGTAACACAATTCGGCAAGTGGCTGGGCTCCACGGTTCTGACGCTCGCGCTGGTGATCCCTGCGCTCGCACAGAATCGCCGCAACGAGCAGCACTCCGCTGCGGCACCCAGTCGCCAAGGGCAACGGCAATCGCGGCCTGAGGCGCCCAGGCGAGAAGCGCTGCGGCGAGAACCATCTCGGCGAGAACCACCGCGTCCCGAAAACCGCGCTGAGAGTCGTCCCCAGCCACAGTCTCAGCAGCCTCGAAACGATGTGCCCAGGCCATATGAGCCGCCAGCGCAAGGCCATCATTCCGGACAATGGTTGAATCAGCACCGTGAGTTGCCGCTGGACCAGCAGAAACGAAACTTGGAAAGTGACCCACAGTTCCGCCGCCTTCCAGCTGAGAAGCAGCAGAAGCTGGAGCAGAGATTGCAGCGATTCGACACCATGCCTCAGGACAGGCAGCAACAAGTTCTTCGCCGGATGGAGACCTGGGAACACCTGACGCCTCAACAGAAGCAGGACTTCCGCACGATGGACTCACAGTTCAAAAGCCTGCCGCCAGACCGGCGTCAGGCAGTACACAATGCAATTCAAACTTTACGCGCAATGCCCCCTGACGCCCGGCAGCGCGAGATCCAATCGGGGCGCTTCAGCCAGTTCTCGCCGCAGGAACGGCAAGTATTGAACGATGCATCGCGTCTTCCGTTGGCTCCGGCGCCACAGCCAGAAGGGGAACAGCAGCCCAACAGCGGCCAGCAGCGCTACGTGCCACGGCCTCCGCACTAACCTGCAACTTGGGAAAGGCGTTACATGGCGGGTCATTCTGTTACAAATCCTGCTACACTGCTGCAATCCTCCGTCTGGAGAAATGTTGCAGCATCAAGTCCGCAGCTTGAGCTAGCGGTTCTTCTGAGTGTCTATGTTGAGCCGCCTCACAGCTCGTATCGCGTTTGTTATTGCCATTGGCCTCCTGTTGGTCTGCGCAATCCTGGTCTATAGCACGGTCCTGAATCTTGTTGAGAGCGAACGGCTGGTCACACATACGCACCAGGTGCAGGAACTGCTCGCCGATACGGACTCTGCGATTGCTTCTGCGGCACGTGCGCGATTGACCTACGTGTTTAGTGGCGACGACGAAGCCCTCCAACAGTATCAGCATAGTGTGGCTCGCATTCCAGTGATCGTCAGCAAGCTGCGCCAAAGTACAGCCGATAACCCTCGTCAACAAAAACATTGTGACGAGCTGGAAGTACTCGTCAATGACCGTATCCAGCTATGGGAGAAATCTGTCGCAATCAAGCGTAGCGGACAACCGAGTCCGGCTGGACAGCCCGACATGACTCGACAAAGCGTTCAGTTTGCGGACGAAATCGTCTCAGTGACCGATGCAATGCGGAAGGAGGAGACCAAACTGCTTGAGCAGCGGACAACCGCCTTGCATCTGCATTTCGTATTCGCCGTCTTTATAATGGCGGTCACATTTGTCGCTGCAGTACTGCTTTTGCTGTGGCACTACCGTTTGTTACGCGATGAACTGCACGCCCGCGAGCGGGCCCAGAAGATCGCCGCTGCGTCAGCGAATGCAGCTGTCGAGGCCGAGCGTAAAGCGCATGCCTCAGAGGCTTCGGCCCTCGCCAGCCAGAACGCCGCACGCCGCCTTAACGCCCGCCTGTTGCAGTTGCGCGACGATGAACGACGAAAGTTCTCGCGCGAATTGCACGACAGCATTGGGCAGTATCTAGCCGCTGCCAAAATGATGCTCGAGTCGATATCCAAGAAACGTGAAACTGATCCTCGATATGCGGAATGCGTGAAACTGCTGGATCAATCCATCAAAGAGACGCGCACAATTTCGCACTTGCTTCATCCTTCAGGGCTCGACGAAGTCGGTTTCACCGTCGCGGCAACTTCGTATGCCGAAGGCTTTGCTCAGCGCAGTGGACTGCAGCTTGACGTCAGGATTTCGGAACCCGCAAAGCGATTGCCCCGGGAGGTGGAGATCGCGCTTTTTCGTGTATTGCAAGAAGCTCTGACCAACATCCATCGACACTCTAAAAGCGCGTGTGCGGAAGTTACGTTCGAGCCAACGCCCGAGAATGTTGTGCTGAAGATTCGTGACAAAGGGGTGGGAATCCCCAAAGATATTCTGGATCGCTTCCATTCTTCCAGCACGTCAGGCGTAGGCCTGGCCGGCATGCGCGAGAGGATCCGCGAACTGGGCGGAAAATTTGAGGTGGAATCCAGCAACGAGGGGACCTGCGTGTGCGTCATTGTGCCGCTGACTGCCCATCAGGCATTTGCGGCCGACCCCGGCTAAGACGAATTCGCGTTGTTGGTTGTTGGCCAGACCTTACGGTGCATATATTGTCGCCGCAAGTTTTTTGTTTCCCATCTTCCCTGTGATCTGCGCCACAGCGCCAGGAACGCGGCTGCTCCATGTGATCCGGAGCGTTCCTCTTGAACCGCCTGGTCCAGTCACTTTCAGATCGGCGGCGACTGCTCCAGGAAAGTTGTAGTCCCAGTCGGCGCGGCCCGAAACGTTCACATCATCGGTCCAGCGAAGGGAATCCATTTTGTAAATCGAGTGGCTGCCTGCGGTCTTGTATTTGAAGCGGCCGCCACGCAGTCCTACGCCTTTACCCGAATCATTCACCCACCAGCGGGCGAGAGCGTCGCCGAGAGTTTGTGCGGCGGCGTCCGTTATTCGTAAATCACTGTCGGTTGCCTGATTTCCCGCGCCCGCGATCGCTGGCGCAACGTCTGCAGCGTGAACGGCAAATTTAGGCACAACATGCACTTCGGCCACCTTCGTTGCACATGAGTTGTTGCCAGCGTCGAGCGTCTCTATGAATCGGCGCACCATTTCTGAGCCGCACTTGTCGTTGTCCTCAAGCGCGCTGACGTGACCCGTGTTTTCAACAATGACCTGCCGAGCATTGGGAAATTCTTTCGCCGCAGCTGCGCCTTGCGGCCATGGCGTGAGCGGATCAAGGTCTCCCGAAAGCACCAACACGGGAATACTTGGAAAAACCGCATTCGGCAGCGCCGGGGATCCGACCGAAATTTGTTGAGGCGCCTGCGGCCAGTTCAAACATAAATCAAGCACGCTAACTTCGAGGGAAACGGCTTCGAATTCGCGCACGGTAAACGGAGCATAGATCGTCGGCTCGCTTCTCTCCTTGTCCGCGATCGCGCGCTGCAGTTGCGCTTCACGATCTGCCGGATGCGCCTTCATGTCATAGAGCTGAGGATAAGAAGCGCAGCTTGTCGAAACAAAACTTGCCGCACTGTAAATCGCGGGCTGCACGTTCCGGCCACCGGATTCTCCAGCCTTCCGGTCTTCCGCTATCAGACGCAAGAGAGGCAGCGAGTCCTGATTTTCCAGATAAGCCCTGGCAGCGGAATCGAGCTCGCGAAAAACCACGAGGTTCGTCGAATTCGAGAACATCAGGTGGGCAATACTCGGCGGATCGGCGGTAACGGCTGTGGTCTTCCCTTCTCCGTCCTGCGCGGTGCCGGACAAGGGTTGCTCGCGCAGCTTTGCGACAAGCTCGTCCAGTCTGCTCCCGGCGTCGCCCGGAACATCTTTGCAAGCGGCCGATCTCTGGCACGCGAGGCGAAGTCCCTCGCGAATCGTGGGCGCGATCTCCGGATACCAGGGGGAAAGTCCCGCAATCGGATACGCGCCATCAAGCACCAAAGCCCGAAGGCGTTCGGGATGCCGCACTGCAAACGTCTGGCTGAAGTAGGTGCCATAGGAATCGCCGTACAGATCAACTTGGTGGATTCCCAAAGCATCGAGCACGGCCGCTAGATCGTCAGCCGCGAGCACGGTCCCGTAAAGATATGCTGCAGATCCAAGGGTCGCTCCGCAGGCGGAGATCCCGTCGTGCTGGGGATTGGGCTCAGATTGAAGCAGTGGACAATCCGCGGCATGTGAAAGGCCAGTGCCCCGGTGATCCACCAGCAGCAAATCCTGACGGTCCATCAACGGTCGAAACAATCCGATGTAGCTGTGACGAGTTTCGGTGCTCGGATATCCTGGACCGCCCTCCATCGCGACGATGGTTTCGAGCTGCTGTGCGTTGGAATTCAAATGAGGATAAAACTGGAACCCGACTTTGATCGTGTCGCGCGTGATGGCGCCGGAGGGATCAAGCGAGCGAATGATCGCGCCGCAGTAAGCAGGCACACCTTTGCACCGGCGCAACCGAAGCGAGCCGACCTGAATTTCCGCCTCGGATGGCTTTCGCACGAGCTCTGTCGGAGGCTTCAGACGCTTCGCCAAAGCCGGTGCCGCAAAGCAGACGGCGGCGAGGAGTGTCCCAGACAAAACGAAGAAGCGCCGATTGCGGATCATCCCCTTGGTCTCCAAAATCCGGCTTTGCGGTTTAATTTCTGAACAAGTTTCTCACAACGAAGTAAACATTCGCCGGCCGTTCGGCGAGCCGTCGCATTAGATATGGATACCATTCCGTCCCGAACGGCACGTACACTCGCATGCCCCAGCCCTCGCGCACCAACGACTGCTGTAAGTCGCGGCGAATGCCATACAGCATTTGAAACTCAAACTTATCTTTTGAGATGCCGTTGGCTAACGCGAAAGTCTTTGCTTCGCGGATGATTTTTTCGTCATGCGTGGCCAGCCCGTGATACACGCCACTCGTCAACAAAGTTTGCATGAGCCGGAGATAGTTGGTGTCCACCTCAGATTTGGTCTGAAATGCAATCTCCGCCGGTTCTTTATAAGCGCCCTTGCATAATCGGATGCGAATTCCGGCAGCGAGCAGTTTAGCGACATCCTCTTGCGAGCGTCGCATATAGCTCTGGATTACTGCGCCGACGCATCCGCGATTCGAGGAACTACTGTGAACTTCATGAACCAGATCGAGGGTGCGTTGTGTGTAAGCCGATCCTTCCATGTCCACGCGCACAAAATTCTTGGGCTGCATGGACGCAGCGTGTGCCACCAATGCACTTACCTGACTGTAAGCAAGCCTGGGATCAACATCGAGTCCCATGTGGGTAAGTTTCAGGCTGACATTAGCGTTCAATCCCCGCGCAGAAATTTTCGAAAGTAGCTCTTCGTAGAGCTGCGCACTGTGTATCGCCTCCTCTGCCGAAGTTACGTTTTCGCCCAGATTGTCAATGGAAACGGTTAAGCCGGCGTCGTTCAGCGTTCGCGCGACCCGAAGCGCATCCTCGACTCGGTTGCCGGCGACGAAGCGGCCTGAAATTTTCTGTCCGATAGATGAACGTTCAGCTACGGACCGCAGACTGCGGCTCTCGGACAAAGAAATGAACAAGGCCCTTAGCACAGGGCTCCTGGATGAATCTCAGTCCAAGGAGAATTGGTGTCGAGAATGGGAATCAGCGCCAACGAGCAGAGCACAGAAATTTGTATCACAGCTCGTTGCTGATGAGATGCCTGCGGGAAACTACGGGTGGAACCTGAATTCAACTTGCTCGGTCGATTCGTGGTCGGCTTTCTCCCATTTCCAGTCATGCACCGCGTGTTCAGCCGACTGCACCAGCAACGGATTTCCGCCCTTCACTTGCACGGATTTTACGCTGCCATTGGCGAGCACGACAGCTTCCAGTTTCACCGTCCCGCTAAGGTTCATGCCGCGCGCAATCGCGGGATAAGCGGGAACAACTCTGTTGATCACCTTGCGGTCGCCTGCGGCTTGATCGTCTTGCGCAACCGCAGACCCGAGTTGGAAACCGAGAAGGATGAGCGATAAAAGCACCAGGAGAAAAGGGGAACGCCTCATAATGTTCACACAGTAAACATTACGCAGCAAGCTCGCAAATTACCTCGGTGGTGTGCCTGGGGGACGAAAGTAACCAGGTCAGCGAAGAAGAATTAGTGCCCTGCATCTTCTAGAAACTTCTCGACTTCGAGCGCCGCCATGCACCCCGAACCCGCAGCCGTTATCGCCTGGCGATACCGGCGGTCTTGTACGTCTCCGCAGGCGTAGACGCCCTGTACTCTGGTGAATACGAAATTCGTGGTCTTCAAGTATCCATCCTGGTCGGTGTCCAATTGTCCTTCAAAAATCTTGGCATTGGGGATGTGCCCGATTCCGAGAAACATGGCACTTGTAGGAAAATCCCAAGTCTTTCCGTTATCGGCGTGGCGCAACTTCAGCCCGGTCACTTCTTTTTTCGAGGGATCATATACGTCTTCGACAATCGTGTTGGTGAGGAACTGGATCTTTTCGTTCTTCTGCGCACGCTCCAGCATGATCTTAGAAGCGCGGAATTCGTCGCGGCGATGAATCAGCGTCACCTTGCTGGCAAAACGGGTTAGGAAGAGCGCCTCTTCCATCGCTGAGTCGCCGCCACCGATGACGGAAATTTCTTTGCCTGAAAAAAAGAAACCATCACAGGTAGCACAGGATGAAACCCCATGGCCAATCAATGCCTGCTCATTTGGGAGTCCCAGCCATCGCGCCGAAGCGCCGCTGGCAATGATGAGGGTTTCGGTCTGCACCACGTCTTTACCCACCTGCAGAGTGAACGGACGCTTGCTGAGGTCTGCAGCAGTCACATGCGCCAATCTGTATTCCGCGCCGAAACGCTCGGCCTGGCGCCGCATGTTCGCGATCAACTCCGGGCCCTGAATTCCTTCAGGAAATCCTGGGAAATTTTCCACGAGGGTGGTCAGCGAAAGCTGGCCGCCGGGCTCGTGCCCTTCCAACACCAAGGGATTCAGCTTTGCGCGTGCGGTGTAAAGCGCTGCCGTGTGCCCGGCGCAACCCGATCCGATGACGACAACATTTCTTGTATCCATAGACTTGGTTAGATTACGAAATTTGATTTCGGTTTCAATGCCTGAATTCGGCCATTAATTACTATGCGGCGCAGTCGTACTTTTCCCATGAACAGCCAGGCTACTCCCGTGGATTCTGGTCAGTTCCTCGGGGACTAACCTTCGTGCTCCAAGCATCTCTCGATATTGGGACAACAGCCCGGATGCAGTCGAAAACAGCGGCTCATAAGCGCTCTGATCCGGCGGCGAGCCCTCGCCGGTCGCTGAACAACGGGAGAGAACGACCGACGATTTCCCGAAACGCTCGAGCTTGATTCGGCTCGCAGGTGTCGTCGCGCTCAGCATAGTGGCTGGGGGCGTCACTGATGAAGCGCTGTCCTCAATCGACACCTGCATTACATCCTTGGGATCCCGCACCCGAAACACCAGAGTCTCGACCATCTGATGAGTGTCTCGGCTGAAGGAATACTGCACGTTCAAATAGGGGCTGCCCGCCAGATCATGCCTGATTCGTACAAAATCCGCGACGGCGGTTGTCTCCGTGGGCAGCGCGGCCACTTTTCCCCCGGGATTTGCCATCGCGAGAGGATTAGCACTCGGATCCAGCACGGAACGCCCGCGGTCCACTTCGAAGTCCGCACTGAATGAGGGCCTATTGGGAATTCCCGCGAGCGCGGACGCAATTTCTTTTTGCTCGTCTGCGGATGGCGTGCAGACGTTCAGTACATTGACCTTGACCTGTGGCTGCTTCTCGGAGGAAGGGCCCTGTGCTTTGCAGACACAAGTCGGCGCTAACGCAATGCCAATCATCAGAATTTTGCGGAACACAGCAAAATTGTAGCAGGAGAGTACACAATCCCTGCCCAGTCGTGTGACACGGGCCGCCCCCTCTGCGGTCGGAACGAGGCCAGGGCCACCAACGCCCGCTTCTCGCGATGGGGGGAGACGCTATGCCTCACGAACGATTTAGAATTGACTCATGGCAAATCTAACGCTGGTTTACGGAATGCGTCTTCTGCCCTCAAATGAAGTTGCCGAGGTGGGCGATGCAACCCTGAAATTAAACAATGGCAACGAGGCGCACGTCACGATGCACGTGCTCGAAGGCAGCAAGGAGCAGATCGAGAAGCAGCTCAAGTCGAGCCTCGATGCTTTCTTTGATTTCTACCCGGAAATTTAGCTTCCAATCCTCCTTCTCGAGATACGTAAGAAGCCCGGCGCCGCGATGCGTTTTCCACCGCGGCTACCATCTATAATTCACCGTCATAGCATGCGATCACGGCTTCTCAGTCTGCGTCTGTGGCTGGAAAAGAATGGCCTCTTTCCCAGGGGGAAGCTTGCGCTCGTTACTTGCTACATGGCCGGGCTCGATCTTGCCATCTATGTAGTCGAAAAGTTCGCCGCACAACTGAGACCTTCCTATGCGAGCTATCTGGATGGCTGGATTTTCTTTCTATCGGCGATCGTAATCATCCTGTTTATATGGCTGACAAAAAGATGGGTCTCGGCGAGACTGCTGTGGCGAGTCAGAAGCCGGCTTATTGTGACTTATTTTTTTATTGGGATCATCCCCGTGGTCTTGGTCGTGGTGCTGTCAGGACTAGCTTTTTGGCTACTGTCGGGTCAGTTCGCAGCGTACATTCTTCGAACGAGGATCGACTCGAGACTTCAGGCTCTCAATGCAAGCAACGCGGCGGTCAGCGCCGAGATCGCGTCGGATTTAGATTCCGGCCGAGCCGCAAGAGCTAAACTAGCGCCGGACTGGACCACGGTAGCCTGGCTCAACGGCGCGGTCGTGTTCAGCGCTGATGGTGGGAACAATTCGAAGCTTCCAGTTTTTGTCGGCCGGAATCTTACCGCAGCAGTAGAGGACGGAGATAGGTTTTTCTTGCGGTCACTAACCTCAATCCCAACCAGGCGCGGGAATCTGATGGTTATGTCGAGCCGACCTCTGGATGCGCGGTTGCTGACGGAATTATCCAGCGATCTTGGTGAAATCACTTTGTATCGTTCGGACACCGGGACTGAGAACCCGACACCTCTCTATAGCATGGGTGCCGTACCTGCACCGCGAAGGGCCCTTGATTTCGTCGTTAGGCTCGCAACTTCTCAGCCTGTGCTCAATTGGAAAACTGGTCAGCCGTCGAAACCGACGCCCATCAGTGTCAGCACACGTCTTTCGAAACTTTACGATCACGCGTTCTCCTCACTCGGTGGAGACCTGGCACCCACGCTTGAGTTCGTTCTTATTGTTCTGCTGGTTGCACTGGTTATCTTTGAGGCTGTCGCGTGGTATATCGGCACTCGCCTGACCCGATCTGTCACCAGTGCGGTTGCGCAGATGTACTTGGCAACTACCCACATCAATCGCGGAGATTTCAGCCATCGCATCCCTATCCAGTCCAAAGATCAGTTGGCGGCGCTGGCTGGTTCATTCAACCTGATGACCGAATCCATCGAGAAGTTGATTTTGGAGCAGAAGGAAAAGCAGCGGCTGCAGAATGAAATCACCATCGCACAGGAGGTCCAGGCGCAACTGTTCCCGCAACACATTACACAACTGCCGAGTTTGGAAGTGCACGGGTTCTGCCGTCCGGCGCGAAGTGTGAGCGGCGACTACTACGATTTTGTTCCGCTCGGACGTGAAAAACTGATGCTCGCGGTTGGCGACGTGAGTGGAAAAGGGATTTCCGCCGCCCTGCTGATGGCCACCATCCACTCCGCAGTGCGGGCCTATTCAATGGAAGGGATCCCTGCGCTGCGCCAAGTGCAACTGGTGAGTGCGGGTGCCGTATTGATGGAGCGATACGACTCCATACTTCCAGGTGCAGAAGTGGCTCCTGGCACCATGCTTTCTTTGCTCAATCATCAGCTCTACAACACCACGCCGATGGAAAAATACGCGACCATGTTCCTCGCGCTCTACGATGGCAGCGAGCGCACGCTGACCTACAGCAATGCCGGACATTTGCCTCCGCTGCTGCTTTCGGAATCGGGCGCAGTTCGCAAACTAGAAGATGGAGGGACAGTAGTTGGACTGTTCGACCACATCAACTTCGATGAAGGGTCGGTCCAGCTTCGCCCTGGCGAGATTTTTCTCGCCTACAGTGACGGCGTGACCGAGCCAGAAAATGATTTTGGAGAGTTCGGCGAAGATCGCCTGATCGAACTGGTCCAGGAAAACCGCGATCTATCGCTGGAGCGAATTTCGGAAATCGTGACCGCTGCAGTGGATGATTGGATTGGCGGCGCCGAGCAGCCGGACGATGTCACTCTGGTGCTGGCTCGTGCGCGCTGACCGGGTCGCCTGAGACAGGCGTCCTGTGTGTCAGTCCGAACAGGGCTCCCACCGGCGCGACGCTTGTGCCGCGTGATTCATTTACTCTTCGGAAGCAATTCAACGGACGCGACCACCTTCTGACCGGAAACCATTCCGCCGACAATAATTAGTCCATCGGAGCTGACTGCCATTCCGCGATGGTCCATTGAGGGAGTTGGCGCGTTTTGCTGAATAGTCTCCCACGCACTACCTTTCACGTTGTAAGCGAAAGTCACGGGCGACGGCTCGGCGGGCGTGCCATCCAGCCCAATGCCATTAAATTCATAGACCTTGTCACTGCCGCCGGCAAAATAAATTCTCTGATCTTTTTCTGATGCGCCCGCAGCAATTCGATATCGTGCAGCACTCGGAGGCAGCGGCAGCTTGCTCCATTCAATTTTGCGCGGGTCCTTTCGATCAATCTTTCCCATCCATGCTTCGTCGGACGGCGTAAATCCAGGCTTGCCGGAGGAGGCTACCGCGCCGCCGACGTAAACGATGCTGTCGTTCACAATCCCACCGGAATGTCCGAAAACTGGTAATCCGGGAGATGGGGTTGCCGAAGTCCACTTGTCGGTCTCGCTGTCATAAAGTTGGACCTGATTGGTCGGGCCATTCTTGCTGAATCCGCCAATCACGTACACATAGCGGTCCTTATAAACTCCGGATACAGAATCGCGAACGGCAATCGGCAATTCCGCGCCACGATACCAGCGCAGCGCAACCGGTTCGTAGATCGAAACGTCAGGAACAATGGCTTGCTCACCCTGCGGGTCGGGAACGTATCCGCCAATGAGAAAAACCTGCTCTTTGACGCCAGCGGCAGTTGCCCCGAGGCGTCCCGAACCCGGCACTGGTTTGATGGCAGTCCAGGTGTCGTACTTGACGTTGAGCGCATAGGCCGCGTTGGTGACCGAGTCCCACGTCTTTTTCGACCCGATGCCGGTCATCGAATAGACAAGTAGCTGCCCGTTAACTTTAATTCCGGCTACCGCATTATTCGAGACCGGAACTGGGAGCGGCTGAAGTTGCTCTTCCGCAGCTACTGCACACATGACGAATATAGGCAGGCCCAGGAGGAGAAGAAGGATTTTCCTCATTGAGTACCAAAATACCATGAAGTCCGAGCCTGGATGATTCTGGGCCCGGTCGCGGTCAGCCATCACCGCCAGGAAAAACGCGTCAGCTTGCATGAAGTAATGTTTCATGTAAGCTGTTCGAGATCGGAATGAAATGCGTTTGATCTGCGCAAAGCGATTAAGAATCAGAAACGCTGCCGCTACCACGCTGATTGGCGGAACGCTATTGCTCGCCGGGTGTGTGTCTCGGGTGAGCATTGAATCCATTAATCATGACCCTGCACGATTTGATGGCAAAGAAATAAGGGTTGCCGGGCGTGTCGTGAATTCCTCCACAGTCACAGCCTCAGGCGCATTCGAGCTGGACGATGGCACGGGGCGCCTGTGGGTGTTTCGTGACAAAAAAGACATGCCTGCTCACAATTCCAGCCTCACTGTAAACGGAAAGATTGAGCAGGGCTTCGACTTCGGGGGAAGAAACTTTGTCGTCATTCTTCGGGAGACGAGCCGGCATTAGTAACCGATGGCCTTTCCTGAACGAGTCGGCGGCAAGAAGGCGCGAATTTCCCTTTGTTATAATGGCCTCTGCTTCCACGCCAATGGCGCTATCGTCTAGGGGTTAGGACGGAAGATTCTCAATCTTCAAACCCGGGTTCGATTCCCGGTAGCGCTACCAAATATCTCAGCTCGTTGTCAGCCGTTTCGCGGGCGCGCGCGGAATTCTTTCGCCGGGACGAAACACTCAAGCGGCGCCCTCTTTGGCTTTGGCTTCAGTCTTCATAATTTCGGCAAGCTTCTTTCTTCCAGCTTTTTCTGCTTCCTCTTGGGTCGCGGCTTCTCCTGAGCGGAGCAATTCTTGCATCGGGCGGACTCGATAAATGTTATAGCGCCACCCTGTTTGCAGTTGGGTTGCCGGATCGAGCAATCGCTCGATTTCATAAGCGTAATCACCTTCATAGAAACGCATGATGCCACCTTTCAGAGTTGATCTGCCTGCGATGGTGAATGCGATAACTGGGATGGCTGCGACTACGCCAAAAATTCACTCGCGAGCAAGATCACCGTGGCGAAGCCTTTTCTTTGCGATAACAGTCCTGCCTTTCGAGCTCTGGGTTAAGCCCTGACTTGGGAAGTTCTGAAAGCAAAAGTGTATAGCACAAAGAGGAACATCGTGTGAGCAGAATAGTGGAGAAATTTTGAGATAGCTGACTAGCTGAAACGTTCCAGTTACACCGGCACGGGAACTGAATCCACAATTTCCTGGATGATTTCTTCGGTGCTGATAGATTTTTTCAGGCCTGACGAGTGCATGCCGTGGATCGCAACCCGGTGCGCAAAAACGGGGACTGCTAGAGGCTTGAAATCTTCAGGAACGCAAAACCCGCGACCATCGAGGAACGCCATCGCCTGGGCGGCGCGGTAGAGCATTTGTGACCCGCGCGGCGAAACTCCCAGCGTCAGCTTTTCGTGCTTACGGGTGCGGGCAACAATTTCGAGCGCATAGTTTACAAGTGAATCGTCAACTTCCACTCGCGTGACCACCTGTTGCATTTCAACTATGTCAGCGCTGCTCAATATAGGCTCGAGATTTTCCAGTTGAGCTGTGCCAGCCTGAGCCCGGAGAATCTCGCGTTCTGACTTGCTATCGGGATAACCCATGTGCAGGCGCATCAGGAAGCGATCCAGTTGCGATTCCGGTAACGGATAAGTGCCATGGTGCTCAACCGGATTTTGCGTGGCGATCACCAGGAAAGGTTGCGGAAGCGGAAAGCATCGCGCGTCAATCGTGATCTGGCCCTCGTTCATGGCTTCGAGCAGGGCCGACTGTGTTTTTGGTGTCGTGCGGTTGATTTCATCTGCCAATAAGATGTTGGTGAAAATCGGCCCGCGCTTAAACTCGAATTGTTCTTCGGTTGCGGAATAGATCGAAATGCCGATAATGTCCGAGGGAAGCATGTCGCTGGTGAACTGGACGCGCTGGAAGCTGCATCCGAGCGCCCGTGCCATGGCGTGA
>Ga0070717_10001503_pt1 | contig 16141 bp, 8 predicted proteins | sample LARL113metaG_FD_71366 | JGI IMG/M metagenome (GOLD analysis project Ga0070717, IMG submission 71366) | Corn, switchgrass and miscanthus rhizosphere microbial communities from Kellogg Biological Station, Michigan, USA - LAR L11-3 metaG | ecosystem: Host-associated > Plants > Roots > Rhizosphere ... | reverse complement strand
CGCCGGCTTACCGAAAAGGTCGCCATTCTCGAAATGCTCCAGCTTCAAGCCGGGCTGCCCGCCTCCACGCTCGGTTAAAAAGTTCGTTGCCGAGACCAGCTCCTGGAGCGACGGTAGTCCAGGCTCGTAATACACAACGGCTGAATCGCCAAGAAGTTGTGCGATCCCCTCGACAATACTTATCGAAGAATAAGGTATGGCCGCTCCGCTTCCACCGCCAACTGGTTGCGCCGGATACGAATCAGGACCGACCACCAGAATAGACTTTACGTTGTGCTTGTCCAATGGCAGCAACTGTTGGTCGTTCTTCAGAAGCACGATGCTTTCTAGCGCTGCATCGAGAGCGGTTTCATGATTGCTTCCGTTGTACTTTGAAAGGCTGGACTCTGTTTGCTCGCGATCGAGCCATCCAAGGCGTATAGCAGTGTGAAGAATATGTCTGATTTTGTCATCAATGATCTGCTGCGTTACACGTCCATCTTGGACCGCCGCCAGTAGGTTCTGACGATTCATGAACTCACCGGTCGGCATTTCCAGATCAAGGCCGTTGTTCGCAGCGGCGACCCCGTCGTAGGTCGACCTCCAATCCGACATCACGATTCCATCAAAGCTCCACTGTTTGCGGAGAATGTCGGTGTTGAGGTAGCCGTTCTGGGTTGCATGCGCGCCGTTGATGAGGTTGTAGGAATCCATAATGGCGCTAACATGCGACTGTTTGACCGCAGCTTCGAACGTCGGCAGGTAGATCTCGCGCAACGTGCGCTCATCAATAACCGAATCCGAATCGTGTCGCAGAAATTCGGAATTGTTCCCCAGGAAATGCTTGATGGTTGCGCTGACGCCCTGCTTTTGCATTCCGGTGATGTAGCCAACCGCCATTGCCGAGGCAAGGAATGGATCTTCTCCGAAATATTCGAAATTTCTGCCGTTTCGCGAAGAACGATAAATGTTCACACCGGGCCCAAGCATGAAATGAATACCGCGTGCGCGAGCATCGCGTCCAATGCCTGCGCCAACCCGTTCTGCCAAATCGCGATTCCAAGTCGCCGCTAGTCCGATGCCTGCGGCGTAAACAGTCGAAGGAAAGTGCGAATTGCTGCGCACTCCCAGTGGTCCGTCCGACATCTCGAATGCCGGCAAATGCAGATCTGGCATGGCGCGAATCGCAAAGCCAGTTCCGCCGATGTAGTCAATCTTCTCTTCGAGGGACATCTTCGCGAGGATTGACTCGACTCGCGCATCGGAATTGTCAGGAGATTGGGCCTGAGTCGAAGCGCAAACCGCGAAAAGGATAATACCCAGCAGAAGGTGGACTCTGGTCACCGAGGTCTGATTCATCAGCCGCAGACTGTCAGATATCACAATCGCTGGTCAACATTCAGCCGAGATTTCGCATTGAAAAATTTAGTGGGGAAGGTCTGGCGTGCAAATGTTGATAAACCAGTTTGAAGAACCCGCTTTCTCTGGAGGGCACGGCTTCCAGCCGTCTGCTAGCCGCTCTAACAATACGGGCTTTAGCCTCTGAGGTCACTGATCGAAGACCCAGGAAGCCGTTTGTGAAACTAACTTCGCGACAACCGTCCGTGCTCACGTTCTGCGTTACGAAACAAAAAAGGCAGGTATTTTGCAGCCGTACTTACGGCGCTACTGTGCACCATTTTCGCCCACCGTTTGTTTGGTAACCTCTTCTGGCGAAAACAGGGGGGAGTTGCTTTGCAGCTGGGCCGCCTTCCGGTTATGAAGCTCGTGGAACTTAATCAAAGCGCGTTGCGCCTCGCCGAGATTGCCCAGCGAACGTTGCACCTGCACAAGCCGGTACCAGCCAACTTCGTTGTCAGAATTCAGCGAAACTGCCTTTTGCAAGTGGGTCAAGGCTGATTGATTTTCGTCCACGTGACTTAACACGTTCGCAAGGCCTAAGTGGGCCTCTTCAAAATCAGGATAATTCTTCAGAGCCCGCTCAAAATATTGTTTGGCATCATCGAACTTACCCGCCCTGCGATAAATTTCTCCAATTTCGTATGCGGCGCTTGCACTCAACGGGTCGACCTTCAGTTCCTGCTCAAACTCGGCAATCGCCGCGCTCACATCTTCGGTGGAATTGGTCGCACGCCCTCGGGCTAGTAGCGTCCTCCCAAGGCGATAATGGATGCCAGCACGCCTCGGATCGAGGGCCAATACCTCACGATACTCCGTGATGGCAGAACCATAAGAGCCCTGACTTTCGTGCGCTTCGGCCGAGGCCTGATGGGTCCAGACAGCGTCAGGCGCGATCTGGGCCAGCTTTTGCATCGAGAGAAATGCAAAGTTCCCGAAAATCTTGCCGTTGTGATAGAGCACTTCCGGATCACTCGGGTAAAGCCGATTCAGTTGCATGGCCACTTCGACGGCCTTGATGTCTTGGTTCGTAGCCGTATAAGCGCGCTCCAGTTGCAAACCGCACATGCGCTTGATTTGTACATCCGAAGAATGAAACCCCTTCTCGAGGCCGGGCACAGCTTCGGTGTAGTGACCAAGCTCGGAAAGTGACATCGCGAGCAACGCTGCAGAGTTCGCAAGGCCCGGCTTCAACTTCAACGCTTGCTCTAACTCGGGCAGGGCCTGTCCAAATTTTTTTTCCTGGAAGTAAATCAAGCCAAGGTTTGCGTGAATCTCAGCTACCGCTGGATTGCTTTCTCGCAACGTTTCGAAAGCCTTCTCGGCATCAGAGTACTTGCCCTCAGCCAACGCGCGCTGAGCATCCGCGAACTGTTGCTCCAAGCTGGCGGTCTGGGCCCCGGCGTGGTGCATCGCTACGACCACGACTAGGGCAAGAAGCCTGATGTACATCAGTGTCCGCGGTCTCAGATTCGCAATGCTCATGTGAGCCTAGTTTAGTTCACGCCATACAAACAAAAACGCCGGACCTTGCGGCCCGGCGGGGGCAGGAGTGCTCCGCAACTCAGAATACGATCTTGCCGCCAAATTGCACGATGCGGCCTGGGCGGGCGGCGAGAACCTGACCGTAACCAGGATTGTTGGGATTGTTCCCCACGGGTGATCCGATAGCAGTACTGGTGAAAGGATCGTATCCGTATTGATGATGGTTGAACGCGTTGAATGCCTCGGCCCGGAACTGGAATGCGACCCGCTCGGTGAACTTGAAGTCCTTGCCGATGCCAATGTCCCAATTGTTGATGCCAGGGCCGCGCAGTATGTTCCGTCCGCTGTTGCCGAACTGTCCGTTGAAAGTCTGGCAAAACGCAACCCCAGTCAAATTTGCAGCAACGCAGCTCCCGGGCGCGTCTTGACCGGATGGAGCCGGTCCAGAGGAAATCGTATTGTTGAACCAGTGATTAAGGTCCTTGTGGAATCCACTGGGATATGGATCGCCGATTTGTTGGCATCGATTATCGAAGCTGAACATTACCAACAGATTGTTGTTGCAAACTATCGAAAATGGGAAGCCGCGTTGGAAAGTCGTGATCGTGCTGATTTGCCAGCCCCCTAACGCGAGGTCGGCGGCTTTATTCATGCTATTGCCGAACCGCTTCCCTCTGCCTAGCGGCAGTTGGTATACCATGCTGGCCACAAATCTGTGGTTAACATCAAAGTCGGATGGCCCGTAATCGAGGCTGGGGTTGAGGTCGTTCATGTGGCCTGAGAAGCCACCACCATTGGAGCCCACGCCGGCAGCCGCGGACTTGTCGTCGAGGCTCTTCGCCCACGTGTAGGCTGCAAGTAAGGCCATCGAACTAGACCGGCGTTCGATTTTAAAATTGCCTGCGTTGTAGCTTGAGTAACCATTGAATTCGCTATCCAAGAACCCGAGGATGCTTGTGAAGTTCTGATACGGTGCTCTCTGGGAAAACAAGCAGTTAGCTGCGGAGTTGGTCGGGCCGGCATTGGGCAGTCCGCTCAGAGAATCACACGCAGCAGGATTGGGTGGCGGCGGCTCGGCACCGACGTTGACACGGTTCAGCAAATGCGTTCCCTTGTTGCCGACATAATTTGCTTCGAAGGTGGTGTTCCGCGCCAGTTCCCGTTGAACTGAGAAAGACCACTGTTGAACATAAGGGTTGTGCGGACGCTCGGAAATAATCACGGCGAAAAACTGGCCACCATCTGCCGCCGCACTTACCTGATGTAGTGGAACCGCAGGGAACATTTGGTCAGTGAGCTTTGGAAGTGTCGGATCTGCGCTGGGTGTGTCATTTGCGCGAACCACGAATGGGTAAATATCGCCTGAATCGTCGATTTCACGGGTTTCAAAAGAATCGAAGAAGATGCCGTAGCCTCCTCGGAGCACCGTTTTATCACCGAGGCGGTACGCCAGGCCTATCCGCGGCGCGAACGGCTTCTTCGAGCCGTTGGCTGGATTCGGCCGTCCGCAGTAGCTATAGAATCCGTTACCAGAAAGTGCAATCGGGCCGCCTAGGCTGGAGATTGTCTGTGTACCCAGCGCTTTATCGGCATAACACACTCCGCCAAGCGGATTCGACCTGTCGAACCAAAACATTTTGTTGTCCTTCTCTGTGGGCACGGAGCGGTAATCCCATCGCAAACCCAGATTGAGCGTGAGGCGACTAGTCGCTTTCCAATCGTCTTGAATGAATGGCGCGATATACATGAACTGATATTGGTTAAGATTACCGGCGACATTCGTTGGACTGAATGGGCCTGGCTGGAATGTGGTCGCTCCGCTGTAGTAACCAAGCAGAAAATCGGCAACCGCATTGCCCGTTCCGCAGGCGGAACTCGGGCAGCCATTTCCGTTGTTGGCAATTGAGTCGTTGGCATACGTGAAATCACCCAGGAAATCCGCCGAAAGATCTCTTCGCTGGAGCCAGCGACGATAGTCAAATCCTGTGCTGAGGGTGTGCCGCCCCCTAATGATCGATACGGTATCGGAGAACTGCCACGTGGGAATGTCGCTGGTCGTTACATCGTTCACCTGGCTACCCGCATTGGTATAAGGCGCCTGCAGGGTTATAGTTGGGAATAGCCGAGCGTAAGCCGGCAAGTTTGGATACACGCCTCCAATGCCCAACGTCGATACTTGCGATGAGTCGATCGGTGTACCGCCCTGAATTGATACAGGTTCGAGACGGCCAAGGCGGAAATTATTTATAACCCGTGAGCCGATATCTTTGGTGTGAGAAATCATCCAGCTCTCAGATTTTTCGTTGAAGACGCCGATTCCAAATGGCAACGAGATCGACCCGTTGATATTCGTATTGTCATAGCTCGCTGTTGTGTAGCGGAAAAAGAATTTTCCGAACTTCCCCAATTCCTGATCCAAACGATACGTTTGTTGGTCAGTCGTCTGAGGCAACGTGGCCGCCAAACGGTAGTTGAAGCCCGGTCCGCCGCAACCCACACAATTCGGCGCAGGGAACATGTTTAAGGCGAGGGCTTGTTGCGCCATGAGAGAAAAACGACTGGACGGGATCTGATTGTTATTAAACGGAGCTCCCGTAAGCGGGTCCATGGGCATGCAAGGTGTCGGCGGAGTGACGCTGGGATTGCAAGTGCCGCCTGCCTGAACCGGAAGGGCCAATCCAGAGTTGGAAAAATCGCCGTTCAACTGCGCGGGGTCGGGAACCGTGAAGTTGCTCTGGTCGAACCCATTGCGGATTCTCCAGCCTTCGTAGTTCACCATAAAAAATGTTTTATTTCTGCCGTCATAAACTTTGGGAATGTAAATCGGTCCGCCGAGAACGAAACCGAACTGGTTCTGGCGCAGTTCGGGCAGAGTTTGTTGGAGTGGCGCCTTGGCATCGAAGGCGTCATTTCTGAGGAATTCGAATGCGGTGCCGTGTAATTGGTTGGTACCACTCTTGGTAACGAGGTTTACCTGATTGGCGCTGAATCCATACTCCGCAGAATAGGTCTCGCTCTGAATCTTGAATTCCTGGATTGCATCTTGGGACAAAATCACGGCGGGCGTGTTCAGCGCTGTGTCGGTATTGATTAGGCCGTCCAGGGTGTAGTTGTTCGAGGTTGGTCGACCGCCATTAATGCTGATCGCATTTCCTTCGCCCTGCCGCATTTGACCTTGTTCGCCATTCGTTTGCACGGCACCAGCACCCAGAAACAAGAGACTCACGAAGTTGCGGTTCTCGACCGGCAGTTGCTCAATTTGCGTTGGAGTTACGATCTGTGTCACGGCAGCAGTATCGGTATCGAGAGAGACAGAATTGGCTTGGACCTCGACCGTTTCTGAAACTTGACCTGGTTTTAGGGCTACATTGACGCGCGCTTGTTGCCCGACGAGCAATGTCACCGAATCAGTGATCACCTTTTGAAATCCTGAGGACTCGACGGTGACCCGATAAGTTCCCGGAGGCAAGAAGGGCACGGTGAAATCACCTGACCATGTTGTCTGCGTTTGGTTAGTGACGTTGGTTGCAACGTTCGTTACATTAATCCGAGCGTTCGCAACCACTGCACCTGCAGTGTCCGTCACCGTGCCAAGAATGGTTCCGTTCGCTCCCCCTTGGGCATAAAGTAAGTTGCTTAGCGAGACGGTAAGCACAAACAAGAGAACAATGCGCATCTTTGCAAGCATCGTTATTGCCTCCTCGTCGCAGAGGACGAATTCGACCTGGTTGCAGCCACTTTGACGCGGGTAAAAAAGAAGGCTGCCGCGAAACCCACGAAGGTGTTTTGCGTGGCGCGATGCTCACATCGGTGCAAGAGCACTGTCAAGCTTCCCAGGCGAAACACAATTGTTCTGCAATGAAAAACTGCGTTGTAGAAGCGTTGCAGGCGCGAAAACTGCTGACGCTAGAGCGCATTAACGAAATTCCAATTCTCTGCAGAGTCGTTTCGCGTGTGCAGATTTCATTTCGCAATGTGAACTGAGTTGGCGCCAGACTGGGGAAGAGTGGGCCAAAAAGGGAAAAGCACAACACCTGCGATTGATCGGCACACCCAGTTGATGGAACCTCAAAACCAAAACAACAAAGGACATACAGGGAATGGGAAGTGAATTCAAAGAAAGACGCCGCCTTCGTGTATCTCCGGGACCTTTGTGGTTTTCTTGTTTCTGCCCATGCACTGCTGTTTTCGGGAAAAACAGCGGTGAGCGACAGTTCAAGCCGTGGCGACGTTGAAAGTACTCAGGGTGGAAGCGGTCTCCATCAGCCAATCATTGGGGTAGAAATGCTCGATGGTCGAAGGTGTAATGAGCTTGTGGTCGACGAATACCGCAGGCGGGACAGGCTTCTTATTGAGAATGTCGAGACTGACCTTTACCAGATCTGGCCCGTAACGCTCCGGGAAAAAAGCAACTGAACCGATCATCCGGGTATGAGATTTGCGCATTTCGGCCCGCCCTTCCGGCGAGGCGTTCTGACCCATGACCGCGCAAGCATCGGCACGGCCTGCTTCTTCGAACGCCCGCAAAGCGCCAATCGCGCTGACGTCGTTGATGGCGCCAACAAGTATTCTTCGGGAGCGGGATACTCGAAGATGTCTTCGCACCACTTCGAAACTCGGCCCCATCTCTCCGTCGCCGTTCAGGTGCGTGACGCGGCTGTTTTTGGCCGTGGGAAGAGAGAGATTGAGACCAACGAGCATTCCTGTGAGACGCATCTGCGGCAAATTCCCGGCTCGGGGCAATTCCAACATAATGATTTCGTCAACTTCTGAATTCCAATGTTCTTTTGCCCACCGGCCTAAATAGCGGCCTCCAATCAGGCCAGCCTCGTAGTTGTTGGCCCCATAATATGTCGCTCCTGGATGGGGTATATCTATAGCGATCATGGGAATCCCCGCGTCGCGGTACTTCGCTGCAACAATTGGCGCGATGGTCTCGTCGGTCTGGAATTCGATGGCCAGATCCACTTTTTCGCGGACCAAAAGATCTGCATTGCGCTGCGCAATTTTCGGGCTGTAACGATTGTCGAGCGCGATCAGTTCAATGCCTTCCTCCCGCGCCGCGCGTTCAAGGCTCGATGAAACTTCTCTCGAAAACTGATAATTCGTACCTTGCGCCGCATAACCCAACCGGCAGAGCCGCTGCCTCGAGGGCCGCACAATCGCCTGATAAAGATTAGTGCTGACCTTTTCGACCATCCCACACTTTTCAAGCGTGTACAGAAGACGAAAGCACATCGTCTTTGGCAATCCGGAACGCTGGACAATTTCTTTGAGAGAGAGGGCTTCACCGGCAGACCGAAAGCTGGACAGGATTCTTGAGGAGTGAATGACCGACTTAACTAAATAGGGATCGCGGACCCGAGCTTCGCGCTCTGCTGATGCATTCAGGGAGGATGGAAAACGCGCTGCAGACTGATCCATATCCATGTTGGCGCCTCATGTTGAACTTGCGAGCGAGACGTTCTGTAAGCCCATACCTAAACGGTATCGGTTCGTTGCATGTTACATATTGGCATAATGTTTTTTCCCCTGCAACCAGAAATGCGTTACTGGCCCCGTCTTCTGGTACCTCGTCTGCTTTTCTGGGGCGAGGAGTAGCGAGATTGTATCGGCCCTTCACTTACTGGTCTCTGGTTCCACGTCAACCTGGTTTTTCGGAGGAACCCATTGCGAGCAAATTGCACGAAGTCCAGAGTAGTTTTTGACTGTTCGTCTCTTCTCCACACCACGTGCACATCTGTAACAGCGTCCGGGTCTTCCAGTGGTAGCGTGATTAGCCGGTCTGCGAACGCCGGGTAAATGGGATTGACGCCAACTGCGACATAGATGCCCTTCCCGGAGTCCACCAAAATGGATCCGGCTTCATCACCAGATAAAGTGGTCGTGGCAATAGTCTTTGGCTGGATGCCCCGTTCGCGAAAAAGCGCCAGCGTCCGATCATAAACCCCTGGCGAGATTTTGCGGTCGATCAGCAACAACGTTTCATTTGCGAGGTCCCGAACGCGTAAGGTCTTGCGCTTCGCCAACGGGCTATTTTTACGAAGCACAACCGAGAATTGCTCTTGAAACAATGCCGCTGAAACCAATTGGGTGGGACTGATGGGCGGACGCATGAACCCGACGTCGATCTTGCGTTCAATGAGTGCTTCGGACTGGAATCCCGAAGGTATGTCTCTGACGTCGATTTCTACGCGGGGAGCAAGCCGGAAATAGTCGTTCATGATGCGGCTGACTACATCACCCAGTCCTCGTGCAATTCCAATCCGCACTGTGCCCGCCCATCCGCTGCCAGCTTGCCTCGCAGCCTCAATTGCTTGTGCCACATGCTGAAGAACAACCCGCGCTTCATTCAGAAAACTTCGGCCCGCGTCCGTGAGAAACACTCGACTGCTGTTCCTCTCGAAAAGCTGAACACCGAGTTCGGCTTCGAGGTCACGAATGTGCCGACTTACAGGCGGCTGTGCAATCTGGAGGCGCTTTGCAGCTCTGGTGAAATTCAACTCCTCTGCAACGGCTACGAATGATTGAAGGTGCCGAAGTTCCATGGGTTACCAAAACAGTTAGGATGGTTTACTCGCGAGAAAGTCTATACCACGACAGTATGGAAACCTGGTTCAACATCGCTTCGAGTAGCATCTTAATGAGACGTAGCGAAACAGAGGTAAGTTTCGCCTTGAAAAATTGCGGAATGCAGTCGTCGTCATACTTCGAAGAAGAAATGCCTAGCCCCGAAATACGTCAAAAGGAATGTTGTGCAATGCGAAAACTTGGCCGATCCAGCAACGTCGAGCGTCACTCTCTATGTTGGGATTCATCGATGTAAGGAGAAGTTTTTTGAAACCGGACATCGTTTCACAATGCGAAACGTGGCGCCGGGGTGACAAATCTCGTGACCCAGACAACCGCGGATTGTTAATCTGCCATGACACCAAAGGTGGCTTATGAGTTCTTCTGCAAACGGCCGGATATTTCAGGCCCTGGAAACCTTCCGAATTGAGATCCCGTCATGGGGATTCGCCAACACTGGAACCCGTTTCGGCAAGTTTTTGCAGGAGGCCGCTGCCGTCACCACAGAAGAAAAGTTCAGCGACGCAGGCGAAGTCCATCGGGTCACAGGGGTTTGCCCGACAATCGCCCTTCACGTGTTATGGGATTGCCCTGAAGGTGTACGCTGCGCGGCACAGATCGCCAAGCTCTCGGAGCGTTATGGTGTTCAGCCCGGATCCATTAATCCCAATGTGTTTCAGGACCAGATCTATAAGTACGGATCATTTGGGAATCCAGATCAATCCATTCGCAAGCACGCCTTGCAGCATATAAAGGACAGCATCGAGATTGCTCGGCAACTGCACTGCCGGGACATTTCACCGTGGTTCGCAGATGGATCGAACTATCCAGGCACTGCTAACATTCGTCAGCGAAAACGCTGGTTCGAAGAGTCACTTGCTGAGGTGCACAGCCAACTTGCCTCCAACCAGAGGCTGTTGATCGAATACAAGCCCTTTGAACCGGCGTTCTACCACACTGACATTGCGGACTGGGGCATGGCGTTTCACTTAGCGAAAGCCGCAGGGCCTCGAGCCAAGGTGTTGGTAGATACTGGCCATCATTATCAATCTCAAAACATCGAACAGATTGTGGCGTGGCTCTTGTCAGAGAACATGCTGGGCGGGTTCCACTTCAACGACCGGCGCTATGCAGATGATGATTTGACCATCGGATCGATTGATCCCTATCAAGTCTTCCGCATCTTCCATGAAATTCTTTTCTACGAGTGGGAGACGAGTCAGAAGGCTGATATCGCGTACATGATCGACCAGAGTCATAATCTCAAGGGCAAGATCGAGGAAACAATCCAGACGGTGACCATGGCGCAGCAGCTTTTCGCCAAGGCCGCGCTCGTAGACCATGCAGCCCTGTCGTGTGCGCAGCAGAAATGTGACTTAATCGCAGCCGAGTCTTTGCTGCAGGACGCATTCAATACCGACGTGCGGCCTGCGATTCAGGGCTGGCGTGACAGCAAGGGCCTGCCACGAGATCCGCTGAAAGCGTTTCTTGAGAACGGCTACCTGGAGCGCATTACGAAAGAGCGGAGAGCGCGGAACTTGAACAGCGTTTCTTCTTACGCCTAAAGAGAAAGAGTCTTCAAAACCTCGTTATGAGCTTTCTGCGGATGCTGCTTGCCTCGTTGAAAGGATCGTTTCCAGGGGTCGTGTACTGGTTACTTCTGTTGCTAATCCCGTTTATGGTTGCCGAGCAACTGCGGCCGGTTGATCAAGCTCCCCGGCTGAAGGACTATTGGCTGAACATCTTGATTAGTTTGTCCACTGCGTACCTGTCTCTTCCACTGGGAATGGCGGCTGGGTTGTTGAGCGGCAAACTGCGTCATTTGCTCGGCTGGAATGCGTTTTCCTTCTCTTTTCACCGCATTGGTACCTTTCCCGTCATCGGCTCCGGACTTGAAGTTTTGGCCATGATCTTGGTTCCTCTCTTCATTCACGATTGCCGGTTTTACTGGTCGCACCGCATTGAGCACAAGGTCCCCTTTCTCTGGGAATTTCATAAACTTCATCACAGTGACGAGCACATGAACACCACGACATGGGCACGAGATCATTTCTTGCAGGAGGGTTGGCGCGCCTTCTTTTCCGTGTTCACCTTGGGGGTTTTGGTTGATTTGCGCATGAGCGAGGCGGGAAAAGCGGCGCTTTATTCAACCATGTTTCTCGTGGGACTCTCGCTGTTCTATCACTCGGCGATTCGTATCCAATTACCCTGGCTTGATCGCATATTGGTGACGCCGCAAGTTCATCGTATTCACCACGCAATTGATCCCCGGCATCATAATCGGAACTTTGCCGACGCGTTGCCCATTTTCGACATTCTCTTCGGCACACACGAAAGACCTGTGCGTGAGGAATTCCCAGCAACAGGGCTCGGCCCCGAGTCCCCGGCTCCGAGATCTCTAGCGAAAGCGCAAGTAGGACCGGTGATAGAGGCCGCTCGTTTGCTTCGTCCTGCAAAGATCGGGAAGGGTGGTGCTTCAATTTCACCTGCTGAGTTCTCATGAGCAATTCTCTGAACTACCTCGCGATTGATCTCGGGGCAGAAAGCGGCCGTGCAATTCTCGGCCGGGTTCGTGAAGGTGTGATTACTACGAAAGAGGTGCATCGTTTCGCGAACGAACCTGTCCAGTACGGAAACTCCTTGCACTGGGATGCGCCGCGTTTGTGGCTGGAAATTCGTAAAGCTCTTTGCGGGTTGTGCGAAGTTCAGCTCGGCGGAATCGGTGTGGATACTTGGGGAGTGGATTACGCGCTGCTCGGCGAAAGGGGCGAGCTGCTGCAAAATCCTTTTCATTACCGCGACAGGCGCACAGATGGCGTGATGAAGCAAGTCTTTCAGCTGATTTCGAAAACCGAGATCTATCGCGAGACTGGTATTCAGTTCATGCCGATCAATACTCTTTACCAGCTTTATGCGAGTAAGAGTGATTCCCCACAATTGTTGAACGCCGCGCGCACATTATTAACCATGCCCGATCTGTTTCATTACTGGCTAACCGGCAACGCACGATGCGAATTCACCAATGCGACCACAACGCAAATGGTCAATGCAGTATCTCGCACATGGTCGCAACAACTGATGAAGAAATTAGACCTTCCACTTGGGCTGCCGGCACCGATCATTGAGTCAGGGAGCATTGTCGGAGGGGTATCTTCGCAGGCAGCGACCGATGCGGCTTTAGCCGGGACGCCCGTGATCGCGCCCGGCTCCCACGATACAGCCTCGGCCGTCGCCGCAGTGGTTGCGCGCGACGATACCGCATTCCTGAGTTCCGGAACCTGGTCGCTCGTCGGAGTTGAACTCGATGCCCCCCTCATAAATGATGAAAGTTTGCGGCTGAATTTCACGAACGAAGGAGGCGTGTGCGGCACGACGCGATTCCTGAAAAACGTAACGGGGCTGTGGATGTTGCAGTGCTGTCGCCAATCCTGGGCTGCAGAAGGGCGTGAATACAGCTACGCCGAACTGATGGACTTAGTTGTGCACGAACCTGCGTTCCGGCATTTAGTTGATCCGAATGATGACTCTTTCCTCCACCCCGCCAGTATGCCTGCGGCCATAGATAAATTTTGCGACAGAACCCAGCAGTCGCGACCCAGTAGTCCCGGTGCTTATGCGCGTGCTGTCCTCGAGAGCCTGGCGCTGAAATACGCCGCCGCCATCGGCGAAATTGAACAGCTCACGCAGAAAGCTATCAAACAAATCCGGATCATCGGAGGAGGCTCCAAGAATCGTCTGCTGAACCAATTCACCGCCGATGCGACCGGACGCCGGGTGCTGGCTGGGCCCGCTGAAGCCACAGCCCTTGGCAATCTTGCGATGCAGATTCTGGCAACTGGCGGCGCGAGCTCTCTTGTTGAGGTTCGGGCGATGGTAGACCGCTCATTCTCCACCGAAGTTTTCGAGGCTTGCGAAACTGATAAATGGGAGCGGCACCTTACACGATTCCGGCACTACACGGAGATGGTCTATGCCTGAAACCGCCGAACTCATCGAACTGAAGGATCTGTGGGACGAGCAGCACGCGCGCGCGCTCGGGGAAAACCAGCTAGCTCTTTTGCGTTACCGCTCGAACCTGCTCGGCTCGGACCTGCGCATCACCAACTTCGGCGGTGGCAACACCAGCTCCAAATTCAGGCTTCCCGATCCTTTTACCGGCGAGCCGGTGCGTGTGCTGGCAGTTAAAGGCAGTGGCGGTGACATTGGATCTATTCCCGAGTCAGGTTTCGCAATTCTCTATCTCGATCGCCTTGAGCAGCTGAAGGGGATGTACCGGGGTGAAGCCTACGAAGATGAAATGGTGGGTTACTATCCGCTCTCCACATTTGGCGAAAACAAAGTCGCGGCTTCCATTGATACGCCTCTGCACGCATTCCTTCCATTCGATCACGTGGACCACCTGCATCCTGACTGGGCCATCGCGCTTGCGGCGAGCGCTAACGGCAAGAAGAAGCTCGACGAATTCAATCGCCGGTTTGGGCGCAAGATCATTTGGCTGCCGTGGCACCGTCCGGGATTCGAGCTTGCCATGCAACTTCAACGCTCTGTTGCCGAGAATCGTAGTGCCGAAGGCATCGTTCTCGGTGGCCACGGACTGTTCACATGGGGCAACACGCAGCGCGATTGCTATGGGAACAGCATTCGCACCATTGACCAAATGGGCGAATTCGTCGCTGAACATCAGAAGAGCAAAGGAATGATGTTCGGCGGCGTGGCATGCACTTCAGCCGAAGATAGGAAATTAGTTGCAGCGCAAATTCTGCCGACCCTGCGCGGTGCGGCGTCTTCAAATCGGCGTGTCATTGCGCACTACGCCGATCACGAGGACGCACTCATATTCGTGAACTCTAGGTGGGCGCGCGAGCTCAGCCTGCTTGGCACCAGTTGTCCGGACCATTTCCTTCGCACGCGTGTCTTCCCCATGTTTGTTCCGTGGGATCCGCAAAAAGAAAATGTGAATACGCTCAAGCCGCGCATTGCGGAGCAAATCGCGAATTACAGACTTAAGTACAAGGACTATTACGCCAGCTTTGCTACAAAGGATTCTCCGAAGCTGCGGGACACGAATCCCTCCGTCGTGCTTATTCCCGGACTTGGCCTTTTCGGGTTTGGCAAAAACAAAAAAGAAGCGAGGATCACCACCGAGTTTTTCATTAACGCGATTCACGTGATGGCGGGAGCCAATGCGCTGGAGGGCGGCAACGCTGACGAGCCTTTGCCGCAGGCGCGCACTGCCGAACAATCGAAAGAGTTCACGGAGTTTCACAACTACGTCGCACTCCCGCGCTCGGAGGCATTCCGCATTGAGTATTGGGCCCTGGAAGAAGCAAAGCTGCAGCGCATGTCCCCAGAAACCGAGTTCAGCCGAAAGATTGCTTTGGTTGTTGGCGGGGCCAGCGGTATTGGGCGGGAGGTCGTGTCCCTGCTGGCAAAGAAAGGAGCGCATGTGGTGGTCGCAGACTACGATGCGACTGGCGCGGAAGCTTCCGCCAGAGATGCCGCTTCGGTCTCAACCCAAGAACAAATCGCTCACGTTCAAGCTGACCTCGGCAGGGCGGAAAGCCTGGCGAATGCCGTCAAGTTCACAATTGCGCAGTTTGGGGGGATGGACTGCATTGTGAATACGGCGGCGATCTACCCGCTGCCTGGACCGGGTGGTGAGTTGAGCGAAGGGCAATGGGCGAATACTTTCCTGCTCAACGTCACAGGAAATTACTTGCTCGCACGTGAGACGGAGTGGGTTTTCGAAGATCAACATCTTTTAGCTTCGATGGTGCTGACGGGTTCTGCCAACGCGGTTGTGCCCAAGAAAGGAAGCGAAGCTTACGACACGAGCAAGGCGGCGCTTAGCCACTTGGTCCGCTCGCTGTCCATCAAATTGAGTCCGCTTGTCAGGGTCAATGGGATTGCGCCGGCAACCGTTGTCGCCGGTTCGACCATGTTTCCCCGCGATCGAGTGATGCAATCTTTGGAGAGGTACGAAATCGCGTATTCGCAAGATGAAGACACTGACAGTTTGCGCTCGAAGCTGGCTGATTTCTATGCGCAACGCACGCTCACAAAACGTTCCATCCTTCCGGAGGATTGCGCGCTGGCGATTGTGTGGTTAATAGGTGAGCAGAGCGCAAAGACCACCGGCCATATCATTCCGGTGGACGGTGGTCTGGCAGAGGCTTTTCTAAGGTAAGTTTACGAACCATCCTGTAAGGAGAGAAACAGAACTGATGATTAAACTACGAGCGACTGTATCCGGACCTGTAACGTTGGTCATCGCACTATTAGCGACCCCCTCGCTGTGTTTTTCCGAGCCGCAGACCTGGCAAATTGATCCGAACCACACGGCAGCGCAATTTTCCGTAAAGCATTTGGGAATTTCGACCGTACGCGGCGTTTTTGAAAAAACAATCGGTACAGTGACATTCGACCCAGCGGATGCAAGCAAAGCCTCGATTCAGGCAACCATTGATGCGAACACCGTGAACACCCGCGTGCAGATGCGCGACAACGATCTCCGCAGCCCGCACTTTTTGGAGGTGGAGAAATTCCCGACGATTACATTCAAGTCCACGCGTGCCGAGTCAGCAGGCGCGGGAAAGTTGAAAGTGACTGGAGATCTAACCATTCATGGTGTGACGAAGCAGGTTGTGCTTGACGTTGATGCCTCCTCGCAACCAATTAACGATCCCATGGGCAAAGGCTTGCGCATGGG
>Ga0070717_10001502_pt1 | contig 16141 bp, 16 predicted proteins | sample LARL113metaG_FD_71366 | JGI IMG/M metagenome (GOLD analysis project Ga0070717, IMG submission 71366) | Corn, switchgrass and miscanthus rhizosphere microbial communities from Kellogg Biological Station, Michigan, USA - LAR L11-3 metaG | ecosystem: Host-associated > Plants > Roots > Rhizosphere ... | reverse complement strand
CTGGTCCTCATCGTGGTTTTCGTGTTTCTGCAAGGCTGGCGCGCGACGCTGATTCCGCTGCTCGCCGTGCCCGTCTCTCTTGTCGGGACGTTCATGTTCTTTCCCCTGTTCGGATTCTCCATCAACACGCTTTCGCTTTTCGGGTTGGTCCTGGCGATTGGCCTGGTGGTGGACGACGCCATCGTGGTTGTCGAAGCGGTGGAGCGGCATATCGAAGAGGGTCTCGCGCCAAAAGCCGCTACGCTCAAAGCGATGGAGGAGATCTCCGGTCCGGTCATTGGCATTGCACTGGTTCTTTCTGCCGTATTCATTCCGACCGCCTTCATTCCTGGAATTACAGGGCGTCTTTACCAGCAATTTGCCGTCACCATCGCTCTTTCTGTGATCCTTTCCGCGCTCAACGCGTTAACGCTGAGCCCGGCGCTAGCCGCGTTGCTGCTGCGTCCAAAGACTTCTTCCCGAGGCCCGCTCGCGGCGTTTTTCGGCTGGTTCAATCGTGTTTTCGCTAACGCCACGGAATGGTACGTCCGGGTTTGTGGCTTCCTTATTCATAAGAGTGCAATCGCGCTGATGCTGCTGGCAGCCTTCGCGGCCGCCTCCGCCTGGTTCGGGAGCAAAGTTCCATCAAGTTTTCTTCCAGATGAGGACCAGGGCTACCTTTACGTCAACGTTCAGCTTCCGACTGCCGCATCTCTTCAGCGCACGGACGATGTGGCCGCGAAAGTCGAGAACATTCTGGCCAACACGCCCGGCGTTGAGCATACGACCAGCGTGGTTGGATTCAGCCTGCTCAGCTTCGTGCGCACGAGCTACAACGCTTTCTTCTTCGTGACGCTGAAGCCCTGGGACGAGCGGAAATCACGTTCCGAGCAACTCCAGGCCATCAAGGCGCACATCAACCAGAATCTGTCGTCGCTACCAGAAGGGATCGCTTTCTCCTTCTCTCCTCCGGCAATTCCTGGGGTTGGAACGTCTGGTGGATTCACCTTCGTGCTGGAGGACCGCGCCGGTAAAGACATTGAGTTTCTCTCATCGAATCTCGCGTCCTTTCTCGCCGAGGCGCGGAAACGCCCCGAACTTGCGGGACTCAGCACCACCTCTCTTTCGAGCGTGCCCCAACTATACGCGGACGTGGATCGCGAAAAGGTGATGAAGCAGGGCGCGTCCGTCAAGGACGTATACCAAACGCTGCAAGCCTTCATGGGCGGACTGTTCATCAACTACTTCAACCGCTTTGGCCGGCAATGGCAGGTCTACGTCGAGGCGGAAGGCGACTATCGCACCCAGGCAGAAAATGTCGGCCAGTTCTACGTTCGCAATGACAAGGGCGGGATGGTGCCTCTTTCCTCCGTTACGCGCTTCGAGTCGCGCGACGGACCGGAATTCACCATGCGCTTCAACGAGTATCGCGCCGCCCAAATCAACGGTGCGGCCGCGCCCGGGTATAGCGCAGACCAGGCCATGGCCGCCCTCGAAGATGTCTTCCGGAAGACCATGCCGCGCGAGATGGGTTTCGACTACCTCGGGATGTCGTTTCAGGAAAAGAAAGCCCAGGAAGGAATTCCGCCGGCGGCGATTTTCGGGTTCTCGCTCTTGTTCGTCTTTCTCATCCTCTCGGCACTGTATGAAAGCTGGTCCCTGCCCTTCAGCGTGCTTCTGAGTACTCCGGTTGCAGTCTTCGGAGCATTTTTCGTGTTGTGGTTACGGCGGACGCTCTTGAGCGCTTTTCTCCCTAGCTACATGGTGCAGATGGAAAGCGACGTTTATTCGCAAATTGGTCTGGTGATGTTGATCGGCCTGGCAGCGAAAAACGCAATCCTGATTGTGGAGTTCGCGAAGGAACAATATGAGCACGGCAAATCCTTGCCAGATGCGGCACTCGAAGGAGCGCGCCTGCGGCTCCGCCCGATCTTGATGACCTCTTTCGCCTTCATTCTGGGTGCGGTCCCGCTGTGGACCGCATCCGGTGCGGGAGCCGTGGCGCGCCAGATCATGGGTACCGCCGTCATTGGTGGGATGTTGACTGCGAGCCTCATCGGTATTTTCTTCATCCCTGCCGTTTTCTATCTTGTCGAGAAGTGGTCCGGTGCAAGCCAGAGGCGCGAACCGTTTGCGGCTCCCACCATTGCGCCAGCGGAGGGCGACTAGCATGAAACTCCGCGTCGTCTTGGTCAGCGTCGTTCTTCTGACTACCGGGTGCATCGTCGGTCCAAGATACAAACGCCCTAGCGTCGAGGTGCCTGGTTCGTATCGGGGCTTGGCTCCCGAGCAGGCTACACCACCACAGAACGCAACGCCGCAGATCCTCGCGCTCGGGCAGCAAGCGTGGTGGGACATATTTCAGGATGAACAGCTGTGCACGCTGATCCGCACAGCACTGAAACAGAACTACGACTTACGAATAGCAGCGTCTCGCGTTCTCGAAGCGCAGGCGCAGCTCGGAATTACGCGTGCCGATCAATTTCCAACGCTGAGTGGTGGTGGGGCGATTGCCGATGTTCGTTCGTCTCAATCCAAGTTGGTTCCGGAATTTGAAACGAGCACGGGACAGGTGAATGCGTCTGCCGCCTGGGACCTCGATTTCTGGGGTAAGTTTCGCCGCGCGACGGAAGCCGCGCGCGCCAATTTGCTGGCAACTGAATGGGCCCGTCAGCAAGTTGTTTCGACTCTCGTCGCGAATGTTGCCAGCGCGTACTTCCAATTGCGGGCGTTGGACCTGCAGCTGGAGATTTCAAAGCGCACGCTCGATTCCCGAAAGGAATCGCTGCGGCTAACGCAACTTCTGGCGAACGGCGGTTCCACTTCGTTGCTCGACGTTCGCCAAGCCGAGCAGTTAGTTTTCACGGCCAGTTCGGAGGTTCCTGCTCTGGAGCAGCAGATCGAGCAACAGGAAAACTTCATCAGCATTCTCCTCGGGCAAAATCCAGGTGACGTCACCCGAGGACAGGCTCTCACCGAGCAGCACCAGCCGCCCGAAGTTCCGCCCGGTTTGCCATCGGAGTTGCTGCAGCGCCGGCCGGATATTCGAGAAGCGGAGCAGCAGCTGATCGCCGCAAATGCCCAGATCGGCGTAGCCCGTGCAGCGTATTTTCCTGATATCTCGCTCAGCGGAACGGGCGGATTCCAGAGTTCTGCTTTGAGCAACTTGTTCACCGGACCTGCCGGCGCGTGGAGCTTTGGCGCATCCTTGACCCAGCCCATTTTTACCGGAGGCAGGCTCCGTTCCGGGGTTCGTCTGGCCGAAGCGCGCGAACAAACGGCGCTTCTGGTCTATCAACAATCAATTCAAGCGGCATTTCGCAGTGTCTCCGATGCATTGGTGGCGTATCGCAAGACCCGCGAATTCCGCACACAGCAGGAGCTGCTGTTCCAATCGGCGCAGGATGCGGCGCGTCTCTCGCACATGCGCTACAACGGCGGCGTCACGGGTTATCTGGAAGTTCTGACTAATGAAACTAACGCCTTCTCGGCGGAGCTTGCCCTGGTGCAAGCACGCCTGAACGAATTGCTGGCGTTGGTTCAGCTATATGAAGCGCTGGGAGGAGGCTGGCAGCCATAACGCTTCACGCGTTTGCTCGCTGATGCGCCTACGAACGAAAGCGAACGGAAGGAACAACGGATTTTGCAGCCTAAGCTGCGCAGAGCAGTGAAAGGGACTAACACTTGAAACAGCCTGAAGGCGCATCAACGAGCAACCTCGAAATCGCAGTGGAACGCGCTGGTGCGGACGCTATTGTTCACTTGCACGGCCGCGTTGATGTGGATTCGTCACCTGATGTTCGCGATCGCTTAGAGGCCATCCTGGCGAGCGATCCATTGCCTCATGCGCTCATCGTCGACTTAGCTGGGGTCACCTCCATTGAAGCCTCCGGCATCGCGACCCTGATCGAGGCCCTTAAAGTGGCCCGGCATCAACAGATTCGATTCCACATCGAGGGCGATGGTTCTGTGCTCCAGTTATTCCGGTCCACGGGCTTGCTCGCGCTGTTCGATACAAGTTTCGGCGGAAACGGAGCGTCCTAATGGCAAACGTTCTTGAAAACGCAGGCGAGAGAACAATCGAACACCTCGACTATGTGGGAAGTCTGAATATTCAGTGGTGGGCCACGGTACGCGCAATGGCGCAGGCACTGCCTTTTGTCGGGAACCGTTATCGCTGGAAAGCTGCTGTGAAGCAGATGCTCGAAATCGGCGTTGATGCCATGCCGATGGTTTCGTTGATGGCTATTTGCACGGGATTCATTTTTGCCATGCAAGGGGCGTCGGAACTGCGCCGCTTTGGGGCGCTCCGCTACGTGGTTGACCTGGTCGCGGCCGGCTTCACCCGCGAACTCGGCCCACTGCTAACTGCGATTGCGGTGAGTGGACGGTCCGGCTCCGCCTTCGCGGCGGAGATTGGGACGATGAAGGTGACCGAGGAGCTCGACTCCCTCCGCGTCATGGCGCTTGAGCCGGTGGAATTTGTGCTTGCGCCCAAGTATCTGGCAGCTTTGATTTCCGTCCCGTGCCTGAGCGTGGTTTCAAATGTCTGCGGCATTTTGGCCGGCGGATTGTTCATGTTTTTCAGCATTCACCTTACGCCTGCGCTCTACCTCAACTATGTGTTTCAAGCAATCGAATTGCGCGACGTGGTCATGGGGATGATCAAGAGCGTGGTTTTCGGGACCATTATTGCCCAGGTCGGATGTCTCGAAGGGTTGCGCGTACACGGCGGCCCTGATTCCGTAGGCCGCTCCACAACCAGTGCTGTGGTTAAGTCCACTTTCCTGGTCATTGTGGCGGACGCGATTTTCACCACAATCTTTTACTTGACGGTGAAACATTGATGCCAATCATTTCCGTCCGCGATCTGGTGGTCGAATACGACGGCCGCAAAGTGCTCAATGGACTCGATCTCGACATTGAGCATGGAGAAACCATGGTGTTGCTGGGCGGCAGCGGCTCCGGAAAGAGCACCTTGTTGCGCCAGATCATCGGCTTGGAAAAGCCCAAATCCGGCAGCGTGTGCGTGAAAGGAATTGATATTACGCATTGTTCAAAGTCCGAGTTGAAGAAGATACGCCGTTCGATCGGGGTCGCCTTCCAAAGTGCGGCGTTGTTCAACTCGTTAAATATCGAGGACAACGTTGCTTTGCCGCTGCGCGAACATACCCGGCTTGCGCCTTCCACTATTAAGCTCGTGGTCTGGATGAAGTTGGCCGCGGTTGGTCTTGCCGACCACGGCAAGCTGCTTCCGCAGGAACTTTCCGGAGGCATGAAGAAGCGTGCCGCGGTCGCGCGCGCGATTGCGCTTGGCCCCGAAATTCTGGTGCTCGATGAACCATCGGCGGGGCTTGACCCCATCGTGGCCGCGGAGCTCGATGAACTGATGCTGCTCCTCAAGCATACCTTCCACATGACCGTCATCGTTGTTACCCACGAACTGCCAAGCGCATTCCTCATCGCAGACCGCATCGCAATGCTCTATCAGGGATCGTTCAGCTCCGTCGGCACAAAAGATGAAATCAAGGCCAGCCAGAATCCACGTGTCCGCCAGTTTCTTGACCGTGTTCCCGAAGACATTGTGAGAGCGCCGGTCACAGAGCACTTCGCGAAATATCTGAACGAGCCGGAGGGATATCAATGAGCACAGAAGCCAAAGTCGGGGCCTTCGTCCTGGGATGCTTCGCGGTCCTCGCATACACGGTCATCCATCTGCTCAACGCGCAACTCAGCGGACATAGCGCCCCCTACCGTACTTACCTTCAATACGCGGGCGGACTGGAACCGGGCGCCCAGGTTTTATTCGGCGGAATCAACGTAGGAAAAGTGACGGCAGTCCGGCCCGCCGCCTCGGATCCTACCAGGATTGAGATCCTGCTGGACGTGAAGGAAGGCACTCCGCTGAACGAAAAGTCTGTAGCCAAGCTGGGGTTCGTCAGCGTCATGAGTGGCGCCGCGCTGTCGGTTACGACCGGCAGAAACGAGGCTCGGCGCCTCCCGCCGGGTTCGGTCATTCCGTCGCAGGAGGCTGCGAGCCTGGATGCTATCGCCGAAAAGATGTCGGTGGTTGCAGAGAACGCCGACCGGTTGATCACCGAGGTGCGGGGAGAACTGGGGGGAATCGGCGGCGATGCGCATAGGCTTCTCGCCAACCTGAATACCGTAGCCGGCAAAGCTAATCAGCAGAAGATCGAGGCCGTTCTGGACAACGTCAGCGCGATGCTGGCGACCGACCGGCCAAAAATAGACCGCCTGACCGATCAATTAAGCGCTCTGAGTCAGCATGCGGATCAAACCATACAAAACCTGAACGGCACGGTCAGCGATGTGCGCCAGCCAGTCGGTGAAGACCTGGCTCAACTGCAGAGCACTTTGCTCCAAACCAGGCAATTGCTCGCCGACATGCAAGCGCTGGTCCGGGCGAACGATTACAAGATTGATGACACGATCGAAAACCTGCGTACAACAACCGAAAACCTTGGCCAGTTGACGGAATCGGTGAAACAACGTCCGTGGAGTTTGATCCGGATCAAACAACCCGCAGACCGGCAGGTGCCGAAATAGATTGTACGAATTGAGGAACCAGGGTTGTTCGCGTGGCAGAGGAGAATAGACATGAAGCGGATTGGCGTTACCATCTTACTCGCGCTTTCCAGCCTGATCATCCTGGCCGGGTGTTCAGGCAAGATGCGCTACACGAGCTACTACACTCTCCATCTTCCTGCGCCGCCGGACCCGCCGCCTGCGGAAAACGCGAACGTCACAGTCGCGATCCGTGAATTCAGCGCGTCTGCCTACCTTCGCGGTGGAGCGATTGTATACAAAGCATCGCCGGAATCGATCGGTTTCTATGCTTATCATCGCTGGGCGGTTGACCCCTGTGAGTTTGTTACTGACTCCGTGATGGATCGCCTTGGCGCCAGTGGGGCCTTTGCGCACGTGAAGCGTTACGACGGCCAGCCCGGCGCTGAATACCTGGTTAGCGGACGCCTGGAGAATCTGGAGGAAATTGATTACGCGGGCGGCGTCAAAGTCGCAGTGACAATCTCCGCTCAGATGACCAGGGTTGACACCGGCGCGACTGTTTGGAGCAACGCGGTTTCGGAAGTCGGCGACGTGGATAAGCGGGATGTTCCCGCGGTGGTGTCGGCAATGAGCCGCACGATGGACCGGGCCATGCAGGAACTGCTCACGCCGCTGCCCTTTGAGACGGCGCGGTCCGCAGTGCTTAAGAGGAATTAGCACAGAGTTCATAGACAAGACTTCTGCACTGAAGGATTACGTTACGGAGCACAGAACACAAATACTCATATTAAGGAAAAAGCGCGATGGCAACCATGACAGAGATAGCCACGATTAAAACACTCACAACGCACTACATTGACGGAGCGTTCGTTGAATCCCATGGCCGGCAGGTCATGGACGTTGTCAAACCGACCAATGGGCAAGTAATTGCCCGCGTCACGCTGGGAGACGAGGAAGATACGCGGCGTGCAATTGCTGCGGCCAAGCGAGCATTTGCCAGTTTCAGCCGTACCACCAAGGAAGAACGCGCGCGTTACCTGCGCCAGCTACAAAAGGCTGTCTCAGCCCGCATCGACGATTTAACGGCTGTGATGGTTGAGGAGTATGGCGGAGTCGCCGGGTTCGCCCGGCTTCTCGTCGAGTCGGGTGTCAACGCCTTCGCCGCGGCCGAGAAGGCGCTTCAAGAGCTGCCGTTGAGAGAAAACTGGGGCAAGACGACGGTCACACTGGAGCCAGTCGGCGTTGCCGGCCTGATTACAGCCTGGAACGCGAACGCGCTGTTCATTTGCCTCAAGCTCGCATCGGCCGTAGCGGCTGGTTGTACGGTCGTAATCAAACCGAGTGAAATGAGCTCGCTGCAGACCCGAGCAATGGTTGAGGCTCTGAACGCGGCCGGACTGCCCAGCGGCGTCTACAACGTGGTGACGGGCCTCGGCAGTACCGTCGGCGCTGAGCTTGTACGCAATCCCGACGTCGCGAAAATCTCGTTCACGGGCTCGGTGGCCGTAGGTGAGGGCATCATGCGCGATGGCGCCGCCACGATGAAGCGCGTCACGCTCGAGCTGGGCGGAAAGTCACCCACAGTCCTGCTCGACGACGCCGTGCTCGACCAGGCCATTCCGGCGGCTCTTACCATGGCCTTCTTGAACAGCGGTCAAGCTTGCGCCGCCGGAACGCGACTTCTCGTGCCGAAGAGCCGGCTCGACGAGGTGAAGCGGGCCATACGGGATGCGATGCCCGCTTTTACGGTCGGCGATCCGGCCGATCCCAAGATCGCCGTTGGGCCTATGGTGTCGCAAAAACAGTATGAGCGCGTGGAATCCTACATCCGCAAAGGCATTGAAGAAGGCGCCGAGGTGCTGGTCGGCGGAGAAGGTCATCCGAAAGGTCTCGAAGCAGGTTACTTCGTGAAGCCCACGGTGTTTGTCAATGTGAAGAACGACATGACGATTGCCCAGGAAGAGATTTTCGGCCCCGTGCTCAGCGTGATCGCCTACGACTCTGAGGACGAAGCCATCCGGATTGCCAACGACTCCAAATACGGTCTTCACGCTGCCGTCATGGGAACTGACCTCCAGCGCGCACGCCGTGTGGCCTCTCAGCTGCGGGCCGGCCGCGTCGTGATCAACAACATGACGGACGATCCAGATGCGCCGTGGGGCGGATTTAAATACTCCGGCGTTGGCCGCGAATATGGCAAGTACGGCATTGAGGCGTTTCTCGAGCCAAAAGCCATCCTTGAGTGACCGCTTTTGCCCGAACGAAACGAATAAAACCAAACGAATAAGAGGATGAGTTCATGAGCAAGCACATCAGTATCTCTCCGAACGAAGCCGCGGACCGACTCGCTATACGCGAACTCGTTGAGGCCTACGCACATTGTGCCGATCGTCGAGACGCAAAAGGCCAGATGTCTCTTTTTACCGCAGATACTCACTTTGTGGTCTACATGAACGCAAGAGATTTCAAGCCCTCACAGGAGCTACACTCCCGCGAAGCGCTTGCTCCCGTCTTCGCAGATCTGAACAAGTACGCTGCCACGATGCACTTCGTTGGACAGAGTACGATTCTCAGCCTGACAGCAGACAGAGGCACGGGCGAAGCTTACTGTCTGGCGCATCACCTCACCATCGAGGGTGAAAAGCGACGGCTTATGATCGCTGCGCTTCGCTACCTCGACACTGTCGTGAAGATCGATGGCGCGTGGTACTTCTCGGAGCGCCTGCTCTACGTCGAATGGCTGGAGGAGCGCTCACTGTCATGAAAGAGAATCCGCACATCTCGCGTCCGAAGTTAGGAAAGTCTTTGCATTGGAGGAATCAATGAATTACAAGCACATTACGGTTGCCGGCAGCGGCGTGTTAGGGAGTCAGATCGCCTATCAGACGGCGTACAAAGGCTTTTATGTAAACGTATACGACATTTCCGACGAGGTACTGGGTCATGCCAAGGAGCGGCTGACCAAGTTAAAGGAGAACTACAAAGAAGATTTAGGCGCAACGCAACAAACAGTTGATGAAGCTCTTAACCGTATTTCCTTTTACACTGATCTTGCTCAAGCCGTCGCAGATGCGGATTTGGTGATTGAAGCCATTCCTGAAGTGGCCCACATCAAAACTGATTTCTATCAAGAACTCCGGAAAGTTGCACCGGAGAAGACGATCTTCGCGACGAACTCCTCAACCCTGTTGCCTAGTCAGTTCGCCGAAGCAACTGGCCGTCCCGAAAAGTTTCTGGCGCTACATTTTGCCAACAGCATCTGGAAAAACACTACCGCCGAGGTTATGAAACATCCCGGGACAGATCAGACAGTATTCCGGGATGTGATCGAGTTCGCCAAGACAATTGGAATGGTCGCTTTACCGCTCTATAAGGAACAGCCTGGTTACATACTGAACTCCCTCTTGATCCCATTCCTGGAAGCTGCACAAACACTGCTACTGAACGGCGTGGCAGACATGGAGACAATTGACCGGACATGGATGCTTGGGACTGGTGCGCCCGAAGGGCCTTTCGCCATTCTCGATACCGTCGGGATCAGCACCGCGTACAACATTGTTCTTGCAAAAGCAAACGCAACAGGAAATCCAGAGTTTGGGAAGCTGGCAAATCTCCTCAAGGCGAAATACCTGGACAAGGGCAAACTTGGCAGAGCCACGGGAAAAGGATTTTACACCTACCCTAATCCCAGCTTTGCAAGTTCGAACTTTCTACGAAATCAATAGGTGGCAATCGATGAAGGAGCAGATACACCTTGTCATTGTGGGCGCAAGTGGAATGGTCGGCGGATACGCCCTTCGCTATGCGCTCAATCACCCCGCCGTCGGAAGTGTGACTTCGATCGGGCGCAAGAGGGTTGGCATCTCGCACCCCAAGCTGAAAGAGGTTCTGCATCAAGACTTCGCGGACTGCTCGGCACTCGCCGAGACGCTCTCGGGTCTGGACGCAGCGGTCTTCTGCTTGGGCACATACACCGGGGTGGTGCCGGACGCGGAGTTGCGCCGGATAACAGTGGACTACACCGTCGAGTTCGCGCGAGTTCTCCGCAGCAGCAGCCCCGATGCGGCGTTCTCATTCCTGAGCGGGAATGGCGCCGACCCGACGGGACGAAGCCGGCTGGCCTTCGCACGCTACAAGGGACAGGCCGAGAAGGCACTGCTTGCGGCCGGTTTCCCGCGCGTTTACCTTTTCCGGCCCGCGTATATCTACCCCGTGGAGCCGCGGAAGGAACCGAACCTTAGCTACCGGCTGTTACGCGCGGTTTATCCGGTGTTTCAGGTGTTGTTCCCGAATAAGGCAATTCGCGCCGACGACCTAGCCCGGGCAATGGTGGACGTTGTGTTGCGACAAACCCAGGAGCGACAGGGCCTGGTTTTCGAGAACCGAGATATACGAGCCATGGTCAAGTCGCAAACCCCTTAGGCAGAACACCGAAATGAGGCAATCCATGAAAAGAATCGTAATTGTGGGCGCCGGGTTTGCAGGGCTCGCTGCCGCTAAGGCGCTAAGGCACGCAGACGTGGAAGTCTTAGTGATCGATCGGGTGAATCACAACCTCTTTCAGCCTCTGCTCTATCAGGTGGCGACAACCGTGCTTTCTCCTGCTCAAGTCGCATCACCGATTCGAGCGCTTCTCAAGAATCAGCGCAATACGACTGTAGTCCTCGGAGAAGTTACCGGAATTGATAAGGATGCAAAGTGTGTCTACGCCGGCAATGAAGACCGGAAGGATGTTCCGGTTCGCTACGACATCCTGGTTATCGCAACAGGAGTAACGCACAGCTACTTTGGCCATGATGAATTCGCAGAGTTTGCGCCCGGCTTGAAGGGACTGGCGGACGCGGTTCGCATCCGCAATAAGTTGCTGCGGGCGTTTGAACAAGCAGAAGCGGAAGAAGATCCGAGCCGACGCCAGGATCTTCTGACCTTTGTCTTGGTTGGGGCCGGCCCAACTGGTGTTGAACTCGCCGGAGCGCTTGCACTGCTTGTTCGCTCCACGTTGAAAACCGAGTTCCGCCGTATCAATCCCGCCGCTGCCCGCATCGTCCTGGTTGACATGGCGCCTCGCGTTTTGGGCAATTTTGCGGCGGAACTCTCCGATGCAGCCAAACGCCGGCTTGAGAAGCTTGGGGTAGAGGTGCGGCTGGGGCACAGCGTTGATCAAATTGATGCGGACGGAGTAGTCGTTGGCGGGGAACGGATCGCAAGCAAAGCCGTCGTTTGGACTGCGGGAGTGGCTCCGTCTCTGGCTGGCAAATGGCTGAACGTTGAGACTGACCGCGCCGGCCGCGTCCGTATTCAAGACGATCTCACCGTTCCCGGATATCCGGACATATACGTAATCGGAGATACAGCTTCGCTTCAACAGGACGGAAAGCCACTGCCAGGCGTCGCCCAGGTGGCCATTCAACAAGGCCACTATGCAGGTCGTCGCATCGCTCAAGTCTTGCTTGGTAAGCCCTCCACCAGGCCGTTCCGCTACGTCGATAAAGGAAATATGGCCGTTGTGGGGGCGGGGTTTGCAATCCTTCAGGCCGGTAGGGTCCGGCTGAGCGGGGCAGTCGCCTGGCTCGCGTGGGCGCTGGTCCATCTGCAGTTTCTCACAACTACCAGTCTGCGCCTTACCGTGCTTCTGCAATGGATCTGGAGTTTTTTGACCGGTCAGACAGGGGTTCGGTTGATCGTAAATCACGTTCCTCTCTCCAAATCGACTAAGGACATAGAACTGCCTATTGCGAGTGGTGGAAGGAAATGACAGGCGTTTCGCGACAATTATTAGATCTCTTTACCACACACTGGTTTGTCACTGCACGAGTCACACCAGCGTTCATCGTGCAAACCGAACCGCTCCGCAGCCCCGATATTTTCAATCCGCAGTCCACCCCAGCTCACTCGATTTTCGACCTCTCGATTCTGGTTCTAAAGGTCACCGGCATCATTTTCGTGGTGGTTGTCACGCTCCTGATCTACGCAATCTTGAAGTATCGCAAACGTGCTGAGGACAACGATCACGAGCCCCCAAAGGTCTTCGGCAACAATCAGATCGAATTGGCGTGGACTGTTCTTCCCATACTGGTTGTGCTGATCCTTTTCTTCTCTACAGCAAGGGTCATCCATGCGATTCAGGACGCCAGAATGCCGCCCAATGCCCTCGAAGTCGAGGCTGTCGGACATCAGTTTTGGTGGGAATTCCGTTATCCACAACTGGGAATCGTCACTGCAAACGAACTGCACGTTCCACTCAGCGATGCGTTGCAACCCAGACCGACATGGATCACGCTCTTGTCCGCGGACACCGATCACAGCTTCTGGGTGCCGCAACTCGGCGGCAAGATGCACCTGATCCCCGCGGATTGGCAAGAAGGTAGGGGCTGGCGCCCTATGGCAACCGGTTGAGACCGGCACCACGACAGTCCTGTCCCCGAGATCATGGCGTTCCGCTGTAACAGCACCGCTCAGTCTCATGGAATTACTACCGGATTGCCCGCAATCCGTAAGGAACTCGGAGCTGGGGATTTTTCCACCCGCTCGATGAGTGACTTGCGGCGACTAGTCCGAACACGACGATGAATCCCGAGCCAATTCCCACTAGGCTCAACACTACGTGCACTAAGGTGAATGTAGTCATCTTGAACATCCTTTTTTTGGTCTCCAATTAACGCTAAATTGGACCCGTCGATTCGTGCCTCCAATGTTCGGTATCAAGGCCTTATCCAGTCTGACTCTGCTCTTGTTTTCGATGAGTCCTGGCAGGGTGATCCCCACCGCGTGCGACTCTCATCCCGGCGGCCTCACTTCATGGATTCATTCCGAGATTTTCACGAACCCTTCCTGAACGAGCTGCGTCAGCCTCGACATGGCATCCGTGTTGATCTTGATTCCGGGAAGCACGTCTTCGTTCCCCCACTTGTGAACCTTCGCCGTCGCGCCACACAACTCAAAGTGCACACCGCGTTTCATCAAGTCAGAGACGAGCTCTTTGTACGGATTGCCGGTTGCCACATTCCGTTCGGTGTTGTACGCCTTGTCGTTCAACGCTACGTGGCCTGCATTCGTGTGAAAGACCGCGATCACCTGAGCCTTGGCATTCCAGTCGGCGATGTCGTTCTCGATGAGCTGAAGGTGGAAGATAGAAGCCGGCAGATCTCCTTCGAACGCCAAGGCGGGGACACTGAAGGCAGCTTTCACTTCCGCTAGGTTCACTGGAATATCGATGTGAAGTCGTTTCTCTACAGCAGACATATCAAAGTTCCTTTCGACAATTCGTTGGTTGTGGAGAGAGTTTTCCGAAACTAGACTCCGGAATAAACGAGCCCGGTAAATATTGCTGGCGTCATGAGGAATTGACCCCACTTGGCGTCATAGGCAGCGGTAGGCTTGGCAGCAATCGTTCCCGAGAGAGACTTGCCTTGTTTCTTTAGCTCGGCCACTTTGTGCCGAATGGCGACAAGCATGTCGCGGTATTCGGTGAGTCCGGCTTTATTTCCTACAGGTCCGTGCCCTGGAACGATGATCATCTTATCCGTGACGGTGGTCAGATTCCTCTCGGTTGCACGGATCATTCCGTCGATACTGCCCCTGGTCGAGTAGTCGATGAACGGATAAAAGCCGTTCCACCATGTGTCCCCGACGTGAATAATGTCAGCCTCTTCAAACAGCACGGAGATATCGCTATCTGTGTGGGCCGGTCCGTAATACTTCAAAGCTATCCGGGTGTCGTTGTGATGCACATGGTGTTCGTCGTCAAACACGGTTGTAGGAATGGCGCCGGCTGGCGCCGGCGGAAAGGTATAGCTCCAGCCTTCAACACGAGTTGAAGTCGAAAGACGCTTTTTCGTGTTCTCGTGCGCCGTAATCGTTGCTCCCGCCGAATGCACCCACGCATTTCCATCTGTGTGATCGACGTGCCAATGAGTATTTATCAGCTGTGTGATGGGGTCAGAACTCAAGTTATCGAGAGCTACCGCAATTCGCGCTCTCGATACCGTGAATCCTGAGTCGATCAGGAGCTTGCCGCCCTTACCTGTGAGAACTGCAATATTCCCACCTGAACCCTCGAGAACACTGATGGCGCGACGAAGCGGCTGAACGTCAATCTTGGCTCGTGCTGCCGCATTGATCATCGTCGGTACGATGCCGGTCTCCTGTGCAAAGAGAAGGCGCGGAGCGAATACTGCAGTGGCGGTGCCAAGACCGGCTGCGGCTAGAAAACCGCGGCGTGAGAGGCTGGACAGGGAGGATCTTTCCTCGCTCATAGTGCTACGCTCCAATTTTTCTCGATGAGGTTGCGCGATCAGGCAGCGACCTTCGAATTACGTACGCAGCTTAGGCGGTCTGACCAACTTCTGGAACCCCGGAAACCACAGCATTGGCCCTATATTTTTCTGCAGGGTGTGGTCAGCTAACGACCAGACGAAAGAAATCCCGCGAGTACTCTAGCGACTAGCAAAATAATTCGTTTCCGCGACTTCTCCAGATGCCAGGAGCGGCATGTTCCTAGGCGTGACCTTTGCGTGTAGTGAAAGCCAGGGGTTTCTACACTCGTGAAAAAGCCGCAACCACGGCATTGGACCTATGGTTTTCTGACTCCGCAGGCGCGCAGGGTGGCGGGGCCTGCTGTTACCGCAGGGACGATTCGATAGTCCGCACGATAGACCAAATTGTGCAGATCGCTGGACGCGATGGCGCGAAGTATGGATAGCTGGGCCGCGGCATCCTCGTCGCTGAACACGTTCAGCGGCCAGTCATGAACCGTCGTTCCTCGAAGATGAGGATGGTGGAAGCCGCCTCCGAAATAGGCGTGGAGCGCGATCGGCTCGACCCCGGCTGCCTGCTGTTCAGGCCAGCTCAAAACCCAAGACGCGAACAACCCTCCATCGGCCGTGCGTCGTAGTCCCGTCTCGGTGAGCTGCCCGGTGTCGAGCAGCATGCTCGTGTTCATTTCGGTGAGAACCTGGCGGGCGACGGGAGCCAGCAGTTGCACTGCCTTCTCGAAATGGGCTTCCTTGTCCTTGCGACTTGCGGAGCCGCCGTGCGTGCCGTCTCGAAGATCCGCAAAATGACGGATTAGGCTGGTGATATATCCGGGTGTCGCACTTTCCGCCATTGCCTACCTCCTCCTAAGAATAGCAATGCTCCTTGAACGGCTTCGTATCAGGGTCAATTGACTACTTGCACTTCTCATTAGAGAATCGCCCTCACGACGCCGCCATCTACTCGCAGTGCTGCCCCGTTCGTCGCTGAAGAGGCCTCGCCAGCCAGGTAGATCGCCATAGCTGCGACCTCATGCACGGTGGCAAAGCGCTTCAGCAGGGACGATGGTCGCACATGCTCAAAGAACTGCGTCTCTACCTCTGCCTTCGATTTGTTTTCCTGCTTCGCCATCGCCTCGACAAAGGCGCCCACACCTTCCGACTCCGTCGGTCCAGCAAGAATGCTGTTCACTGTCACACCGGTTCCGGCAACCGATTCAGCGATCCCCCGTGCAATCGCAATCTGCGCAGTCTTGGTCATACCGTAGTGCACCATTTCCGCCGGAATCTGAACCCCCGATTCGCTCGAAATGAAAAGGATGCGGCCCCAGTTCCGTTCCAGCATCGCTGCGAGATAGTGTCGCGAGAGCCGCACTCCGCTC
>Ga0070717_10001501_pt1 | contig 16143 bp, 8 predicted proteins | sample LARL113metaG_FD_71366 | JGI IMG/M metagenome (GOLD analysis project Ga0070717, IMG submission 71366) | Corn, switchgrass and miscanthus rhizosphere microbial communities from Kellogg Biological Station, Michigan, USA - LAR L11-3 metaG | ecosystem: Host-associated > Plants > Roots > Rhizosphere ... | reverse complement strand
TCTCTGCTGTTTCTATTCCCCTCGGCGCAGAATGCCGCTATCGATCGATTCGGCTACTTGTTTGCCCAAAGTCTTGCCGGCGATGTGATCGGTGCGGAAGTGTTGCCCTGCGTAAATACGGCTCAGTCCCCCTTCCTCCGCCGCTGCCGAGAAGCGCACAGTGGGCCTTGGCCCCGGAATTCAGCTGGGCGGCCAGGGAATCTGGTTCCGCGTGAATAGCTATATTGAAACCGACGTGCGCAATCGCCCGAGTGGGGTCAAGGTTACTCTCCGAATGTCAACAACGCTCGCAGCTACAAAACCTAACGATTGAACGGCAAGCTACGCGCGGGATCAGATCTTGGGAATCTCATCTTCAGTCATTCGCGCACGACCGACTTCCTCGCTGTGACCTAGCATTTGTCCGGATGACCTCCGCTTTAGGCAGGTTATTCCACGTCGGCAATCCGGAAGTTGTCACAGGAACCGTTTACGCACATCGGAATAGTGTTGCCGCCGCAAAGCAATTCACTCGGTCGACCCTCCAGTTCCCCTGAGACACCTATTTTCGTATCGATTGCATGAGAATTCGCAATCGCGACACAGGAGGCACTGATGCAAAACGGGAGTCTAATCAGGAGTAGTCGGAAGCGCGGTCCAGATGTTTGGCAATTCCGTTGTGCGGACAGGGGACCTAATCGGAAGCGCATCTACCGCAAGAGAGTGATCGGCACGATCTGCCAATACCCAAATGCGGATGCTGCACGCAAAGCAGTCACTGGATTACTGAGGGAGCTTAATTCGAATCCTCTTCAGCGATGTCATCTTCCAATGACCATTTCGGAAGTGTGCGATCACTTTATTCAGCGCGAACTGACCAAGGACAATACTTGGCGCAGCCATTCCACGAAGATAGCCTACATGGCGTACTTGAACAGATGAATCACCCCACAATGGGGAACCATGCGTCTTCCCGATGTAAGAACCACGGATGTGGAGTCATGGCTGCGACATCTGCCACTGGCAAGGAGCAGTTGTGCGAAGATCCGAAATCTGCTCTCGCTCCTTTTCAATCATGCTTGTCGTCACGAACTCTTCGACCGCAACCCCATCCGTTTAGTTCGCCAGGGTGCGAAGCGGCGCTCAACACCAAGCGTACTGACACCGATTGAAATCAAGGCTTTGCTGGGCGGCTTGGGCCTCCGTGAGCGGACGTTAGTACTTCTTGAGGTATCCACCGGTCTGCGTCAGAGCGAGCTATTTGCGCTGAAGTGGAGCGATATCGACTACACCCAGCTCACAATGAATGTCGTGCGCTCAATCGTGTACGGTGTCGTTGGACCATGCAAAACCGAGTCGTCACAGAAGCCTGTGCCGGTCCATCAAATCTGACGACTGGGTCTTTGCGAGCAGACGGCACCGTGGCCGGAAGCCAATCTGGGGCCAGGCGATTTTGCGCCGGTACCTTCGCCCCGCGGCGCAGCGGGTCGGAATTCAGAAGCAATTCGGATGGCATACTTTCCGTCACACTTACTCGACTTTGCTGCGAAGTGTAGGGGCGGAATTCAAAGTAATGCAGGAGCTGTTGCGGCATTCGTCGTTACGATCCACTCTGGATGTCTACACGTAGGCAATCTCGCCGGCAAAGCACGCCGCACAGGCGGCGGTGCTCGCGCTAGTCTTCACTCCTGAAACGAATTCCACGGCTCAAGCCTAAATGCGGCCGAGAGAGGGGACAGTTTCGCAGATGAAAATGGGTCTAATCGACGAAAAGAGGTGCAAAAAGGGTGCAGGAACGTGTCCTTTTGCACCCCCATTGGTTTCAATGAAACTCGTGCAACTCTTTACCAATGAATGGCGGGGACGACGGGACTCGAACCCGCGGCCTCTGCCGTGACAGAACGCGGTTACTCGTAACTAACTGAAAGTACGCGACACGGATGGCTCCCAAGGGCGGTTTCAGAGCACTGAGAAACAATTACTGGACCATAATTGGACCACAATTTCGAAAGCTCTTCACGCGGCTCTGGTCGCCGCCTCGGTTGAGTAGGGCTGCCAATTCGTTGCTTTCGGGAGCGGAAGTCACCGCCACGTTCGGGTGCCGAAAGGGATAGCGGCAATCATCATCCTGCCCGAGCGAGTATGCGAAGGAGTGCTCGATTCATCACGGAAGATCGGACCCAATTATGTTTACATGGGTCAGATTACCTGCCTGGGGCGTAGGGAAAGCGCCCAACGCCCAAGTGCCTCGCACCGAACCTCCATTGATCAACACGTCCGGCAGATCCGATCCACCGGCTGTCAGTTGGACCGCGGCCTGACCGAGACCCGGAGCGGCTCCCACTTGCAGATTCGTGAACTCGTAGCCATAACGATATGCGGTAGAAGCGCTGGCAATGATGCCGTACTGCACTTTTTCCAAATCAATATTGCTTGCTACTCCCCCGCCACTTCGCGTGTCCAAGGTAGTGTCGGGTGAATCGGTGAGAAGAATTCCGGCGAAACGAGAGAAGACGAAAAAATTATGCATAAGAAGGCCGTCTATGCGTTGAACTACCAATGCGGTCCCGTTGTTCAGCACCCAATTATCAATGCTGGTCGGGTAAGAAGCGCCTTCCACCTCGTCCCAGAACACGCCGTTGTGCACATTGTGCAATGTCAAGCCGTTGAAGGTGTGGTCGATATGGACTCCGATGTTGAACGCACCGATGTACAGGTCCTGCACCATATCTCGACCGTTGTTGACGTCCAGGAAGTTGTATGCATTGGTCACGGTGGAGCGGGCGACGTTGCCGGATCGGAGCAGGATGGTGTAGGGATACACGTTTGGAGCCGAAGCGTTGGTTTTGACTTGATTCGGGTAGTGAAAGAGCAGGTCCGTCACGCCAGAAGAACCGTTCCCTTGCAAAGTTAGGAATGGACCGCTCGTATTGGTGACCAAGAGTGTGGGTGCGATCGCTGTCGCGGCGGGATCTCCGCTGACATCGAAAGGTCCTTCTACGGTTCCGCTCAGGACCACGCCATCGGGCACAATGAAGGTACCGGTGGTGAAGTAGCGAGCCACTTTGAAGAGAACCGACCCGCCTCCCGCAGAAGAGGCAGCGTTAATGGCACTTTGAATCGCCGCGGTATCGTCGGTGACCCCATCGCCCTTTGCCCCGAACCACTCCACAGGAAACGCATCAACTATAGCGCCGACGTTGATGGAGTTCGAATTTCCCGTGATGGAAGACGTGGCCTTGTCGGTCGTAGTGATCATTTGGTTGCCACTCGTCGCGAGTGTGGCCGTGAAGACTTTGGTCCCGGATACCAGCATCGAGTCAGGAGGAAGTTGCGGATGGGGATCGCTACTGGTGAAATGCACCGTGCCGGAATAGTTTGGCACCGTTTGATTTGAGGCATCGAGTGCGGTCACTGTGAACTGAAAGGATATCGCGGAGGGAATGTTGGCTGGACCGCTGACGGAGAAATGAGTGACTGGTGCCGAAGGAGTGGTAGGAGTGCCGCCACTTCCCCCTCCACAAGCATTGAACAAGCCCAACAGAGCCAGGAGCAAGAATGGCACCGAAGTCCTCATCGTAAATTCCCTCGGCCTACGTCGACGTCTGCGCGCAACGCAGCCTTTTTTGGTTCAAGGTATGTCGTATCCGATTACATTCTTAACCGTCAGATGGCCCGCTGCGGGCGTGGGGAAAGGGCCTAAAGTCCAAGGGTTGTACGCCGAACCTCCGTTGATTAACACGTCCGGCGGCATGGAGCCGCCGGCTTTCAATTGGACAACCGCCTGACCGAAAACTGGGCCCGCCGCACCCCCCGCGAGTAAATTCGTGAACTCATAGCCCGGTGTGTTGGACGCAGTGACTATGATGCCGTACTCAAATATGTCGAATTGGAAGTCGCTTCCCGTCCCGAAACCACAGCGCGGATTTTGGGAAGTATCGGGCGAATCGGTCAGAAGCATCCCCGCGAAACGGGAGAACCCGCCGAAATCGTGCACCTCGATGCTGTCTGCGCGATTGACCACCAAACCGATCCCATGGGTGAGCACCCAAGTGTCGATCGCTTGCGGATAACCCTGGTTTTGCGCCTGGTCCCAAAACACACCCAGGCCCACATTGCGCACGGTGACGTGGTCGTACGCGTGGTCAACGTTGACGCCAATATTGAATGCCCCGATCTTTAGATCCTGAGCGAGGACTCGGCCACTCTCGATATCGAGAAAGTTGTAGGCGTTGGTCACAAAGGAGCGGACCACTTTCGTGCCCCCGGAGGCGGCAACGATGGTGTACGGATAGACGTTTGGAGCAGAGGAGGTGACGCCCACCTGATTTGGGTAATGGAACAGCAGGTCTGTCACTCCCGCCCCAACACCGTTCAGTGTCAGAAATGGAGCGTTGGTGTTGGTGATCAGGAGTGTCGGTGCGACCACAGTCACAGCCGGATCCACTTGTGAAGTGATGTCGAACGGCCCCTCGATCGCTCCACAGAGAACGACGCCTTTCGGCACAACGAAGCTGCCGGTGGTGAAGTAGCGTGCCACGTTGAACACAACCGATCCACCCCCGGCCGCAGCCGCAGTGTTGATCGCGCTTTGAATGGCCGACGTGTCGTCGGTGGCACCATCGCCTCTGGCTCCAAACGCATTCACCGATGTGCCAACACACACGGCGTTCGCTAACGTCCCGCAAGTTGTATAGAAAGTACAAAGCAGAACGATTGCGAAGGTGGTTTTCATTGTTGGCCTCCTTAGAGCGCTGGGTGTTATAAAAAATATCGCCACCCACCGAGATTCTGCCGGAGTACGGCTCGCTGGCCTTGGATACTCAACACAACGCCCCACCTGATCAACGCTCCACGCTTAATCTTCTACTTACACATGCGGAGATGGGCGCGAAAAGCGATCATGCTGACTCATGTCCAGAATGGCGCGCAGGAACAAGGCTGCCACTGAACGAGACTGCGCTTCTTACGGCGTAAAGTGCCAGAGATCATTGAATTCATTTGATCCCGAAGTAAAGTCAAAACGAACTCCCCCGAATAGCGAGAGGCTCCCCTGCTTATCGATCCAAGCAGTTGAAGAATCGCGGGGGTCAGGTGCATTGGATTCGAACGCTTCGGTGAGCAGGTCACTGTTTCCCGATCCAGCCGACCGGGCCGAAATAGCGTTTGTTTTTCACGCGGATCCCGACCATTCCAACTGTGTCGTGCAGCCACTGCGAGGACTTGTTGTTCGTCCGGGCAAAGGCCGGCGCGCTTTGTGTCGCGAGTAGGTGCACGCCAATGTTCTGGCAAGTGTCAGCCTGACCAGATTTGCTTTCGCATGGGATTAAGAGTACCGGCCCGTGATTGCCATCCGGATAGACACCCACCGCAACAATTTCACCACGCTCATTAATGATCGAAGCATTCCTCAACTCGACCCCAGAATCAGCCGGAATCAGAGTATTGAGGTCAATCGCGGGCCCGCCGCCCTCAGAAATAATCGCGCGCAGACTGGGATCGTCGAAGGAACAATCGCTAGTGTTGATGCCCACCGCCCGCAAGTGAGAATTGACGCTCGTGGCTAGGCTGCATCCGCCGGTCTGCAAAGCTCCAATGTCAAAAATCGTTCCTCGTTTCCAAAGCGTCGCATGGAAGATATTGTCGTTCCCCGGGAGCGTCTGAAAACCAACCACATCACCCACTTCGTTTATCGCTACGGCAGATGCAAAATTGCCTCCGAGAGTACCAAGGTCAGTCATTTTCCCGTTTTGCCAAAGAAAGGCGTGTTGCGCCTGATCTCCCGCCAGGAGTGATCCGCCTACAATCTGGCCACGATTGTTCATGTCGCTAACCGTGGTGCACGTGCCCCCGAACCCGCCGAGGTCGGCCATTTCCCCATGCGCCCAAAGAAAGCCACCGGTCCGCAATCCGCAGAAATCGCTGAGGTCCGAATTAACGTAGGAATTTCCTGCAATCTGTCCGCGTTCATTGATGCGTAACGCCATCGCATCCGGACCGCCAAGCGTGCCGAGGTCTTGAATTATTCCGTTTTTCCAACGGTACGCTCGGGTTTGGTTGACGCCGAACATGGAGTATGGGTCCGGAATGGTGTTTAGCGCGAATCCTACGACTTCCGCGGAATCATTGACCGACGTGGTCAAACTGATCGGTCCACCGTCCAGTGTTCCCAAGTCAATCATCTGTCCATGCGCCCAGAGGATGCCGTGCATCGTCCACCCGACATTTGGGTCAACCTCGCCGGTCTGCGCTTCACCGGAAATCAATCCGCTGGAACTCATCCAACTGACGTCGCTGCTGAATCCCGGTGTAAGTGCACCCAGGTCTGTCATTTCTCCATTTTTCCAAAGAAACGCGCGCGCCACGAAACAGTCGCCATCCCAGCAACCATCTGGTGCGAAGGGATCCGGCAGCGAATCGTCTGCCCACCCAACAAACGAGCCATCATTATTTAAGATGTGCGTTCCGCCGATAGAAAAGTGGCTGTTTGGACCCCCAAAAGTGCCGATGAAAACGACCTTGTAGCGCGGCGGCAGCTTGTTCTGACTCTGGGCGGCGGTCGTCTGCTGTCCGACCAGATGCGCCGACACTGTTAGCACTACTAAGAATGTTCCCAAGAAGCTGGCAAGTGTTTTGGATTTCATGTGCGCCTCCGAATCACAGGGGCACCATGGCCTGTTTGCACGAACCGGAGCAATGCAAAACGGGTCACCGATGCATCACATTTGAATCACCGACGTAGATGGCTTCGTTTCAGCAGGTTAGGAATGCACACCCAGCGAAAGAAAGAAGCTTCCTATGAATTCAAGTGTTAAAATTCCGACACTCTGAGGTTGCCTGTGTTGGGGATTGGCCAATCGGAAGGTATTGTCCGCTTCGAAGGGTTCGAGCTTGACGTTCGCAGCGCCGAACTTCGCAATCCAGATGGCAAGACTCTCCGCCTGTCGGAACAACCGCTGCGCATCCTGATCGCCCTTTTGGAGCGTCCCGGTGAACTGGTCCTGCGCGAAGATCTGCGCAAGCGGCTTTGGCCGAACGACACGATTGTCGAATTCGAGCACAGCATCAGTGCGGCGATGAACCGGCTTCGTCAGGCACTGGGCGACTCCGCCGATAATCCAAAATTCATTGAGACTTTGGCGCGGCGCGGCTATCGCTGGAAGACTCCCGTGCAGTGGGAGCAACCACAGGTGGCGCCCTCTTCCGCAAAACCGGCCGATGGCAGTCTAATTGGCAAGCGAGTCTGTCATTACCGAGTCCTTCAGGTCCTCGGCGGTGGCGGCATGGGCGTGGTTTACAACGCCGAAGACATCAAGCTGGGACGCCGCGTTGCCCTGAAGTTCTTGCCTGAAGAACTGGCCGGCGATGCCGGAGCCATGCAGCGTTTCGAACGCGAGGCTCGCGCCGCCTCCGCTCTGAATCATCCCAACATTTGCACCATCCACGCAGTCGAGGAATATGAAGGGCAACCGTTCCTCGCAATGGAGCTGCTTGAAGGCCATACCTTGCGCGACATCATTTCGCAAGAGGCAGATTCAAAGACAACTCTTCAACTCAAGACGCTGCTGGATACCGCGGTCCAGATTGCGAACGGACTTGAAGCGGCACACCAGAAGGGCATCATTCATCGCGACATCAAGCCCGCGAACATCTTCATTACTAATAATGGGCAAGCTAAGATACTGGACTTCGGTGTCGCCAAACTCCATGAGTTCGAATCCCTGGACATGCACCCTCAAGCAACAGCTGAGCCCGCATCGGGCCGCGAATGGAATCCGTTACTTACCCTGACGCGCACGGGCGTGACGGTCGGGACAGCAGCTTACATGTCACCGGAACAGGTACGAGGTGAAAAGCTGGACCCCCGAACCGACCTGTTCTCGTTCGGCCTCGTGCTGTATGAAATGGCAACCAGACAGCGAGCGTTCCCGGGCGACACTGCGCCACTACTTCATCACGCCATCCTCAATCAGGTACCAGCTCCGGTGCGCGAGCTGAATTCTCAGATTCCTACGAAGCTGGAAGACATTATTAACAAGGCAATCGAGAAGGACTGCAGTCTGCGCTACCAGACCGCAGCCGAAATTCGTGCTGATCTGGAGTCCCTGAAAGTTGACGCGAAACCGCGACGCTCTCGCTGGTGGGCGGCCGCAGCTGGCGTTGCAGCACTATGCGTCGTGATTCTGGGTTTCTGGTCCGCCAGGAGACGGTCGCAATCGCAGCCAATTGCGCCTGAGGTCAAAGTACGACAACTCACCGTTAATTCCTCCGACAACCGCGTGACGAACGGGGTCATCTCGCCGGATGGCAAGTTCCTCGCCTACGTCGACCTGCAAGGGATACATCTCCAGGTAGTGGACACGGGAGAGACTCGAGCCATTCCTCTTCCGGACGAACTCAGGAACCAGAAGGTGGAGTTTGGATGTACAACCTGGTCTCCGGACAGTGTCCATTTTTTGTGCAACGCCCTTCCAGCCAATGCCGACCGATTTCTCCTGACTGAAAAAGACCGCGTGGGAATTTGGGAGTTCTCGGTGCAAGGTGGGAAGCCGCGCATGCTTCACGACATGGCAATTGCGTGCTGCGTCTCGCCCGATGGATCTCAGATTGCATTCGGCACGAATACGAACCGGGAAATCTGGGTCATGGATCCCAACGGCACAAACGCGCAGAAAGTTCTCGCCAGCGGCGACGACAGTAGCGTCTTTGCGCAGGCATGGTCCGCGGACAGCCAACGACTTATCTATAGCCGCGAAAAAGGGCCAAACCTTCTCAATATGTTGAGCCGTGATTTGAAGAGTGGCACGACTGCTGAGATCGAGACCGACTTCGGGAGAGACGCAGAAAATGTGTTGCCATTGCCCGACGGTCGATGGATCTTCGGGGAAGGAGAACCGGGACGTCTCATCCGCTCGTGTAACTTCTGGATGGCACGGAATGACTTCCGCACAGGCAAACTGATCGAGAAACCGCGGCGATTGACCAACTGGAATGGGTTCTGCATGAATCCGACCAGTGCCACTGCAGATGGCAAGAAGATCGCATACGTTCAATACGTCGGTCACCCGACCGTGTATGTTGCAGATCTCCACTCCAGTGGAATACCAATCAGCAACCTGCGTCACTTCACGCTGACTGACACTTCGGATTATTTTTGCGACTGGACACCAGACAGCAAGGCACTCATTTTTCATTCCACTCGCGGTGGAGGTGAAGCTATTTACAGGCAATCGCTAAACGGGGATTCGCCGGAGCTGCTGGTGCCAGATCGGAGCTCGGAGGGGTGTGTGGTAAGTCCGGATGGGAAGTGGATTCTGTACGTTCAGGGTCCTAAATCCGACGAGCCATCAGGACTGCGCCAACTCATGAGGATTCCTATTGGCGGCGGTACACCCCAGACAATCTTCCCCTTGCATCCTCGCCAACTTGGGCCAGTGTGTTCCAGGTCTTCATCCAACTTGTGTGTAATTGTCGAACTGAAGGAGGACCGCAAGGTGGTTATTCTCACGGCTTTCGATCCGGTGAAAGGGCTTGGCGCTGAGCTCACGCGAATCACACTCGATAACAAACCAGAAGATCCCGGCGTGATTCTTTCTCCTGACGGAACGCGTATAGCAGTTCTAGCTGCCGAAAATCGCATCAATATTCTCACGATTCGCGGCCAGTTGATCAATGAAATCCAGGTGAAGGGTCCAACCAGTCTGTTCAACTTTAATTGGGCGCCGGACGGTTCGGCAATCTTTGTCACCGGCCCCGTTCCGGGCGGACATATGCTGCTGCGAGTGAGCTTGGACGGTCAAACACAACCCGTAATTGAAGGCCATGCACCTGGTTTTATCGCCGGGCTGCCATCGCCCGACGGCCGCCACCTTGTGCTGACGGGCGTAGGCGATAGCGCGAACATGTGGATGATGGAAAACTTCTGAAGGACATCAATTCGGTCGTGACTGTCGTGACTAAGGACGATTGTCCGCCGTCACATTCGACTCAAAACTGAACTTGCGCCTTCACCTGAATCATTCTTGCCGATACGCCTCTCCCAAAGACACCCGTTGGCGGACTCGCGGTATAAATGATTTGACCAAACGTAGATGCGCTAGAAAATCCGTCGGGCACGCCAAAATTCGGATGGTTGAAAACATTGAAGAACTGAAAGCCGATCCCGAATTGTCCGCTTTCCCAACCCGGCAGTCTGGTGTTTTTCATGATCGTCAAGTCGGCGCTGAAGTAGCGAGGGCCATGGAAGCGATTGCGTCCTTGGGCAAAGTTCACGGCGTGGCCTCCACACGGATCTGAAGGATCGGACGGATTTGGCAGGTTCCCGCCGTTGAAGTCCGTGATGCAACCTGACTGAATGAAGTCTGCCGCAGGATTCGGTGTGCCGCCGGATAACGTCAAGGGTGTTTGGCAGGGCTGTGGGACGGCTGGAATCACAGCTCCACGACCACACGGCAACTGTTTGCCAAGAGGGTGAGCCGGCACGGCGTATAGCTGCCCCGCAAAGTTCTTCGCAGACAGCACGCCGGACTCGAAATTGTCGTAAGCGGTGTAGCGAAAACCACCGCGCGCAAATATGGTTCCTGATATCTGCCAGCCGGTCAGCAGATAATCCGGACCGCGATTTCCAAGCAGGGTTTTCACCGGAATTTCCCAGAGGTAGTTGGCATTGAATGAGTGGCGGATATCGTAGTCGGCTGGCCCATAGGCGCCGTGAGGATTATTGGGATCCTGCGGGTTGATCGCGTACCCACCGGCTCCGGTGACGAAAAGGAGCAGACCTCCGTTAGAGCCTTCATCGAATGCCCGACCATAGGTGTAGCTAGCTTGCAGGAGACCCTGGGTGCGTCCCGCAAAGCGATGCTTGAAAGACGTCACCACACCGTGATAATTCGAAACGCCTACGCTCGTTAGGCTGTTGACTGTGCCGAATCGCGGATCTGCGCAAGGGGGAACCGGAGAGCTGGTGCATTCTGACTGAGGCAGACTGCCAAAGCCATAGGCATTCGCAGACGTATTTTGGATCAGTTCGTGGATGCCGTGATTGCCGAAGTAGCCGATGCTCAACGACGTATTTATTCCGAAGACCTGCTGCAGTTCCAGGCTCCACTTCTGATATTGAGGCGAGAGGGTTGTGCGGCCGGGATTGACGAACGCCGGCGGAGAGAAGCCCGGGATTTTCTGGATTTGATTGAATGTTTCACCACCGGAGAAGGCGCTGAGAAAAGCCATGTTTGAGTTCTTCGCGTCCAGAAATAAGCTATTGGTTTCACCTGGCGCAATATTGTTGTTGAAGACACTGAATTGATTGCTCAGCGGCGGATTTACAGTGAGGTCCTCGGCGAGGGCACCAGGCAAGGAATCATAAAAAATTCCAATGCCTCCGCGGAGCACCATATTGTGCAACACGCCGAATGGCTGCCACGCCAAACTGATCCGGGGGGCCCACAGTATGCTGTTGAGGTCCGGATACGCCCTCCGCTGATTGATCAATATGGCCTTGTTGTACGGCTGATTGGGATCGTGGCTGACAGATTCAAACGGACCAGCCAGCCGTGCAAAACAACGGTCGGCACAAGCTGGATTGGACTGGTGCTCGATCCTCAACGCCAGAGTGAACGCCAGGCTTGGTCGCGCCCGCCAATCGTCCTGAGCGTAGACACCAAGATTGTAGAATGCGACGCGTTGCGAGCGCGCCTGGGCAAAGGACTGACTGAGTGCCGTGAAATCGTCTGGTCCACCGTTTGCGTCAAAGCCACCCTGGTAAAAGGCGTCCAGTGAAAACGGGAGTATATCCCCGGCCGAGTTTCCGCCGTAGAAGAAGTCGTTGTGATCCACTCGCAGAAAGTTGACCCCGATTCCGAGTTTGTGACTGCCTCGAATCCCACTCAGGTCATCCGCAATCTGCCACTGCGTGTTATTCGATCCTACCGGGGCACCAAGACTGAGACCAAGATTGTTGAAACTGCAGCTCCCGCCATCGCACCATCCAAGTCTTGTCGGAAACGCGGCCTGGGTTTGCGCTAGGTTTTTCGGCTTGAAGATCGCGCTCCGCCACCAGCCGCTCAGCACGAATTGGTTCGCGGCCGAAACACCGAAAGTGTGAGTTTGCACCAACTGGCCTTGCCACCACGGCTGATCGGTTTCAATGTTAAAGAGGGGACTGATCGGATCGACGAAACGATTTATACCGTGGTCATATTGCACCAGGAGAAAAACGCGATCCTTGTACGTGGCGTTCCAATCAACCCGGCCGGAGATCAGAAACTCGTATAGCGGCTGAGTTTCGCTCTTTATAAAGTTCACGGCGCAAGGCTGTCCACCCAAGTTGAAGGAACCGCAGCCTGTCTTGTCCGCCTCAAAAAAACCTCCCGGCTGAACTGCATTTGTTCCTTTCGCGGCGTTGTACAGATCGAAGATTCGCCGGTACAAGTCGTGAGAGGGTGAAGTCGGCCCAAACTTCTTGTCAATATTGGCCATCGTTGCTACTTCAAACTCGATGCTGGGCGCGACTGTGGGGAAAATCAAAGGAAGCGTCAGTTGCAAACCCTCGCTGTTGAAAAAGAAAAAGAGTCTATCCTTCTTGATCGGCCCACCCACCGACCCCGCCCATTGATTGGCGATCGCGAAGGGGCGTGGCTGGCCGAACGCCTTGTTGATCCAATCATTCGCATTCAGCACACGGCCATTCCAGAAGTACTTGGCGTTTCCGTGAAACCCATTGCTCCCTGATTTCGTGATGAAACTCACATTCGTACCGGCAAGAGTACCGAATTGGCCGGAATAGCCATTGGTTACTACCGTCGCTTCCTGGATCTCGTTCTGACCAAGCATCGGCCCCAAAGGGCCCGTCTGGTTCAGGTTGACGCCCATGTCATTGTCGTTCATCCCATTCAGCGTGAAGAGATTCGACGTGGCAGGCATGCCTAAACTGGAGAAGTTCCCAGCGCCTCCGTCGGTGTTCATGACGACACCCGGGGCGGTCTGCGCGATGTAGGTCAGATCATTTCCGGAATTCGGCAGATCCGAAATCTGTTCCCGATTGATGGCAGTCGAAAAATCGCCGTCCTCCGCCCGAAGCAGCGGCACTTCGTCAGAGACTCTGATCTCGCTGGTGGCGGTCGCGACTTGGAGGGAAACGTTGACCGTGATTGGTGGCCCAAGCAGAACATCTACAGTTCGCCGCTCTTCACGAAAGCCCTCGTGGCTAACGACCAGCGTGCATCTGCCAGGCGCAAGAAAGAAAAAATGGTACAGTCCCTCGCGATCAGTCTTGGTTGACTGTGCTGTACCTTTCGCGTTGTCCTTGATGTCGACAGCCGCTTCTGGAACGACTGCATGACTGGGATCGGTCACCACTCCGGCCACTCCCCCAGACGTCGTCGTCTGAGCTTTCAATTCATGGGAGAAGAAGACGGCCAAAAGAAGAACCGAAGACAACACGTAAGTGGGCAGCAATCTCATCGAACCACCCCGTGAGATTCGATCGAGCAAGACCCGAATTCGCGGGCGTGCAATGATACCCCCGTTACTTGGCCCCAGCATAGGGCAAGCCTCGTCACCCAAGAAAATGTCTGAGGGTTTTGAGGTTCATGGATTTTCGCAGATTTGGCATGGGTTGGATACCTACACCCAAGCGGTCACGCTTCAAAAACGAAAAGCCCAGAGCAATGTCATTTCGTCTTCTGGGTGCGTCCAGTGCAGCTGCCGGCTGAGACGCAATCGCTCTGCTCCATTTGCTTATTGGTGCCTACACGAACACGCCTTGCCGAGCGATGACACGAATTGCAGCCCAGGGCTATGCCTAGTCGGGACAGACGATCCAAAACTCAGGAGCAACAGAACTTCGCCAATCAGAAAACGCGAAAGCACTTCCTTCTAGGGGCAGCGTTCACGGTTGCGGGTAAGGTTAAACCACGGGCTTCTTGGTTCGGAGAAGTCTGAATTCTAAGAAGTTGCAGGAGGCGGGCGCTCGAGGTCTTTGTAAGAAGCGGCAAAGAAGCAGCTAATCTCCAAGATGAAATCAAAGCAAAGGTACTGGACAGTACTGCCGCTGCAAAGCAGCGTTCGTCAACTTGAATCCTCGGGCCTTCTCACGATAATTCTGTTTCATCTCTAATCCTTGGCTAGGAGGAGTAGGTGTATGCAGGATGGAAGTGTGACGATTGAAAAACGTAAACGTGGGGATCGTGTTTGGTGTTTCAGGTGGCGCGAACCGGGAGCGGACGGGCGAAGAATACACCGACGTATCGTCCTTGGAACAGCTGACGAACTCAAAAACCTCTCCTCCGCGCGCAAGATGGTGGTTGGATTCAGAAGGGAAATCAATGCCAACGACCTCCGCCTGAAGAATGGATCTATTACGTTCGCCGATTTGGCACGACATTATCAGCAGCGTGAGCTCACTGATCACAACTCACGAATCTCGTATTCAACAAAGATGGCTTACGCCTGCTATTTGCAAAAATGGATTGAGCCGCGTTGGGGGCGTTATGCTCTCTCTGACATTCGAGCCATAGAAGTGGAAGTGTGGTTAAAAAACCTCGACCGTGCGCCGGGAACCCGCTGCAAGATACGCAACCTCATGAGTCTGTTGTTCAACCATGGGCGTCGATACAACCTTTGCGACTTCAACCCAATTCGGTGGGTACGCCAGAGCGCCAAACGCCGCAGTGCGCCAGAAATTCTGACCACGAGAGAATTGCTCGCGAGCCTACTTCTTAGAGAGCGAACTCTGGTGCTCTTGGCCGTGACAGCAGGCCTCCGAAGGAGTGAACTGTTCGCGCTGAAGTGGAAAGACGTGGACTTCGAAAACAAGCAGATTCAGGTTAGGCGATCAATTGTGAACAGTGTCGTTGGTGCATGCAAAACAGAAAGCTCCCAGAAGCCTGTTCCGGCTCACGAGGAGCTGCTAGTGGCCTTGCGCCGTTGGTATGAGCAAACGCGCTATAAATCGCCTGAGAGTTGGCTCTTCGCAAGCCCCCAAAATCAGGGTCGCCGTCCGTACTTGGCCCAGCAGATAATGCGGCGACAGATCGTTCCTATCGCCCGAAAGATAGGCATCAACAAGCGAATCGGCTGGCACACTTTTCGACACACGTACTCCACCCTGCTTCGGTCCACAGGGGCTGAGTTGAAGATCATGCAAGAACTGTTACGCCATTCCACGATTCGGGTGACTCTCGACACCTATACCCATGCAGTCACGACTGAGAAGCGGAGTGCGCAAGAAGCAGTAGTCGCGCTTTTGTTCCCGCAGAAAATGGAGAGGCAGGCAGATGCGGCTTGATGCAAGCCCGAAACTTGTGCCTATTTTGTGCCTTTTTGTGCCCACGCGGAATCGGAAGGCTTCCGGTAAGTCTTTGAATTGAAATGGCGGGGACGACGGGACTCGAACCCGCGGCCTCTGCCGTGACAGGGCAGCAATGTGGTGTAACTAATTGATATCAAACGGTGTCGGCGGACTTCGTTTGATGCCGGAAGATGCGAGATGTCACTTCTTATCGTCCCCTTAACGTCCCCAGATTCCCGGCCGTCCTACCAGATCAGTTTCAAGCCAAATTGAATCTGCCGCGATGTTGTCGATGTGCTAGTGATTGCTCCCGCGGTGCCGGAGACTTTTGTGCCTGAGGTTGACGATGTAAAGGTGATCAGGTTCGGTGTGTTGAAGTTTGCACGGTTCAGCAGGTTGAAGATCTCAGCGCGAAATTGAAGCGCGAGTCGTTCGCTCAGATTCGTCGTCTTGAAGGTTGAGAGATCCCATGTCGCCAGACCTGGACCAATCAAAGTGTTCCTGCCTAAGTTTCCGTAGAATCCGCTGCCGGCCGGCGGCGCCAGAAAGGCGTTCGGGTTGAACCACTGCGACGGTTTGCCGAGAATGACGGGTCCAGTGAACGCCGGGTTGATAAATGGGCGCACGGGATTGCGGGTGTCTCCGTTATTGGACGGGTTATAGCTCAGTTGCGGCGTAAAGGGGAATCCTGATTGAATCGTCACGATGCTGTTCACTGACCAACCACTCACTAGGGCGTTGCTCCAACCTTCTAGGCTATTGGCGAGGGGTTGCCCTTTCCCGAATGGCAAAGTGTAAACGGCATTGATCACGCCGACGTGCCGGACGTCGTAAGTCGCGAGGCCGTAGTCGGCGTGCAAATCGAAAGGATTGGA
>Ga0070717_10001500_pt1 | contig 16147 bp, 11 predicted proteins | sample LARL113metaG_FD_71366 | JGI IMG/M metagenome (GOLD analysis project Ga0070717, IMG submission 71366) | Corn, switchgrass and miscanthus rhizosphere microbial communities from Kellogg Biological Station, Michigan, USA - LAR L11-3 metaG | ecosystem: Host-associated > Plants > Roots > Rhizosphere ... | reverse complement strand
CGCTGTACGGTAGCTGTGGAAACGCGATGGCCTTTGGCGATCTGCCTCAGACTATGCCCTTGGCAGCGTTCGCGATGGATGGCTTCCTGGTCCAGGGTCAGGGGATTGCGGCCGATGTGGCGTCCTTCGAGGCGGGCGCGCCGCATACCGGCGCGGACCCGCTCGATAATAAGGTTGCGTTCCAGTTCCGCGACTGCCCCGATGATCACCACGATGGCCCTGCCTAGCGGCCCAGCGGTGTCGATCTGTTCGCGGAAGCTGATGAACTCGATGTTGAGCCGGTTCAGCTCGTCCAAAACTTCAAGGAAGTGCTTCACCGACCGGGCGATCCGGTCCGAGGCCCAGACCAGGACCACGTCGAAGCGTCCGCGGCGGGCATCCCGCATCAGCTCGTCGAGGCCGGGGCGGCGCGCTTTGCGCCGCTGATCCGGTCAGTGAACTCGTGCGCGATCTCGTAGCCGCGCTGGGCGGCCATTTGGCGCAGATCGTGAAGCTGGGTTTCGGGGTGCTGATCCACGCTCGAAACCCGCATGTATAAGGCGGCCCGTTTCACTTGCGCCGCCCCTTCGGTTTGGTCGGATACCTGTCAACGTAGGTCTGGATGAACTCCAGCAAAATGTCGGTCATGCTCTTTCCCTGGCCGGCGGTGACCGACTTGAAGGCATTGTGCAGTTCGAGCGGGACGTTCAGGTTCATGCGTTTTATCCTCTGTTCTTCTACTTTGCTGATTTGGCTCACCTCCTTTCTCTGGAGATGAGCCTATCCGGTTATGAGTACCGGGCGCCAGCGGCGCCCATCAAAGCTCCCAGGCGTCCCGGCAGAGCAGGAGCATGTTTTGATCTTCTCGAAGCTGATCTGCATGGCCGCGGCCATGGACCGCAGGCGGTTCATATCCTGGGGAACGTGTCCGTCCTCGATGGCCATCCATTCCGAAATCTCCATCCCGGCCAGCTCGGCGGCTTCCGCGAGGGACATATCGGCCTCGGTCCGGGCGGCCTGGATGCCCAAACCGAAGATCCGGCCCCAGACCTGGCGGCGTATTTCGGGGAGGTAGGAGGGTGGAAACATTCCGGACCGTGAATTTCTCATGCTCATATACTCATTACTCCTGAGGACCCCGGCGTGTCAAGCAGCCAGGTGCCCGGATAGATTGGACTACCCGTTGAGTATGTACTCAGTGAGGGTCAGAACCGAAGGCTTGTACCGGTATAAGTATTCTTCCAGGGTTCAAGACAGATGACCAATCTCTCACGCCGTTATTACGAGCGTGAACTAGGTGCCGGACTCGGTCCATCACCTTCGATGAAGGAACACTTCGGCTATTCAGAACCCCTGCGCCGATTCATCCAGAGAGAAAGCTTCGAGCCCCAGGCCAACGAAATCCCCAACACCATGCCGTCGTGGCTTCCCGGCTACGACTACATGACCAACTTCAAGGTCGGCGATCCCTACGTTCGTATCGACGACGGCTATGCCCGGCTCCCCGGCAGAGGATATGAAGTCCTGCATCCCGAACTCGAAGGAGTGAACCCGGAAGACTATCCGGACATTCACAAGCTGCGCATCCTCTCTGATGTAGCTCCCTATTCACGGGAGTACAACCTCTTCCGGCAACGCATCGCCACCCAGGCCAGGGACAACACCGGCTTGCAGATCGAACTGGACAAGATCATCGATCGTGTCCGCCAGGTGAAGGAATCATCCATCACCATGGACCGCCGGCGCTTCACCGCGCCGGTCGATGAGATCGAGGGCACGGTCGCCCAGGCGGGTCCTCAGGGGATCACATTGAAGGAATACCCGGGCCGGGTGTTCCGCTTCTCCTCCGTAGGCATGTCCACCGCGGATATGTCGGCACGGGTGCTGGGAGAGAATAACAACCAGGTCTCTTCGTCCTGCCGGACCAACAAAGCCTCGCGCGCGGGCGCGACGGCGGCAGCTGGCCTCACCTGATTTTTCACACCGGCTACAGCAGTGCCTGTCGCTTCCTCGCCCCTGTCACCGCAACAAGACTCTCTGTGTGCGGTGCACATCACAGGCCGCCGGGCGGTGTACTTGAACTGGAAGCAGATCATTTTTCCATTGCTCAGGCTGTGGTTTCGATGACCAGCGATGGCTAGGCATATTCAGACCTGCCCATCGACGGTGACTGATCTTCAACTGAAAGCTTTAGCTCTTTTGTGGAGTAGCTTGCCGGTGGATGTTCTGCTTGTCTGGAGGACTGTTCCGTTTTGCCGGGTATAAAGATCAGGATCTGGATGTTGTTTGCTGTCTTCTTCTCTTCGGTTCGCCCGCCCCCCACCCCGGCTTCCGCCCGGCCCGGGCCTCGGTTCGAGGCCCGTTTGCCATGCGATTTTCGGCCGCGGATCGTGCTCCGGCTTTTTGTCAAGAAAAGGTCGGTACACGCATTATCCCTACCTCGCCTTGTTGCTTATGAGCATGCTGACCCTCGCTGGCGGACAAATCAGGGGGACAGTATAGGGAAACACACCCTTAAACACCACGGAAGCGGTTTTGAGATGCCGATTTTCGCTCTCCTCGGCCGAATCCGGCCGCCAGAAGGGCCCGGGGAGCAGATGATCCTTTTTTCGCCCCGATCAGGCTCAGAAGCGGACCTCCCTGGTCATTCTCATTGCGCGCTCAACTTGAACTCAGGTGCGCAACGGCCCGGTTCCGGCCGTTTTTCGTTGCGCACTTCGCCTTCATCCGCTGCGCAACAGTACCCGAGGCCGGGTTCCAAGTCAAAGAATTTAGAAATTGAGTGATGCGCCTGATATCCCTCTCGGAACAGCACGCAGTCGCTTCGGGCGAAGCGACGACGGTGGTGATGAAAGCCGGCGGGCTCAGTCTTCCGCCTACAACTCTCCCGATTCAGGATCATGACCCTCTTTTCAGACTGCAAAACACTACCAATTTCCGTCACCGACAATGGGAGCAGTCCGCCACCCGCGCCGTTCGCACATACAGCGATTATGGTACCCCCAACGAACCAGAGATGCTCAAGTCATAGTTTGTTTTGGCGAGACTGCTGGAAACGAACGTATCTCCGCTGGTGACACGATGTTCGCGGTTGATCGGGTTAAAATCTGCTCACAGTGTTGTCGGTGACGTTCGCCACCCACAGGTTCGTACCGTCGGAAATGATGCCAGACGGCCCGTGTCCGGTGTTGAAGGTGGCCAAGAAAACATAGGGGCCACTCGGCTCGAACCTTGAAAGGCTGTTTGCCCCGTTGTTCGTTACCCAAATATATCTGCCGTCATAAGTCACGCCAGAGGCCCCTGTTTCAGCGGAGAACGAGCCAACGCCCACGCCAGTGCTGGCGTTGATCTGGAAGACCCTTGTGTTGTTATACGTCACCCAGAGGTGGACGCCATCATAGGCGATACCCGTGGGGTTGGTCGCGCCAGTATTAAAGTGGCAGGTACCCGGGCAACTCCCATCGCTGGCTAGCAGACGGGTTATCTGGCCCGCCGCGGTGTAATTCGTTACCCAGATGTAGGTGCCGTCGAAGACCATCATCAAAGGCAACGTGCCCGCCGGGTACGTGCCCAGGATCGTGCCATCACTGGCCTGGAGCTTGGTGACATTGTTGCTGCCGTTGTTTGCCACCCAGATATTGGCGCCATCGAAAGCCAATCCCGCCGGGCTCGTACCGACAGTGAAAGAGCCTAAGTTTGTGCCGTCGCTGGCCCGCAGTTTGGTGACCGTGTTGGCGGCTTGGCTCGAGACCCAGATATTAACTCCATCGAAGAGCAGAGTCGTGGGAGACGCGCCGGTTGGATAGGTTCCGATCACCGTACCGTCGCTGGCGCTCATTTTGATGACGCTGTGGGCGGCGGCGTTGGGTACCCAGATGTTCGCGCCGTCGAAGGCCAGACTTTGTCCGGCCCCTCCCACGGCGAAGTCCTGGCGATACCATCTCTGAAGCGCGTACCTCTGCTCTTTGAGTTCATTACCTGCCATGCCTTGTGGGCCCGCCGGCCCTTGTGTCCCTTGCGGCCCCACGGGCCCTTGGACGCCCTGCGGTCCCTGTGGGCCAATAGGGCCAATCGCGCCCTGCACCCCAGTTGCTCCGGTCGGACCTTGTGCTCCGGCCGGTCCCTGTGGCCTCTGGATGCTCATCATGGACTTTCTCCTGAATCTGTTGTCATCGGATATCCCGGCACTCCTCTGCCAAAATGCGTTTGCGCTGCGCTGCAGACGGGCTGATTCATCTCATGCGCAAATGCCTCAGAAGATCAAGCAAAGACGGAAATCACCAAGCCGGACTACGGATATGCCGACTGTACCGGTGTGGTGTCCATTGAGTTCCGTGAGTGATTTCGCAGCATGCGGTATCACCCTCCGAATTGCTGCGCTACAAAGCTGCTCAGCGAGGCTGTCCCCTTGTCCCGATGCCTAGGTCGCGTCCATTAGTGAATGTCACGGCCGGCTCCCGACGCGGCGAGCGAAAATGCTTGTGATGTTCTGGCTGTCGACAGCAGTGAAGGGGGCTACGAAATTGTCGCCGGCAGCGGCCAGCCCGAAGTAATCTCCCAGGAAGAAGTCGCCGCCTGGAGCGCGGGGAACGACAGCTTCCAACTTGAACGAGGTTTTCGTGAGACGAACTTCGTTGCGCCAGCAACCTGGATTGCTGGCGGAATTCTTCGGGGAAGGTGTGCACTGGACCAACCAGCGATCGGTCGGCAGTCCAGGGTTCGGGTCGTTGAACCGGAAATCGTAGTAGGAGACGCCAATGGCCCCGTTTGCCGCCACCGCGACCGCGGGGAAAGAGGCCTGCCGATTTAGTGGCGGGATCGTCAGCGGAGTCTGATTCACGCGAACGGGTGCCGACCAGGTCGAGCCGCCGTCTGCGGACATCGAAAGCGCAATGTCGTTGTATTGAAAGTTGGAGAAGCGCCCGTCCTCCCAGACGGCATAGAGGTTGCCACTCTGACGATCCACGGCGAAGGAAGGATTGGTCAAATCAAGAACGAACTGTCCCGTCTCGGGGTCAACGACCAGCGAAGCCCCGTTGGGTAGATAGAGTGGTGTCATGGCGACCGGATTGGAGGGCGCCGACCAGGTCTGGCCATGGTCGCTTGAGCGTAACACTTGGAGATTTGTAAAGGTAATGGGCTTGTTGGGCTGCTCTGCGTAGGTGCCGAAGACGTCAACGAGCGTGCCGTTGGGCAGCGGGAAGACTTGACTGAACGCAATGTAGCTTTGCGATGCCATTTGCACGATGGCACGAGTTGGCTCCCAGGTGACACCGCCATCGGTGGAACGGCTAAACATGGCTGCGCCAGTATGTGGTGCGCTGTTCCCGTTCCAGATGGCATAGATGAATTTCGCATCCGTCGGGTCTGCGGTGATGGAGGGATGATCGGCAGGAGGGTCCAGGGTGAGCGATCCTGGGATCACCGCTGGCGCCGACCAGTGCAAGCCACCGTCGGCCGACTTGCTAACCACAATTTGCCGGTCGGCCCAGGCATTGGAATTCCAAGTTATGGCAGCCGCATAGAGGCTCCCGTCAGGACCGAAGGAAAGCCATGGATCGGCGGTGCCGGGGAACGATCCCCCCGTACAGAGCGTCAAGGGGATCTGGACTTGGTGCCAGCTCTGCCCGCCATCGAACGAAACCCCTGCAATCATGTCCTGCCAGAGCCCGTCAAACCAGGCCGCCACTACGTTGCTTGGATTGATCGGATTCGCGGCAATGAAGGGTTCCGTGGCGTGGTCGGTCGACCAGGTATATCCAAAAGGGCTAAATCCGGTGTTGCAGCTGCCCACCGGGTTGGGCCGGGAGAGCTCAACCAGCGGACCAATGTCCTGAGCAGCAACTGACCTTGGCGACAGGATTGCCAGAGCAAAAAGGGGCAGGTAAAGAGCGGCGTATCGTGGCATTGGTTTGTCTCCTTCTCCGCGTGATTAGGTCTGCTACTAGGGAAACTTGCGAGCTTTACGCAGGGTCATTGCGCGCCTCGGAAGGACGCGCCGAAGCGCTTCTGCCGTCATTCCCTCGTCCAAGACGGCCGGTGTCCGGTCAATTGGTCAGACTGAATTGGAAGTTAGCCTTCGGACAGTCCGAGGCCTTTATGGACCTCCTTGTGCGTTGACTAGCACAATCTAGCCGTACTTCAGGGGCTCTTCAATTCTCTGTGAGTCTATTTCGAGTCTTTTGTATAATGCAGCCAATCGCGCAAGGCCCTGAAATTCGGGGACGGGCCCACACCGGACAAGAGATGAGCGGTCCCGGTGGGAAACAAGCTTCCGGCGGAATTCAAGAAAGCGTTCCTAAGATGCGAGTGCCCACTTCATCACCGAGGACTATCCGGTTCGGACCTTTCATCGCAAACCTGCGCACGGGCGAACTGCACAAAAACGGGACCAAGCTCAAGTTGCAGGAGCAACCCTTCAAGACTCTGGTCCTTTTGTTGGAGCGGGCCGGCGAGGTTGTCGGGCGGGAGGAGATACGTCAAGCGCTTTGGCCGGACAACACCTACGTTGATTTCGATCACGGCATCAACATGGCGATTGCAAAGATCCGGGAGGTGCTTGGGGACTGCTCCGAAGAGCCCCAATTTGTTGAGACCGTGGGTCGGCGGGGGTACCGCTTCATTGCCTCAATTGAACCGGTGCTGGGAGATACACTGCCCTTACCATTCGTCTTTCGTGCCACTCCATACCTTCCTTCTGCCCAGCGCCACTCGGTGGGCCGGGAAAGAGAACGAGCGGAACTCGGCTCCGCGTTTGCATCCGCGGCCGGTGGCTGTGGCGTGATGGCATGTGTCGCTGGAGAGCCGGGCATTGGAAAGACAACACTGGTGCAGGATTTTCTTGCCGGCCTCCAAGTCAGCGGAGAAAGCTTCGATCTGGCTATTGGACGGTGCTCGCAGCGACTGGCCGGCGAGGAAGCTTATCTCCCTTTCCTGGAAGCTCTCGAGAGCCTCCTGCGTTACGACGATGGGTTAAGGCGTAAATTGCGGGAACTCGCTCCGAGCTGGTACGCCCAGCTGTTTCCGCTCTCGGAGACAGACCCTTCTGACATGCTCATGCAGGAATACGTGAGGAGCACGACGCAGGAAAGGGTGAAGCGCGAATTCACCTCGTTCGTTTGCGACGTTACACGTAAGAACCCTCTGGTTCTATTCTTCGACGACGTGCACTGGACTGATCCTTCAACCGTAGATCTTCTGTGCCACCTGGCGACGAAGTTCGACAGCACTAGAATTCTGGTGCTCGTCACCTACAGGCCCTCTGAGCTGCTTCTTTTGAAGCATCCTTTTCTTGCAGTCAAGCGCGATCTGTTGGCCCGGTCCCTCTGCCGGGAAGTTGAAGTGGAGTTTCTCGCTCTGGGTGACGTTGAGCGGTACATCGGGTTGATGTTCCTGGGGAACAGCTTTCCACGCGAATTCGCACGGCTGATTCATTCAAGAACCGAAGGCAATCCTTTGTTCATGGTGGATTTGCTGCGCTACCTTCGCGACTGCAGGGTCGTCGTCAAGGCGAACGGAGACCAGCAGTGGCATCTGGCCCAATCGTTGCCAGACCTGGGCCGCGCCATCCCTCAGTCTGTCGGCAGCGTGATTGAGCGAAAGATCGAACAACTCAGCGATCGCGACCAGGAAGTGCTCACGGCGGCCGCGGTCCAGGGATACGAGTGCGACTCTGCAGCCGTGGCCTGCGCGCTCGAAGCCGATAACGCGAAGATCGAGGACATATTAGATCGGTTGGAACGCGTCCATGCCTTTGTGAAGCGCGTGGATGAGGATGAACTTCCCGGTGGCACGCTGACCGTTCGATACCGGTTCGTCCATGTGCTTTATCAGAATGCGCTGTACAGTTCCCTGACGCCGACGCGGCGAGTTGCGCTTAGCGCCGCTCTGGCCCATGCGCTCGAGGCTCTTTACGGCGAGTCGAGCTCGACAATCGCGTCGCAGTTGGCGTTCCTATACGAGACGGCGCGAGATCCGGGCCGCTCCTCGGATTACTTCCTGCTCGCGGCGCAAAATGCTCAGGGGATCTTCGCCAACCAGGAGGCTATTGCGCTGTCGCGCCGCGGACTTGCGCTGCTTGCCAAGTTGCCGGAGACGCCCGAGCGGGCTCGGAAGGAACTCGGCCTTCAAGTTACGCTGGCCTTTGCATTCATGTGCACACTTGGTTACGCTGCGAGCGAAACGGGAGCCAGCATGGGCCGTGCCGGCGAGCTTTGTCAAGCCTCGCATGATACAGCCATCCTGTGTCCTGTCTTGTGGGGCCTGTGGGCGTACTACCTCTGTAAAGGGGACATGAGGTCCGCTCGCGAGGCTGCAGAGCACATGTTGGGCATTTCGGCCAGCCTCAACGATCCGGTTCTGCTCGTGGGTTCTCATAACGCCATGGCCATGTCGCGGCTGCACCAGGGAGAACTCATCGCGTCCCGCCAGCACTTCGACGAAGTGATCAGACTTTATGACGTCGCCCAGCATAGACGATACCTGCAGCTGTACAGGTTCGATCCTGCGATCCATGCAGCAGCGCAGCTGATCCGTTTGCTTTGGCTGATAGGTTTTCCCGATCAGGCACGCCGGACTGCTGAAGAGAGTTTGGCGCTTGCATGCGAGCTTTCTTCTCCGCTAAGCCTCGCTTTTCTCCAAAACTTCACGGCGCAGCTCTATCAAAATCTCCACCAGCCTGAGAGGACCAAGGAATTCGCCGAAAGGTGCATGGCGCTATGTGACGAGCAGGCCATCCAACTGGAGCGGGCGTGGGTGGAGTGTTGGTATGGGTGGTCACTCGCTGAACTGGGTGAAACCGACCAAGGACTCGCACACATTCGTTCCGCTCTTGAAACACAACTTTCCATCGGGGCTCAGGTCGCGCGCCCGCACTCTCTGGCGGTTAGGACCGAGGCCTTGTGGCACGCAGGGTACATAGAGGAGGCGCAGCAGGCGGTTGAGGAAGGCCTCGCCTTCTCGAATCGGAATGGGGAAAGATACTACGATGCCGAGCTTTGGCGGCTGAAGGGCGAGCTTGTGAAAATAGAGGGCAGAACGACGGAGGGTGAGTGTTGTTTTCAGAAGGCGATTGAAATTGCGCGGCAGCAAGCCGCAAAGTCCTTGGAACTGCGCGCCTGTACGAGCCTTGCCCGCCTGTGGCAGAAGCAGGGTAAGAAAGAGGAAGCACAACAAGTGTTGGGCGAGGTCTACGCTTGGTTCACCGAAGGCTTTGACACGGTTGACCTCAAGGAAGCCGCATCCTTGCTGGACGAGCTATCTTAGAGGGGCTGCGATCGCCTCAGGGAGACAATGCCACACGAATGTTCAAGATTCTTGGAACCAATTACCCCTGTGTTATAGATTGGTCCCCAAATGTCGGCAAGTGAGGCGAATTCCACGACTATCCTGGCGGGTCCGGCTCGATCCCGATCCGATCATTGACCGCGTTGCGGAAGCGCTGTTTGCATCCGAGGTATCGCTCGGTCGTCTGAACAGAGACATGTCCCAATAGGAACTGAATTTGCTCCAGTTCACCTCCTGCTTGATGACAGAGACGGGCACAGGTCCGACGAAGGTCATGGGGTGCCAGACCTGGAATCTCACAGATCTTCGCTTTCTCTTTAACCACGCCCCAGATGACCTTGGGACTGAAGCCGCAAACCCAGACTCGGCCAGCTTATTCGAACCCTCGGGCATTTCTGAGGAGCTAACCAACGCCCGTCGCCGCTTTCCCTCGTACCGTCCCACATCTGTGTCGCACTCACGATCATTCCCGTGCTGGTGTACGCTTGTTCCACTGATTGATCCTGACCGACGGAGATTCCCTAGCGTGCAGCAGGACGACACTTTACAATCGGACCTCGCGACCACCCGTGCATTGGCGCCGGACCAGATTGCGGGCACGGTGATTGGGCACTATCGGCTTCTCGAGAAGCTCGGCAAAGGTGGCATGGGTGAGGTGTATCGTGCCCAAGACACGCAGCTCGATCGCGAAGTCGCTGTCAAGGTTCTGCCTTCGTCCGTCGCGATGGATTCTCAAAGACTGGCGCGCTTCGAGCGGGAAGCCAGGGTCCTGGCGGCGTTGAATCACCCCAACATCGCACACGTGTACGGCTTTGAGCAGCGCGCTCTCATCATGGAACTGGTCCCGGGTAAACCCCTCAAGGGACCGCTGCCGTTCGAGACTTCGCTCGACTACGCACGGCAGATTGCGGCGGCGCTGGAAGAGGCGCATGAGAAAGGTATCGTTCACCGCGACCTGAAGCCGGCCAACATCATGGTCACGCCGGACGGAGTGGTAAAGGTGCTGGATTTCGGGCTGGCGGCAACGCCGCACGCTGTGGCGGATGATCCTCCCGATCCGGGGAATTCGCCGGAGCGGGCCACGCAACTGACCCGCCCCGGGGTGATCATGGGCACTGCCCCATACATGTCGCCGGAGCAGGCGCGCGGCAAGCCAGTAGACAAGCGGACGGATATCTGGGCCTTTGGCGTGGTGCTTTACGAAATGCTCTGCGGCAAACGGCTGTTCCGCGGCGAGACCGCTACTGATGTTGTCTCTGCGGTTCTGACCCAGGAGATCGACTGGAATTCGGTTCCCTGGCGGGCACGGCGACTGCTGCGGCGTTGTCTGGAGCGCGATCCAAAGAAGCGGCTGCGTGACATAGGGGATTTTGAAAGCCTGATCGAGAGCGCGGAAGAACCCGTAGCCCGGCCCCGTTACGCCTACTGGATCGCTATTGCCGCGTTGGCTGCTGGGTTACTTCTCGCAGGCATTCTGTTTTGGAACGCCAGCCATCCGGGCCCGCGTCCGCTGATGCGCTTTCATGCCGACCTAGGACCGGATGCGATCGAAGACTCCGGAGATGGCTCAGAGCCGCTCCTCTCGCCCGACGGCATGCAGATCGCCTTTGTGGTGCGGCGCAGCGCTGGTGGACATGAGCTGGCCACCCGGCTGCTAAGTAAGGCGAATGCGGTCGTGGTGCCAGGCACTGAAGGCGCGCGCGACCCTTTTTTTTCACCGGATGGGCAGTGGCTCGGGTTCCAATCTGACCTCAAATTGCGAAAAGTTGCGATTCAAGGCGGGCCTGTCACAACACTCTGCGATGCTCCGGCAATGCGCGGTGGATGGTGGGGAACAGACGGCTACATCTATGCGGCCCTTACCTTCGGAGGGGGGATCTCGCGCGTGCCCGAAGCGGGTGGAACACCTGAGCGGCTGACCGATCCCGCAGCCACAGGAGAGGCAACCCATCGCTGGCCGCAACTGCTGCCGGGCGGACAGGCTGTGCTCTTCACCGGCCACACCATCACGGACAATTACGACGAGGCCAACATTGAGGCGCTCTCGCTGAAGACCAGCAAGTGGAAGATTGTGTTGCGCGGCGGCTACCACGGGCGCTATGTGCCCACAGGCCACCTGCTCTACGTCAGCCATTACACCCTCTATGCGGTGCCGTTCGAGCTGAATCGGCTTGAGGTCCGCGGCGCTCCGGTTCCTTTGCTCGACGATGTGGCAGCGAACATTGGCAATGCCAACGGCCAGTTCGACGCCGAGGCCGGTACTCTGCTTTACGTAAGCAACCGAGACTGGCCTAAAAGCCTTCCGCTGCGATGGATTAATGCGGCAGGCAAGGAGGAGCCCATTCCTCTGGAGCCGGGCCTTTACGACCAACCACATGTTTCACCCGACGGGAACCAACTGGCGGTGGTCATTTCGAATGGACAAGCCGGCGATATCGCAGTCTACGACTTCAGGCGGCAGACCCTCACTCGGTTGACTTTCACGCAGGACAACAGCAATCCGGTCTGGGCGCCAGACAGCCGCCATCTCGCATTTGTGAAGGAATCCGCAGACGGAATCTCCATTCAGTGGATCCGCGCGGACGGAGCCGGCGGGATTAAAACGCTTTTTCGCGACAAAAACGAGATGGATCCATGGTCGATCTCTCCCGATGGACATCTTGCCTTCGCATGGCTGACCAAGGTCACCTATCAACTCTGGACCTTGCCTATCGATCTGCGCGACCCGGACAATCCCACGGCCAGCGCACCGCAGCCGTTCTTGACCGCCCCATCCATGCAGCCCCAGTTTTCCCCCGACGGGCGCTGGATCGCATTTACAAGCATCGCGTCCTCTCTCACCGAAGTGCGCGTTCGCCCATTTCCGCCGCCTGCAAACGCAGGCTCGCCAGAGTGGCAGATCGCAAGCAGCGGTGACAGTCCGGTGTGGTCGCGCACCGCTCCCGATTTGTTTTATCTCACCGTGGATGGTCGAATCATGGCCGTGCCATACAAAGCGACGGGGGGTTCGTTTGCCGCTGGCAATCCGCGCCCCTGGTTGGATAGATCGTTTCCCAAGTTGGCGAGGTGCTGCAGTTCGATGACCACGGCGATCGGCCCCGATGGGAAACGCTTCGTCGTGCCCGTGCTCGGCGAACGGAAGGAAGTTCCACCAGATGTGCAGGTGCTGTTGAATTTCTCCGATGAAGTGCGCCGCCGCGTGCCGGCTCGATAGCTTCGACATCGCGATCAAAGACACACCGACTCGACGCAGGATAAGCAAATCTCCAAAGCGCTCACCGATGTTCGATAGGTCCTCAAAAGTCGGCCAGTGTCCAGCGATCCAGACGGTTCGACTCCCGACTCCTGACTTCAGCCCGACGCACTCATCGACCCCGCGATTCCCACCCTTAATTTGCCGCGTTTTACACGCTATTCGGCGCGCCTTTGACGCAATGAGTGACAAGCCATCCGGCGAGCGGACCGGCAACGGAGATACACATGCGATCGAGATAGTAATGACGATGAGCAGGGACAGTTGTCCAAGCACGGGATTGCGATGTCTCATCGGTGGACAACCCTGGCAAGCGCCCGAAAGAGCCGATCTTCGTTATTCGGTGGTGCTCAGTCTCCATCAATCTGGAGCTCCGAGATGGTTTGCCGAAAAATCCCCCGTGCAGCGGAATCCTAATCAGCCGGTGATTTCGGCGGCGCGTCAGGGTAGCTGTGCAATGCGCTCCAGCAGGACGTGGGGAGCGAGCGGCTTTGACAGGATCTCGAATTGATGCCCGCTTCTGAAGCGCTGTCCCAAAAAGTCAAGGGTTGTCGCCTGACCAGAAAATAGGATGACCCTTCAATCGGGCAAGAATTCCCGCACTGTGATGGCCGCTTCAATGCCAGTCATTCCAGTCATGAGGATGTCACTGATGATTAGGTCGGGCAGAATTGTTCGCGCCACGTCAATGGCTTGTTCTCCGTTGTACGCGCTCTTACAAGCAAAGCCGGACTTCGAGAGGATCAAAGAAAGGCTGTCGGAAATGACGCGCTCATCATCGACGACGAGCACTCGCCTGATAGGGTCTGGGGAGTTCATGAAGATTTCCTATGTAACCTTGTGTCGCGGTCTAGTCCCCGTTTGCGGTAGCTGAGACCTAGGGATTTCACCAGCTACAGAAGCCGGAATCCTTTGAAAACGCGAAGACTCGTCAGGAGATAACAGCCAGATTCCAAGAACTTTGGGCCTAGAGAAACGGCGAAAATCAGGAAGAATTGTGCGCAAATCTTTAGCCCAATCGAGGTGATGAATGTCACAGATTGTGAAAAAAGGGAAAAGCACAATGTACGTATACGCAGCAAAACGCGCAGCACGCCGGGCCCGCTGGGCCCGCTAAGATCGATCCCCTACTCTCCTCGTCTGGCACGTCCTAACATCCGAGTTGGAGTGAAGGTGCAAGTCCCAGCAGGCCAGATTCAGAAAGCTTCCATACGAGACCCCTCCTGGGCACACGACGCGTCCGTGGTCACCTGGGCCCTTTGAGTATGGCTGAAACCCCTGAGGAGAATCATCATGCAGCAAAGCCCGTTTTTAACGTGCAGTATCGCCGCGAGCATAATCGCCGTCGGCGTCATATTCTCTCAAAGCTCCGCAGCCCAACCCAATAGTGGTCAGCCGCAAATCCTTAGCACCGGCCAACTGATTACACCGCTTGCTCCGACAGGAGCGCGATTTCAGGCGCTTAATCCGCACCTTGCAGACAATCCGAATTACACCGTCGGCCAGGCCGTAACCACGGTCATCAGTCCGGATGGTAAGACCCTACTGATTCTGACCAGCGGATATAACCTTGTGAATTACACGGCGGGTGCAAGTGTCGGTAATCGCAATACGATCGACTCGAAGGAGTTTGTCTTTGTTTTTGACATTTCCAGCGGATATGCGATTCAAAAGCAGGTGATGCCGGTTCCAAATACCTACAGCGGCATCGTATTCAGCCCGAATGGCCTGCAGTTCTTTGTGTCGGGCGGGCGGGATGACGATGTTCACATCTTCGGGGTGAAAGCAGGAGTGTGGTCAGAGGTACAAACTCCTGTGCAGTTAGGTCACCTGGCCTTGGCTAATCCTAGTAAAGCCAACTCAGGCGGCCTCGGAATTGGGACGTATCCTATGGCGGCCGGCCTGGCGATTTCAGGAAACGGGGCAATCCTTGTGGTTGCCGACTATGAGAATGATGCGGTGAGTTTACTGAGCCTGAGCGGCTCTGTGTGGACCAAGAGCGCTGAACTCGACCTGCGCCCCGGCATCATATCGCCGACTACCCAGAGCGGTGTACCGGGAGGTGAATTCCCTTACTGGGTGTCGATCAAAGGCAACAGCACTGCCTATGTCTCCAGTGTTCGCGATCGCGAGATCGACGTGGTGAATATTGCGGGCTCGCCGCGTGTGATTACGCGCATCAAGGTTCCTGGCAACCCCAACCGTTCGGTGCTTACACACGATCAATCGCTTCTTTATGTCGCCCAGGACAACAGTGACTCCGTTGCGGTCATCCGCACCAGCACCAACGAAGTGATCGATGAAATCAAAGTAACTGCGCCCTCTGCAGTCTTTAGCAACGTGAACGGGTATAAAGGCTCTAGTCCTAATAGCTTGACTCTTTCGCCCGCGCAGAAGTATCTCTATGTTACCGAGGGAGGGCTCAATGCGGTCGCCAGGGTTACTCTCAGTGCGACGCTAACCAGTGGTGTCGTCAGCGGACTGATTCCCACGGGCTTTTACCCCAACTCGGTGAGCGTCAGCAATGATGGTGGGCGACTCTACATCGTGAATGGCAAGAGTGCGACGGGGCCGAACCCGAAGCATTGCGATCAGCCCGCTGCCGCCCTGGCTGGAAGCACGCAGAACTGCCTGGCTTCGAATCAATATAACCTGCAATTGACCAAGGCCGGGTTCCAAACTGTTCCGACGCCCTCCGCGACTGGATGGAGCCAGCTTACCCAGCAGGTTCTGCAAAACGATCATTTTGCGCGCACACTCACGCCGGAACAAGAACAAACCATGGCGGATTTGCATGAGAAGATCCGGCACGTGATCTACATCGTCAAGGAAAATCGCAGTTACGATCAGGTCCTGGGCGACCTGGAAGTGGGCAACGGAGATCCTGAGATCACTCAATTCGGAGCCGCGATTACGCCCAATCTTCACAGCATGGCGCTTCAGTTTGTCGATTTCGATAACTTTTACGACGTTGCTGATGTAAGCGGGGACGGCTGGCCGTGGTCGACGTCAGGGCGCAGCACAGACACCATCGAAAAGGAGATTCCAGTTACTTATGCCGGCCGCGGAGGAACCGACAATGCGGAGGGCGACAATCGCAATGTCAATGTGGGCATTGGGACCTTCAGCGCACGCTATGCGGCCAACCCTGCGATCGGCACCAGTCCTAATCTGCTGCCCGGAACCGGTAACGTGGCGGCGCCCGACAGCGCGGCCGGGGGAAAAGGGGAGGGTTACATCTGGAACGGGGCTCACCAGGCGGGATTGTCGGTTCGCAACTACGGATTCTTGATCGACGGAGATCGGTATGGGGTGTTCCCGGCCCTGGCTTCCCTGAACATTCCCGAGGACCCCAATCCCTATGCGGACAAGTTGAAGGTGGCTTATCCCGCGAACCCATTTCTGAGCCCGTACACCGACATTTATTTCCGCGGGTTTGATAACAGCTTCCCAGATTACTACCGCTTCACGGAATGGAATCGGGAGTTTCAACAGTTCGAATCGAATGGCAATCTTCCCAGCCTCTCGCTGGTGCGCTTCATGCACGACCATACCGGCAATTTCAAAACCGCGATCAGCGGCGTGAATACGCCGGAAATCCAGGAGGCTGACAATGATTATGCGGTGGCT
>Ga0070717_10001498_pt1 | contig 16148 bp, 18 predicted proteins | sample LARL113metaG_FD_71366 | JGI IMG/M metagenome (GOLD analysis project Ga0070717, IMG submission 71366) | Corn, switchgrass and miscanthus rhizosphere microbial communities from Kellogg Biological Station, Michigan, USA - LAR L11-3 metaG | ecosystem: Host-associated > Plants > Roots > Rhizosphere ... | reverse complement strand
TGAGTTGCCTGTTGCAATGGGCCCACGGTGGAGGTGTTGCCGGCCAGAATGACATCAGGTGAGAGCGCTACCAATTCCGCAGCGTATTTGCGCGTGCGTTCGGCATCTCCCGCGCTCCAGCGATACTCGATACGAATATTGCGCCCGTCGATCCAACCCAGTTCCTGCAGGCCCTTCGCGAACGCCGCGAGACGGGGTTTTCCGTCAGGATTGTCCTCGGCATAGGCCATGAGGACGCCGATGCGCCGCACACGGTCAGACTGCTGTGCGCGCGCGGCTAGTGACCATGCTGCCGCCGCGCCGCCAAAAAATGAAATGAAGTCCCGCCGTCTCATTGCCTTCCCCCGAAGCCCAAGGACGGAGCAATCGTAGCGCTTCAGGCGAGGCGCGTTAAGAGATAGTCGGATGTCGCTTTGCCGCTGAAAGCGAACTTCGCGGTCTAAAGTCGAACTGTCCGTCACCCGCCAATGGCAGACATCGGTTGATGATGCGGGCTCGGGGTTACTTCCGAAAACGCCGGTAGTGCGCGCTCGATCATTGCGTCCGACGCGGTCAGGCTGATGCGAAAATAATCCGCCGCATTCATCGTGCTGCCGGGCAGCACAAAGACGTTGCGGTCGGCAAGTCTGTTCCAGTAGGTCGCGGGATCACCGTCTGGCCATTTCGTCCAAAGATAGAAAGTCCCATCCGGCGATAACACGTCATAGCCCGCGTTGGTGAGCGTGGCGGAAAGCACATCTCGTCGCCGCGTGAGCGCCGTCAGATCGATCGACAGATTTTCCAGGTCCGGTACGGCGTATTGCATGATCGCGTTGGGAAAGCACCATCCGAGTGCCATCTGTGTCGAGAACATCACGTTCGACAGCGCTTGACGCTCCTTGAGCGGCATATGTGGGGAAATCGCCAAATACCCAATACGCTGGCCGGGTGCGAGCAGAATTTTGCCGTAGCTGTAGGAAATCAACGTCCACGGATAAAACGACGCCGGGCTTGCAAAACTCCGGCCATCGAAGCGCAACCGACGATATGGTTCGTCCGAAAGCAAAAAGATGCGATGACCATATCTTTCGGACGCGCGGTCTAGAACTTCGGCCAATGCCTTAAGTGTGGTGCCGTCGTAAATTCGACCTGTCGGATTGTGGGGCGTGTTGACAATGACCAGTCTGGTCCTGGGACCGATCGCCGCTTCGATCGCTGACAGATCAAGATCGAAGTTGGGGAGTTTCAGTTTGACTTTGCGAGGAACCGCATCGGCGGCGAGCAGCATTGGTTCGTAACAAAACCATGCCGGCTCGGAAATTACAGCTTCGTCGCCAGGATTGAGCAGGATGTGGAACGCCACAGAAATCGCTGCAAATGCCCCGTTGGTAAGAGCAATGTCGGAAGGCTCGAAGGGCAGGGCGAGTTCGCTACGAAGCCGGTTGGCGAGGAAGGCCTGCGGCTCTTCTTCGCTGGTCTTGTAAGCAAACCAGTCCTTGTGTCTTGGCAGCGCTCTCTCACGCAGCGCCGTCACCAATCCGCTGAGCGGCATTTCGTGAGGATTGCCAAATGTAAGGTCGCAGATATTTGGATCGCCGCGGCGTTTGCCGTACCGCGAGGTCAGGTAGAAATCCCTTATGGCTGCGAATGCCGCGTCTGCCGCGCAAATTCGCTTAGATACAACCGACATGTTTGGTCCGACTTGTTTGAACTCGCCAATTCTCGTGCAGGAAAACTACACGGGGAGGCGATTGGAAACCTTGAGGCGGCCCTGATACCGCGTCCATTTTCGCGTGATTTTCAGGCAATCAAAATCATCCCGGGTAGCGGACCTGGAGCAAATCACTCTTTCAATTCACGGTCCCCGAATGATTTGATCCGCTTGCTTTCAATCAAGCGACCATTCTCGTCGTAGCGTAATTCAATAAGCCAATCGTAGACGTGACCTGGCCATCTGCCCTTGGGAAAAAGAGTTTTCGGATCTGCGCCGAGTGCGCGAAGCAGTCCAACCATATTTCCATGATGCCAAACAATCAGAATGTTCTCACCGCGGGGCTTACTTTTGATCTCGTCGACCAGTTCGTTGAAATGGTTGTTTTTGAACCGGTCATTGACTTTGAGACCAAGCGCCTCGGCAGTCGGCTCTGCGGTGAGCAGAGGACGATGGCTATTCCGACCGTCCTTGCTGGCGAAGATGGCGTCCAGCTTCAACGCTCGCCCGTCGATTGTGAAATTTTTGAAATAATCAGCATACGCTTTGGCGCGTTTGATTCCGAGAGGCGACAAGCCACGACCATCATCCGTTTTCTCGGCGTGGCGGATGATCAGAATGACGGCGTTCTTCAAGCCGCTCGCATTTTCACCTTGCGCCGATTGCGCAAAAATCGCCGCGGGAATTCCCAAAGCGATCAACGCGCAAAATACCAGTTTAAGTCTCATTTGCCGGTGCCAGTTGGCCAAAGCGGACATCAGGTCGATTGGACGCTACACCACGCCAAGGCTGGCGTGAACGCGAACCAAGGCGGCATCAATTGCCCAAAGGGGAAACCGTATGTGATGTGATGTCCGCTTCGAGTCATTCAATGATTTCATCGGCGCGATTTTGTATCGACTGCGGCACGGTAATACCGAGTGCCTTCGCGGTCTTGAGGTTTATGAGCAGTTCGATTTTGCTCGCCTGCTGGACCGGCAAGTCAGCGGGTTTTTCCCCCTTGAGAACGCGGCCAACATATCCGCCAGCGAGGCGGTAGGAATCCATGATGCTGCCGCCATAGCTGGCCAAGCCTCCTGCTGCCACGAACTGATGATACTCATAGACCGCAGCCACCGAATTGCGGAGCGCCAGTGCTGCCAATTGTTCGAGACGGTTGTTGAAGAACGCATCCGTGCCTATCACAAGCGCACCGGCACCCGATTGGCGGAAGCTCGCGAAGGCCTCTTCAAGTTCTGCGTCGCTGCTGACGTGCAGTACATTGAGTCGGATTCCGAGTTTTAGCGCCGCGGCTTGTGAATCTCGTTCGACAAACGCGGCCAACGGATTTTTTGGATTGATGAGCATGCCAAAAACAGTCGCCTGCGGGACCAACTCGTGAGCGAGCTCCACCCGTTTCGGCGCGACTTCTCCGGTCATTTGCGTCACACCCGTGACGTTACCACCGGGCCGACTCAAGCTCGCGACCAGTCCAAGTTGGACTGGATCGCCACCAGTCGTGAAAACAATAGGAATCGAAGTGGTTAAGGACTTTGCCACGAGGTTAGCGGGGGTGCTGGTCGCAGCAATGACCGAAACTCGTTTGCGAACAAGATCAGCAACCAATGTTGGCAGGTGATCGTATTGGCCATCCGCCCAGCGATATTCTATCGCGACGTTCTGGCCTTCGACATAACCGGTTTCTTTCAAACCCTGAAGGAACGCACCGACCATGGGCGCGAAACGATCGGATGATCCGCTGTTGAGAAATCCGACCACCGGCATCGCAGCTTGTTGGGCACTTGCGGCAAGCGGCAAAAAAGCCCCTGAGCCGGCCGCCAGTTGTATAAAATCGCGTCGCCTCATATTGACTCCGAAACAGCCTATCGTAGCTGGAAAAACAAGTAGGTTGGAAGGGACCGCTCATGTCCGCTTTGGGTCATAAGCTGACATGGGCAGCGCGAAATGCATTGCCCGCTTTGGGCCAATAGACATTGGCGTTCATTCGATCAACTCGTCGGCGCGAATGAGCAAGGGCAACGGCAGCTCGATTCCGAGCGCCTTGGCGGTCTTCGTATTGACAAGCAGTTCAACCTTGCTGGGCTGTTCAACGGGTAGGTCAGCGGGCTTGATGCCTTTGAATAACCGCTCGACGTAAAGAGGCGCTCGACGATACATGTGAAGATAGTCGGGGCCATAGGCGATCAAAGAACCTTCCCTCGCGGCTACCGGAAACGCGAAAATTGTGCCAAGCCCATTTTTTGCAGCCGATGCAATGATCGCTCCCCGTTGTCCATATGTGAAAGGACTGGGCTGAACGACAACGGTTCTCGCGCCTGTTTCCTTTATTGCAACAAAGGCGCCATCCAATTGAGCGATATCGGAGATACCCCTTGGTCGAAGCGTCATTCCAGCCGCTCGTACGGCTTGCTCTGTGGCGTTGTAACGGTTTTCCCCGTCGGGCCAGGCGGTATACCAAAAATACTCAACGACACGGCGCTCGATGCTCATGTCTTTGGCCAGTTCCACCAGTTTGCCACTCAGATCGGCAAGGTTGTCGCTGAACCCAGTCGCGTTACGTCCGGGATGCGCGAAGCTTTCAACCAATCCCATTGCGATCGGATCACCGACACTGAGAAAAATGATCGGAATAGTCGAGGTCTGACGCTTTGCCTCGACCGAGGCGCTTGATCCACAAGGAACGAGCATGCCCGCGCCCCGTTTCAATGCCTCGCTCACCGCCTCACCAGGGCGACCGTGGCTCCAGATCACATCGAGAATGGCGTCGCGACCCTCGACCAAACCTGCGGTGCGCAAGCCTTGGCGAAAGGCCTCAACAAGCGACTGATCATATTTATTTTCGGGTGACCCGAGAGGAACGAAGCCAATCCGCACCGGGTTATTGGCCTGTTGCGCTCTCATCATGACCGGCCACGCGGCGGCAGCTCCCACAAGTGCGATGAATTGGCGTCGTCTCATTGCCGGCCCCCCAGCCGCATTATTCGATCAGCGCGTCGGCGCGCTGCAAGAAGGCTTCTGGAATCGTGAGGCCTATGGCCTTCGCGGTTTTGAGATTGATCGCCAGATCGAATTTCGTGGGCTGCTCGATCGGGATGTCTTTCGGCTGCTTGCCCTGCAAAATTCTTTGTACGAACCGTGCGCCGTGCCGAAAAGAAGTTGGTCCGTCCGCTCCAAATGACATCAGGCCGCCTATTTCCGCAAACACGCGCGCGGTTGAGGCCGTCGGTACACGATATTTGAGCGCCATATCCGTGACCGATTTGATCGCCAGGCTGCCTTGGACGACAACAGCATCCGCGCGCTCTCTCACCATCGTGGCAAATGCGTTTTCGAGTTCGTCCGGTCCGTTCACCATCACGACTGGCTGGATTTCGATGCCTGTAGGGCGGCCGGCGAGGAGAACCTCGTCAAGCATCGCTTTCGCGAACACCGGATTTGTGGCGTGACCCAATACGCCCACGCGTCGCGCGGACGGCAGCATGTCGCGGAAGAGTTCGACACTTTTTCCGTTCAATGCAGAGGCCATCAGCGACACGCCGGTAATATTGCCGCCGGGACGCGCCAGGCTCGGAACGATTCCGGTTTCGACCGGGTCGCCGACGATGACGACGATCGGGATGTCGCGCGTTGCTTGCTTTGCTGCCAGCGAAGGCGGCACGTAGAGCGCCACGATCACGTCAACTTTCAGCTGGACGAGCTCGGCCGCAAGCTCCGGAAGTCGATCCAGCTTTCCTTCCGCGGAGCGAAACTCGAATGCGATGTTTTGCCCCTCGACATAGCCAAGCTCGCGCATTCCTTCGCGAAGCTCATTCTTGAACGTCTCCGCATCCGCGGTTCCTATGTAGAGCGCGCCTATGCGCGCCACCTTCGGTTGCTGCGCAAACGCCGCCAGCGGCCACATGGCCGCCGAACTTCCAACAATCCTGATGAACTCGCGTCGCCTCATGTCTCGCCCCCGAGACTTGGACGGCAGATCGTAGCAACTTTTACGTGTTCAGGAAGGGGTGCGGTTGAGATGGTCTTGCTGCGACGCAACGTCGGTTAAGGAGCGGACATCCGTGCTCACTCGATCACTTCGTCCGCCCTGGCGAGCAACGAAGGCGGGACGGCCAGGCCGAGGGCTTTGGCAGTGGTTAGATTGATGACGAAATCGAACTTGGTGGGTTGTTCGACCGGCAGGTCATTGGGTTTGACCCCGCGCAGAATTTTATCGACGAAATCTGCAGCGCGGCGGAACAAGTCTGGGTAGCTTGGTCCATAGGACATCAGGCCACCAAACTCTATGTACTCCTTGCCGTTATATATTGTCGGCAACCTCGCACCGAGCGCACGAGTGTTGATGCGAGTGATGTTGCTGAAAATCAGCGGATCGGTCGAGACGTAAAGCGCGTCGGCACGCCCACCAAGTGCATCGAAAGCAGGTCCGATGTCCTCGGCCCGGCGAATGTCGAGAGGGACAATCTCGATACCCAATGCGACGGCTGCCGTCTTAACTTCGGAAATTTCCAGCACGCTTGAGGAATTGCCGACGTTGCCCAACAGCGCCAGGCGGCGAAGGCCGATCACGACTTCGCGAAGGAGCCCCAGTTTCTTGCCGGCGATGTCGCTTTGTTGAAGCGACAGCCCGGTGATATTGCCGCCTGGTCGCGCCAAACTCGACACCAGACCGCCACCAACTGGATCGGCTGCGGCCGCAAATACAATTGGAATGACCGCAGTGGCCTGCTTCGCTGCCTTGGTTGGCGGCGTTCCGTACGTAACGATGACATTTACATTGAGACGTACGAACTCCTCGACGATCTCGGCATAGCGTTCCGCGCGGCCCTCCGCCCATCGGTACTCGATCGTAACAGTTCGACCTTCAATCCAGCCGTGGTCACGGAGCCGTTGGGCAAACGCGGCGCCCCAGCGGGCCATGACCGCGGGCGTGCTGGAACCAAAAAAACCGATGGTCGGCAGCTTGCCGGTCTGCTGAGCGTGCGCGGTAATCGGCCAGAAAGCCGGCGCGCCGGAAAGGAGGGCAACAAACTCTCGACGCCGCATGAACGTTCCAACAGTTTTATATTGGCATCGTAGAGGTTCACGCTGCCGCTATGGAAGGGGGCGTCACGGCAATATCCGCTTTGGCCGCAAGCAGGCATGTGCGTTGCAACTGCGGATTAAAAGCGCATTTCAATCAGCTCGGGCTCCTATATCAATTTTGGAACGCGGCTGGAAAAACACGCGGACGAGATTGCGTTCGCCGACCGCTTCCCCGAGCACGCGAAAAGCAAAGAACGGAATCAATATCAAAAGTCCGACGATGCTGGTTGCAACAAGCTGATCCACACTGCCGCCTCCCATTTCGGCAAGGGAGTCCGCAGTCTTCCGTCCATGCATAAGGCCGACGACGATCTCTTCGAGCGCGTTCAGGATCAGGAGCAAAATAAAAAAGGCGAGGGACCGGTACAGTGTAGGCCAGATGAGCGGCATATTCTTGAACCGCTCGCCAACGCGAAACGCACGCCCAATCAGTATGAATTTGGCGCAGATGAGAGCTTTCACCGCTGCGAAGCCAAATGGCGCAAACGCAATGCCCTGGTCTTTCAGAATGGTCGCTTTGAAATAGAAAATCGCGGTGAAGCAGACACACAAATATGCCGCGATGACCACGAATTCGATGAGTTCGTTAGTGACTCTTTTGCTGATGGGCACTTTCGACGAGTCACCGCTGCTCATGCGCGCCTCCCAGACGTCGGACGAAGTTCATGCGGGACTAATGACCATTGCGGAGACCGGGTAAACAAGGCCAATACATTGTTTTCGCCTCCAGCACTAGAAGGCCGTTCAATTGAGGCAGATCAAGAATGTCCGGTTGGACGCACACACGGAGCCGTCATCGCGCGCCCAGCACAACACTATCGAGCCGAAGCGGCCCGGGTCCGGCCAGTACAACCACGACCAGCATGACCAGATAGAGGACTTCGGGGAGATACAGCGCGTCATCGAGATAGTCAGCCCTGTCGATCGGCATGGAAGAAATGATGCGACGCTTTCCGCTGGTGTGCACCGCCACCAGACAGATCACCAGCAATCCTAACGCAGCCAGAGGAGCGAGTATTCCGGTGAGCAATGCCAGGCCGCCGAAGAACTCAATGCTGGGCACGAACCACTGGTTGAAGCCAATTCTCGGTACGCGATCGCTCACCAGCTCCCGCACAAACACCGAATGACGCTGGCGGTTAAACAATTTGTGGAAGCCAGAGATGGTGAAGAACGCACCTAGCGCGATGCGGTTGATGAAGAGCGCAATTGCAGTGAGACCGGCGCCGTCGGTTAGATAACGTATCATGGCACAATCTCCGACGGCACGACTTCGGCCGGTCCCGGCGTCGGTTGATCCACCGGAAGCGAGTGAGGGCGTGAAGTTTCGGATCGGTCCGCCGACCGCTCAGCCGTACGTGAAGTCCGGCTTGCTTTGCCCGACTTCTATTATATAGCCGTCGGGATCGCGGATGTAGCAGCGCGTCTCGCCGTACTTATCCTTTGGCTCTGTGATGAACTCGGCTCCTCGACTTCGCCAGAGCTCATAGCAGGCTCGAATATCTGCAACGCGGATATTCATGAAGCTGTTGACTGCATCGGGGTCGGCGGGAACGCTGAGCGTTACCGATGGCTTGTCGGGTGTCGGACCGCCGCCGACATTGACAATAAGCCATGTGTTCGCGATCTGGATGTATCCGGGCGCACCTTTGCTGTCGCCTCTGCTGAGGATGCGGCCTCCAAAGACCTTCTCGTAAAATCGGACCGATCGTTCAATGTCGGCGACGGTGATGAATTGTGCGATGGTAATCCCATCTCCCGGCGGCATCTGATAGCTTTTCTGCTCGACCTGTACTTGGTTCATAGGTACCTCCATAAACGCTTTCGACTTTACGCGACATGACGCTGCGTCGTCGGTCTGATGGTTTTATGGCGCGCCGACAGTGCGCAACGCATCGATCGAATATTTTCCCGCGCCAGTAACGTACAGCAGCAAGAAGCCTCCCATAATGCTGAGATTTTTGTAGAAACCATCCATACTCGCGATTCGATCCGCGCCCGTCAGCGTCCAATAGCGATGCCCAATCAGCGCAGTTCCCAGCGTGTATAAAAACATAAGTAGAGTTGAAGGCCGCGTGAACGCGCCAACAAGAATCGCGCAAGCGGCGGGAAGCTCCATGAAAATCGCTACGGCAGCACCCAGCGTTGGCATCGGGGCGTGAAGCTGCACCAATTGATTGACCGTGCCCGAATAGTCTCTGAGCTTTCTCCAGCCAAAAATCAGAAATAGTGTCGCGAGCAAAAGGCGGGCTCCAAGAATGAGCTCATCGTTGATGTCGATTGTCATCGTGGTTGGCAGCTCCCCAGTCGCGCCAGGTTTCCACGGCGCGAAGCTACATGAAATTTCCGGTGGGCGAATTAAGCGGTCATAAAATCGCGGCGTAATGAAAGTGACAGACTTTAGACCAACGCTGCGATCTTGCTGTTTGAAATGCTGACACAATCGATGGCCGATTTATTATGTCGTGAGGTACTGCAGCAGAAAGAATGATCGCTCCTTGTCTGCGAATTTTGGTGTGTCTCCTTAGTCGGTCGATACTGACGCAGGCCGGCGGCGATCCGAAACTGCAAATAACAAATCAGCCGAACAGGTTTGACGTTTTCAAATGTCGAAGCGGTCGTGCCGCCATCGCGCCTGGCGAGATTGAAATGTAAATCCCAGTTCCGCTTCCGTGGGTTGTACCAATACGCATTGCGAGTTTCGATTTGCTGCGTCTATAGTTATCGAGGTTGCAACCAAAACAAGAATCAAAAGTCTCATAGGGAGAGAACCCATGAAAAGATCAATATTGACGATCGCGATGACAGTCCTGCTCGCCGCGCCGATGGCGCGAGGGGCGGAGTCCGTTCATTTGACGGTCGGGTACCAGCCCTATGACACGATTTCCTACTCTGCCGTCGTCATCCGCGGTCTTGAGCTCTGGAAGAAGCATCTGCCGCCGGGCAGCACGGTCGATTTTGAGAGCGCGCTCCAGGGCGCGATCATCGTCAACGCGATGCTCGCCGACAAACAGCAGATCGGTTATCTCGGTGATATGCCTGCTGTGGTTTCGACCACAAAGACCAAGCAAGCGCCGATCAAACTTGTGGCCTCGACCGGGCTTTCCGCCGGGCAGCGCTGCAATGTCATCATGGTGCGGGCTGATGCACCGCAATTCAAAACGCCGGAAGAAGCAGTCAAATGGCTCGATGGCAAGACAATCGCAACGCCGCGCGGCAGTTGCGCCGACCGGTTTCTCCGTCAGGTTATCGAGATGGCCGGCATCAAGCCCAAGGAGGTGCTCAACCAGTCGATCGAGGTGATCGCCACCAATTTCCGGGCGAACCGGATCGACGCCGCGACGTTGTGGGAACCGTCAGTATCTCGCATTGGCGACTTCGTCGGCGAAGGTATCGCACGCGAGGTGGTGACCGGTCATAACTTCAATATGCCTGATGGCGGGTTTATCGCGATGCGCGAAGACTTCATGAAAGCGAACCCGGAAATCGTGAAGGCCTGGCTCGAAACCGAACTTGAGGCTCAGCTTTTCCTGCTCGATCCGAAGAACTGGGAAAAAGTCTCCGAGCTTGTGCGCAGCCAGACCGAAGGCATTACGACCAGGATGGCCTGGTTTTCATTGTTCGGAGCGGTGCCTCCGGAACGCGGTGGATCGCCGTTGCGCGACGAGAAGCCATTCACTTTCGACGCGCGTGTGCGCCAGCACCTCGATACCATTTACACGTTCCTGCACGGTGCGAAGGTGATTGACGTCGACAAGGCCCCGGAAGGTGCAATTGACGATTCAATCGCGGTCAGCGTTGCAAAGAGCAAAAGCCAGGCCGTTCCAATCGGGGTGATCAAGCCACTCGCTGTTACGCAAGCCCCCAAATGACCTTTTAACGTGCAAAATGCTGGCGGCGCGTGCATAGGCGCGCCGCCTTGAGGGGCACTCGCAGTGACCGCCATCGAAACGCCGTCGCAAAGCCGGACGACCCAGGCAGCAGACATCAGCAGTTTGGCATTGACGCTCTTTCGCCTGCGTCAGTGGCTTACGCAACCGTCGCCATATCTCGGTTTCCTGGGCGTCGCCTCGCTCGTGCTCGCCTGGTATCTGCTGACGGAGTTCTTCAACGTACCACGTTTCAACAAGCTGCCGGGCCCCGTAGCGGTCTGGCAGGAGTTCACGTCGCCGTCGCCCACTTTCGGCATCTCGATCTACACGCCCGCATACTACATGCACATATTCTGGAGCATCTGGCGCGTGCTCCAGGCGTTCTTCTGGGCGACCATTCTGGGTGTGCCGCTTGGTTTGTTCATGGGGTGGAAGCGCACGTTTCGTGATTACGCCTTTCCGATACTCGAAATCGTCAGGCCGATTCCCGTGTTGGCCTGGGTTCCGGTTGCGATTCTGATTTTTGCCGGCATTGCCAGCCGCGAAGCGCCGGTGATTTTTCTGGCCTTTCTCGCGACCTTTTTTGCCACCGTTCTCAACACCATGCTCGGCGTCGAATCGATCGACGAGGTCTACTTTCGCGCGGCGCGCTGCCTTGGCTCAAAACCGCGTCACGTTTTCTTCCGCGTCGTGTTGCCCGGCGCTCTGCCATACATCTTTACCGGGCTGCAGATCGGTGTCGGTGTCGGGTGGTTTTCGCTGGTGGCGGCCGAAATGATTTCGGGCGAGTACGGGCTCGGGTTTCTCATCTGGGATTCATACGTTCTGAGCCAGTTTCCGGTGATCATCATCGCAATGCTGACGCTTGGCGTCGTGGGTTACGGATTTAGCGCCATTATTCGCATCGTCGGCGCAAGCTTGATGCGCTGGGCGGACCGGAGCGGGGCATGACGCCGGTGGCCGCAACGGGCGCAATAAACATCCGGAACGTCAGCAAGATCTACGATCCGGATGGCGCAAATGTGCTTGCCGTCGATAATTGCTCAGTCGATATCGCGCCTAGCGAGTTTTGCGTGATTGTCGGGCCGTCGGGTTGCGGCAAGACGACCTTACTCAACGCCATCGCCGGCTTTCACGATATCTCCAGTGGTGAAATCTCGCTCGATGGAAAGCCGATTTGCACGCCCGGAGTCTCCGCCGAACCTGGAGCCGACCGGATGGTGGTCTTTCAGAACGGAGCGCTTTTTCCCTGGAGTACCGTTCTCAACAATGTGGCCTACGGTCCGGTCGTGCAGGGCACTGCAACGAGCACGGATGCAAAAACGAAGGCACAGGCTCTGCTTGCTGAACTTGGTCTTTCGGGAATCGGCGACCGCTATCCCAATGAACTGTCATCCGGGATGCGCCGCCGCGTCGAGATCGCGCGCGCCTTGATCAACGACCCCAAGGTGCTGCTGCTTGACGAGCCGTTTCGCGCAATGGACGCGCTGACAAAAGGCGTCGCTCAGGAATTTCTGCTGCAAGCCTACGACCGTGTCCGCAAGACCGTATTCTTCATCACGCACGATCTGGAAGAGGCGATATTCCTCGGCGATCGCGTTCTGGTGATGACGACACGGCCGGGCCGGATCAAGCAGACACTGCACGTCGATTTCGGACGGCCACGCAACTACAAAATTCGGTCGTCCAGGCAGTATCTCAGCCTCAAGAGTCAGATTTTCGAAGCCGTGCGCGAAGAAGCCGTAAGGGCTTTTGAGGCCGGCGAACGGGAGCTTGCCTGAATCGTGGCGACCGCAGCATTCGCAAAAAACAGCACCACCTTGAGCCTTCGGCGCGGTCTCGTCTCCGTTCTCGGACTTCTGGTGTTTTGGGAGATCGGCCGGCGATTGCATTTTCCGTTTCTTTCCGCGGTTCCCGCGCCCACCGAGGTCTTGGCCTCGCTCGACAAGATCGTTGGAAACAGCAAGTTCTGGAACGACTGGATCTCAAGCTTCTCGCGTGTGCTGTCGGGGTTCGCACTCGCGCAGCTCATTGGAATTCCGGTTGGGCTCTTGATGGCGATGAGCCGCACGTTGCGGTATCTCTGGTTTCCGCCTCTCGAAATCCTGCGTCCGATTCCACCGTTGGCCTGGGTGCCGACATCGATCATTTTTTGGCCGACGACCGAGCTGAGTATCATCTTCGTCATTTTTCTCGGCGCCTTCTTCACCGTGGTCCTGACCGTGCTTGGCGGCGCAAGAGCAATCGATGAACGCCTCATTCGTGCGGCGCGATCATTCGGGTCAAAACCGCGCGACATCTTCTGGCGGATCGTGTTGCCAGCGACGATGCCGAGTATCATTACCGGGATGGCGGTCGGCATGGGCGTCACCTGGGAAGTCGTGGTTGCGGCCGAGATGATCGCCGGCAAGTCTGGCCTTGGCTATTTCACCTGGGCGTCCTACGTCGGTGGCAACTACCCGCAGATCATCGTCGGCATGGCAAGCATCGGCATTGCCGGCTATCTCTCCAGTGGCGCAATTCGCTTGCTGGGCAAACGCGCCACTCCCTGGCAACGGCGGATTTGAGATGGCGTCGACGCTTGCCAGGCGCGCTTTGCTCGAGGTGAAAGGTCTCGCAAAGAGCTTTGGTCTTGGGCCTTTGCGCCAGCAGGTCCTCGAGGACTGCTCGTTCAGCCTGCACACGGAACGCCTGACTGTGCTGATCGGGCCATCCGGCTGCGGCAAGAGCACCTTGGTCAATATTCTTGCGGGATACGAGGCGCCGGACGCCGGAGAGGTGAGGTTGCTTGGTGCGCCGGTCGGCGCCCCATCGGCGGAGCGGCTCGTGGTGTTTCAGGAAACGGCACTGTTTCCGTGGATGACAACGTTCCAGAACGTGATTTACGGTCCGCTGGTTCAGCGCGACAAGCGACGTGAGGACATTGAGGCCGATGCAATTGTCCTGCTGGAGCGGGTGGGGCTGAAGGATTTCAAGGACAAATATCCGAACCAGCTATCCGGTGGCATGCAACGGCGTGCCGAGTTGGCGCGCGCGATCATCAACAATCCGAAACTGATGATTTTGGACGAACCATTCCGCGGTCTCGATGCAATGACGCGCGAACTCATGCAGGAGTATTTTCTCAAGCTCTACGAGGGCCGCAAACAATCGGTCTTCTTCATTACGTCTGAAATCGAAGAAGCGATTTTTCTGGCCGATCAACTGTTGATCATGAGCAATCGGCCCGGTCGGATCATCAAGACCATCGATGTCGATCTGCCGCGTCCCCGCACGGCCAGCCTGCTCACCTCGACCGAGTACTTGCACTACAAGGACGAGTCGCTCGAGGTGCTGCATGGCGAAGCGGTCAAGGCCTTCGCGGAAGGCAGCAAGGCAGCCGCCGACTTCCTCGAGGCTTATGCCGATCAGAAACGATGACGACTGAGCCCGGTGCGGGAGCCGCGATCAGAGCTCCTCGAAATGTGTCACATCACCGGACGCAACTTGAGGCCGGAAACGCCGAGCGCGACGTTGACCGCGATTGAGCCTTCGAGTGAAACCGGTTGTAGTGCGAAGGTTCGTCCCGAGCCGCCGATCAATACGTTGGCGCCTGCGCCGATTCCGATGCCAAGATCTCCCGACGCCCCGACATATTCGCCGGCGAGCGCCCCAGCCGGGATGCCTCCCGTCGGGGCAAGGACTGCCCAGCCGAGGACTCCACCCGCGCTGATACCGATGTCGATACCCACCGTATTGAGCGCGCCCTCATAGGCTTGCGGCGGAGAACCATCGCTGGGGGCGTAACGGCATTCCATCGATTGATGGCCAGCGATGATGAAGCCGATGCTCGGATTGAGCCTGCACGTCAGCATGCCGGCCTGTGTCCATGTTTTGGGAGTTTGCGCGGATACCGGTGCGATAAAAAGCAGCGCAAGCAACGACGCAACAGCGATACGGGTGCCGTACATTTCAATCGGTCTCCTTGGCAAAGGTTTCAGTCGCCCCAAACCCGTCGGGACGTTGGATGAAAGGAGCCGAAATGTCGAGGGCAGCGAAAGATTACGAGTGCTACAACGCCTGATAGAAATCGGCAGCCGAGTAGGGCGCCTTGTCTGAGGCTGAACGAGAAAGGCCCGGCGTTTGCCGGGCCTGTCCTCGTCAAGATCAGCGCTGCTGACCTCCCTGCTGACCGGGCTTGTTCTGCCCGCCCTGCTGCTGGCCGCCCTGACCGGGTTTGTTCTGGCCGCCTTGCTGACCACCCTGGTCCTGTTGGCCGCCCTGCTGTTGCTGGTTGTTCTGATCACTCATGGACTTTTCCTTTCTGTTGAACGCCTAGGAACGATTAACCGCCGGCTAAACCCTTTCGTTCCCAGTGTCATTTGACACTCGTTTGTCGCCTCGGACTGAACTCCCGCCCGGCCAATTCGTTGGATCGATACGAGGGGTAACAGCGAAGGAGAATGCGATGTATCTCAAACTGGCCACCGTGGCGGCGCTCAGCATGCTTGCGTCGACCGCTGCTTTTGCACAAACGCAAACCGGCTCCGAGAAGGGCCAATGGCAAGCGTCGAAACTGATTCACATGGATGTCTACAACGGGCAGAATGAAAAGATCGGCGACATCAAGGAGCTGATGCTCGACAAAACCGGCAAGGTGAACACTGTGGCGATTGGCGTCGGCGGTTTTCTCGGTATGGGTGAGCGAGACGTCGCGGTGAAGTTCGAACAGCTCAAGTGGAATAACGAGCCGGTAAAATCCAGCAGCTCTGCTTCGAGCACGACGACCGGTTCGGCGCAGTCGCAGGCCAATCGGGATCGCAATTATCCTGATCACGCCGTGCTGAATGCCACCAAGGATCAGCTGAAAGCGATGCCGCAGTTCGATTACAACAAATAGTCACAAAAAAAGAAGAGAGCCGATGCGCGACCGCGCGTCGGCTTTTTCCTAGAAGCGCGCGGTAACGCCGAAGATGGGCCCGTGCATCGTCAAGTCGTATTCGTAGTGGTTGAGCCCGCTGCCCTGCGAGTAGTCGGCCGAGAGGGCCTTGTAGCCGATCATCCCGCTCCAGGTGACGCTTTTCGATCGGCAGAATTCGTAGTCCAGCGCTCCCAGGACCTGCCAGGTAAACTTGCTGCCGACGTCGAAGCCTCCGACGTCGCCACTGACGACCAGATTCCACGCCGGCGCGAACTGGTGACGCAGCCGCATGCCAACCAGGGGATCGAACCAGCTGACGCTTTTTTCGGCCGTGAGCACGCCGGCCCGCGCGAACGTAAGGTCGAAGATGTTCAACGTGCCGGTCGCCGAAATGTCCACGTTGGCGCGTTGCCACCAGGCGCGGCCACCCGCGTAAATATCGAGTGCGGTCGTCGAGGCCGCCGAGGTCAGGCCGGTCCAGCTCGCGATTTCATAGGCGGCCGCCACCTGCGCAATGGTCATCTCGAGACCAAATCCCGCCGACACGCCGAGCGCGCCACCAATCGCGTCCGTTCCTCGCGAACGCGTGGCGCCCGCGCTCAGG
>Ga0070717_10001497_pt1 | contig 16156 bp, 14 predicted proteins | sample LARL113metaG_FD_71366 | JGI IMG/M metagenome (GOLD analysis project Ga0070717, IMG submission 71366) | Corn, switchgrass and miscanthus rhizosphere microbial communities from Kellogg Biological Station, Michigan, USA - LAR L11-3 metaG | ecosystem: Host-associated > Plants > Roots > Rhizosphere ... | reverse complement strand
GGCGGCTCATTCTTCGTCCAGTCTCGGAGCAGCGCCAGCCGAAATTCGCGGTTCATGAACCACTGGATCTCGAGATTCTTCTCGGAGCCAGGCGCGCCGGTCCCTTTTTCGTCGAAGCGGTAATTGAGGCCGGCGTTATCGGCGTTGTGCTTGCGCCACTCGAGTCCGAAATCGCCTTCCGTCATCACCCGCGTATCGGGCCAGCGTTCCCGTATGGCCTGCAGCCACCATGCCAGATCGTCGTGGTGTTTGATCGACACTTCCCACACGGCGGTCACCCATCCAAAGCCGTTGAGTGCGTGTCCGCTATCGAAATGCATGGCGGTGGTGTCCATCATTTCCTTGCGGCCGGCAGCGGTACCCAGGTTGCCGACGGATTCAATGGGGCCCACGCCCAGGCGGCTGTTGAATCCGCCCTGAAAACCGTCGCGCCGGGCGGCGAGAAAGTCGCACGTCCATCCGTCGAGGCAGACGCAATCGATGAAGTCGGCTGCACCCTGCGCAGGTTTCAGGTAGTGCTCGCGGCTGGGGTAATAGGGATAGCAGATTCCGCCGTCTCCATCGCCGTTGTCGATGCCGTGCTGGCTCCAGACCTGGCCCTGGCACACGTGAATGCCCTCATCCTCAGCAAGCAGGCGCTGATTCTCAGCGTCCATGAAGCCCGCGACGAGGCATTGCGGCCGATAGCCGGCGCCCACCATGGTCGAAATTTCGCTGAGGGCCTGGTGAATGGTCGCGCGGTTGTGCTCGCGCGTGTCGTACATGGGAGCGAAATAGCCGCCGGGAATAAACGTGATCTCGTCGCCGTAGCGGTCGTGATAGGAGGCCAGGAGCCGCCGGGCTTCGCGGTACTGATCGCGCGTGTCGTGCAACGCGAGCCAACTGATGGCCCAAGTCATGCGGCCGTCGGGACAGCCGCGCGCAAACGCGTCGCGCCGGGCGCGAATGTCTTCCGGCCGATTGTCGGCGACTTCGTCTTCGCCCAGGTTGCGGGTGGGAGTGACCTCGATCTGGTTCACGCGCACAACGGAGACGTGGGTCAGGAAACGTCCGCGCAAAGGAGAACGATCGCTGCCTCGGCCGGGCGCCTGGGAAGAGACCGCCTGCGCGCCGAGGCCCAGGGAAGCGACCGAAGCCGCCGTCCTCGCGAGGAAATCGCGCCGGGTCCAGGTGGAGTTCATGAATGATATCCGCTCATGGTGCGCAAGAGTCCTCTTTGTTTCAATGGGCAGAATCATACAAGATGCCGCCTGCCGGGCCGGCCGGAAGGATTATGATGGGCGGCGGGGTTGGTACGGCGGTAAGGATTGCTGCCGGGTCGCACGGCCCTGAGGAGAAGCCGAATCCATGAATAAGAATCTTGTTTCGCGGCGTGCCTTTATGCAAACCACGGTGGGCGCGGCGGGCGCCTCGTTGCTGCCCGCCGCTAAGTTCCTTGATGCGGAGCCTATTCCGTCGGCAGCCCAGGATGCACCGGCCAGCGATCGCGTGCGCTTTGGGATTGTGGGCGTGGGCATGGAGGGCTCCGGGCTGCTTACCACCGCCATTCAGCTTCGCGGCGTGGAGTGCGTGGCCGCGGCGGACCTCTACGACGGGCGCCACGAATTGGCGAAGGAGATCGTGGGAAAACCAATACGGACCACGCGGCGGTACAAGGAATTGCTCGACGCGAAGGACATCGACGCCATTCTTGTGGCGGTCCCCGACCACTGGCACAAGCAGGTGGTGGTGGACGCGGTGACGGCGGGCAAGGACGTGTATTGCGAGAAGCCCATGTCGCATACTCCCTCGGATGGAGTTGAAATGGTGGCCGCGGCGAAGAAGACCGACCGCATCGTCCAGATCGGGGCACAGCGCACCAGCTCGATGCTGGTTGCCAAGGCGCACGAACTGATCAAGCAGGTCGCGATCGGCGAACTGAACATGATCGAAATGACGTATGGCCGCAACGATCCGACCGGCGCGTGGGAGTATCCGCCGCCGCCGGACCTTTCTCCCGAGACCCTGGACTGGGAGACGTGGCTCGGCACCGCACCCAAGAAGTCGTTCGACCCCCTGGCGTTCGCGCGATGGCGCTGCTGGAAGGAGTATGGGACGGGCGTTGCCGGAGACCTGATGGTGCACCTGATCAGCGGCATGCTCGCCTCTCTCGGCATCAACGAGGTGCCGAGCCGGGTGTCGGCCTTCGGCGGCATCTATCGCTGGAAGGACGGGCGCAACATGCCCGACCTGCACGCGGTGCTGTTTGAATACCAAAACATCCCGGTGTACGTTCGGCTGTCGCTCGACTGTGAATCGCCGGAAGTGACGCGCTTCCAGGGACCCAAAGGCGCCATCGAGTTGCGCGAATTCAGCCTGTCCTATGCTCCGCAGGCGGGCATCGATCTGGCGCCCAGCTATTACACCGCATCGTATCCGGCGCGGCTCAGAAATCCGTACACCAAGCAGTGGCACGAGGAGCACGATCCGCCGCCCGGACAGGAGCCGTTTCCCGAAACGCAAAGCTGGAACGGCAACGATTATGACGATCTTCGTCCGCACCTGTGGAAGTTCTTCGAGGCGGTGCGCTCGCGGAAACCGGTGCTGCAGGATGTGGTGTTCGGCCATCATGCGGCGCTGGCGTGTCATCTGGCCAATGAATCGTACTTCCGCAAGAGCCCGGTGTGCTGGGATGAGGCGTCGAAGACGATCAAGTCGCTGGCGTGAGTGCGGGAGAGGAGTCTCGGTGAAATCGCATAAGTCGGTCGTAGTTATGGCGCTCTTGCTCACTTGTTCTTGGGTCTCGCTTGCCGCGACGGCCCAGAGCGCATCGGGCGGGGCCGACGTCAAACCGTTTCTGGGCCGCTGGGACCTCACGTTGAAAACGCCCGATGGCGACCTTCCCTCGTGGCTCGAAGTGGATGAGCAGGGCGGCCAATTGAAAGCGCGAATGGTGGGCCGCTGGGGGAATGCGCGGCCGCTGCCCAAAGTTGAAGTGGCAGATGGCCAGATCACGTTTGTGTCGCCAAAGGAGGAGGAAAGCAGCAAGGCTGATCTTGTATTCAAGGGACAGCTTGCGGGCGAGACGCTGTCCGGCACAGTGAATGGCCCCGACGGAAGCGCATGGAACTGGAGGGGCGTGAGGGCGCCGGCGCTGAACCGGTCGAGCCCGCCGCAATGGGACAAGCCGATCAAGCTGTTTAATGGGAAGGACCTGTCCGGCTGGAAGATGAGCAAACCGGGCCCTCCCGCGTGGACGGTGCAGAATGGAACGCTGGTGAGTCCGGGCAACGGACCCGAGCTCATGAGCGATGCCAAGTTTCAGGATTTCAAGCTGCACGTGGAATTCAACTGCGGCAAGGATGCGAACAGCGGAGTGTATCTGCGCGGCCGCTACGAAACACAAATCGAGACCGAATCGCAGGGAGAGCCGCCGAGCCATCACACGGGCGGCATCTACGGCTTCCTGGCGCCGAATCCGGAACAGCCGCGCACCCCCGATATGTGGCAGACGTTTGACATCACGCTCATCGGGCGCCGCGTCACCGTGGTGCTGAACGGCAAGATGGTCATCGATAACCAGGAGATTCCCGGCATCACCGGGGGCGCGGTGGATAGCAACGAGGGAGCGCCTGGGCCGATCTACCTGCAGGGCAGCGAGAAGGGGCACGTCGCCTATCGCAGTATCGTGATCACGCCCGCGAAATGAGCGCGGTCCGGCTTGATCCAGGGCCGGGTCTAAAATTGTTCCAGGATGCCGGACCGGAAGATTGTGCACGTAGACATGGATGCGTTTTATGCGTCTGTGGAACAGCGGGATGATCCGCAGCTTCGCGGAAAGCCGGTGATTGTCGCATGGCGCGGCAATCGGTCCGTGGTCTGCGCGGCGTCGTATGAGGCGCGGCGGTTCGGGGTTCGCTCGGCCATGCCCACGGTGCGCGCCGAACGGCTGTGTCCCGAAGGCATTTTCGTGCCGCCCGATTTTTTGCGCTACCGCGCAGTGTCGCGCCTGGTCCGCGAAATCTTCCAGCGCCACAGCGACCTGATCGAGCCCCTGTCGCTCGATGAGGCGTACCTGGACGTAACCCAGAACAAGACCGGCCTTCCCACCGCGACGCGCGTGGCGCAGACGATTCGCGAGCAGATTCGCACGGAACTGAATCTCAACGCGTCGGCGGGCGTGGCCCCGAACAAGTTCCTGGCCAAGATCGCTTCCGACTGGCGCAAGCCGAATGGGCTTTTCGTGATTCAACCCAAGGATGTGGCTACATTCCTTCCTCCGCTGCCGGTGGGGCGCATTCCCGGCGTGGGAAAAGTGACCGAAGCGAAACTGGAGAAGCTTGGAATCCGCACCGTGGGCGATCTCCAGGCCCTGGAATCGGGTGATCTGGAGAAAGCGTTCGGCCGCTACGGCGTGCGGCTTTACGAACTGGCGCGCGGCATCGACGAGAGCCCGGTGGTTTCAGACCGGCAGACGAAATCGGTTTCTGCGGAAGACACATTGCCTGAGGACGTTCCGCTGGAGCAGACCGAGGCTCTGATCCGGCAGCTCGCGGAGAAAACCTGGAATGCTTCGCGCAAGGAGTCGCGGACGCCCCGAACAGTGGTACTGAAGCTGAAGACGAAAGAGTTCAAGATCCTGACCCGAAGCCTGACGCCGCCTGCGCCGCCTGCGTCGTGCGAGGAGCTGACCGCGATTGCGCTGTCGCTGCGCAGTCGGGTAACGCTCGGTCCTCGGCAGCTTTATCGGCTCGTGGGCGTGGGCTTGAGCAACTTTGACGCGGCCCATGAGGAGAAGCCGGAACCGGAGTTGTTCGAAGCGGAATAACTGGAAGGTGCGGATCCCAGGTCTCACGAGCGAGATCTCCACCCCGCGGACGAAGACCTGTCCGCGGGGACCCCGGCCCTGGGGCACCCGGCCGGGAGAGCCGACTTACTTCGCGAGGGTGTAGCTCACGTTTACGGTGGTTTTCACTTCGACTGGCTCGCCATTCAAGAGAACCGGCTTGTAGGTCCATTGGCGCACCGCGTCTAGAGCGGACTGCTGAAGTTCTGTCGGTCCGGAGACCACCTTCAGATTTTCCACCTGGCCGGTTTTGCCGACGATAGCTTCCAGCACTACCTTCCCTTGAATCCGGGCCTTCTTTGCGTCTGGGGGATATTTGGGCGGAACCTTGGTAAGCAGATGATCCTGCATGTCCTTGGCCGATACAGTGACTGGCGCACCGTTCTGGCCCGTTCCGTTGTCAGTGGTAGCAGCAGCAACATCGAAACGCACCATCACCATGGTCAAGGCCGCGGCCAGACCCAGCACGATGCACGCGACCAAAGCCGCCCATCGGCGCACTCGTCCCACCACCTTCTTTGTCTCTGCAAGTTTCATAACTCTCCTCTCCAGCGTGTTGTTGTCGAAGACTCCGATTGCGTGCGGAATCCCCAACGATTTTCCTTTGAGCAGCATGGATGCCAGCCGGAGCAGCGATTGAGCGTACTGATGGTTGCCCGAAAGTTCCGCGGCCATTTGGTCGCAGACCATTTCGCGGGTTTCCCTCATGCGCTGGCGGGCAAGCCAGAATGCAGGATGGTAACCGACCGGCAGGGAGAGCAATTCGTAGAGCAGGTTTTTGAGAAAGTCGTTGCGCCGGACGTGCGCCAATTCATGGGCGATCGCCGTATCCGCATCCGTCTGCGAAAGAGCGGCCAGCATGCCCGCCGGAAACAGCATGCGCTTGCGAATGAATCCCATGGTGAGGGGAGCGAAGATGTGCGCGGACGAAAGGATGTCGACCGGTCCAATGCCCAGCCGCCTGGACCATTGCCCGGGGAAAAGCGCCACCGGCTGCGTGGATTCGAGCGGCTCCGCCGATCGGGTCAGCCGTGCGAGTCGCGCGCATCGCCATGCAAAGCGCGCGCTGCCGTAAACCACAATCACGGCGTACGTCACGGCGATCGAGGTCATGAGCGCGGAAGGGAGAAGCAGAGTACCCATTCCCGTTCCGGCCCCCATCTGCGCTGACACGCCGGCTTGCCGCACGACGGCCGGATCTACATGCCAGGGCCACACCATGTGCAGCCGCTCCCAGGGCATCAGCGAAGCCGCGGGGAGCGCCGCCTGGCAGAGCAGGGCGCCCACCCAAACGCGATGTTCCGCCAGCGGTCCAACCGGGCGCACCAGGCGGGCTGCCACCAGGGCGGCCGCGAGCAGAAGCGGAACCTGCCAGAGGGAATTCAGGAGGTACGAAAGGAGAATAGCCTCAAAACTTCTCACGGCGTGTCTCCTTGCTTCTTGTTGAATTGTTCGCTCAGCTTGGCCAGGCGTTTGGCGTCGATTTGGCGGCTCTTGAGCAGGCTCATCACCAGCTCTTCGCTCGACCCGCCGAACAAGCGATCGATGATGTCGCGCAGGCTCTGACCCAGCGCCTTTTCTTCCGTCACCTTCGCCGAGTACACGAAGGCGCGGCCTTCGAGCTCGCGTTGAAGCTTACCTTTGCGCTCCAGGATGTTGAGCATGGTTTGTACGGTAGTGTAGGCCAGGGCAGGCTTTAGCTCGGCCTGCACGGCGCTTACCGTACACTTGCCGAGCTTCCAGATCACCTGCATGATCTTTAGTTCCAGCCTGGTCAGATCGGTTTTAGCGGGACGAGTCGCCATGCCAACTCCTAACGTGTTAGGAGTCTAGACCTAAACCGCGGAACTTGTCAACTAAAGCTTTAGGACATTATCCGGTGCGCCGGTTCTTGTTCACAATGCCCGCGAGGATGATGAGAAACGCCACGCAGCGCACAATGTAGATGCGCGGGTTTCCCTCACTGGGGTGATCGAGAAGCAGCATGGTGGCGCGATTCAATCCCTCGATGAGGAAGGCCAGCCCGAAGGCCAGAAACAGAGAGTCGCGAGAATCCCGCCAGAAACGCAGGAAGAAAAGCGCCGAAGCGACGGACGCCGTGGCGATGACACCGATCAGAAATCCCTCGATCATCAGCGGTTGCCCTCCCAGATCAATCCATACAGGAGAAGCATCATGGCAATGGCCGCGGTAATCAGCCGGGCAGCGTACAGGTCGGTCTGCGGAAGCAGTTTGAGATCTACAAAAATCAGCAGGTTGGAGATAGCCAGCCCGAAGAAGCAGATGGCGCTCCACAGCAGCAGGCGCAGTCGCGATCGGGCGTAAGCGCGCAGCAGGAGCACGCTGCAAATCAGCGATACGAGTGCGCACATGTTGTAGAAGAACGTCGCCATATCAGTCTTTCGTAAGCTTGAATGCGCGCGCAAACGCCCGCACGGAGGCCGAGGGTTTGGAGTGAATCATGGTGGAAATGCGCACGATTTCCCGGCGATAAATGCTGTCCAGCTTGGCGATCACTTCGCCCTTCGGATGCCCTGCATTATATGAGCAGAGATCGGATTCCATGACTACAAGTTGACGCTGCGACAGATCCTGAAGAATGGGATGAACCTGATCGGCGGCAAGATAGAGGGCCCTAGCCATTTCTTCTATGGAGCGTTGGCCCGGACGGCTGTTCCATAAAAGAAGCAGTGCTTCGAGATGAGGAACACTTTCAATTTCCTCGATGATGAAGTGATCGACCTCTGATCGTAGGGGGTCTTCGTGGTCCATTGGCATGGTCAGGTGGGGGTCTGTGCGGCCGCACGATGCGGCTGTGTCGTTGTCACCTGCCATCGTAAAGGCCGGATGGCCGGCGATACAAGTTGATGCGGCGATTTCCGCGCCTGGGTCGAAAATCTGGCGGCGCGCGAACCAAGAACCACACGAACTTGAAGAGCATTGGTCACTGCGATCGCTTGACCGCAATGCCCATCACCTCATATCGCCCGCCTCGCAGCAAGTTTGCGGCCCCCAGAAACGCTCGCGCCGGATAATCGCCGTGGAAGTAGGTCTTGTAAACATTGTTGAACGTATCGTAGAGCTTCAGATCCGTGCAGAAGACCTGGATAGAGACTACGTCGTCGATCGATAACCCCGCGGATTCGACCGTCTGCTTGATCTCGTCCATCACCAGGCGAGCTTCCTCCTGTGGACTTGCCGGGGGCATGTTGGTTTTGGCGTCGAGACCGATATGGCCTGATATGTAAAGCGTATTTCCCACGAGCACGCCTTCGCTGAACGGCAGTCCCTTCCTGTCGCCTGATCGCGGTTTCACGATGTACTTGCGGTCCAGGGCACCTGCGGCGACACAAAGTACGAGGAACAATACACTGACAACAATCTTGCATAGTCTCATGGTTTCCTCACGATTCACTGAAAGCATTGGATTCCCAGAGTACCACCGTGCTCGGCCGCAATCCCCATGCCGCCGCATCTCGCGCAAAAATGTTGCTCTCGTGTGAACCGCCTAGTACATCCAGCTACATTCGCGGGTGAAGTCGCTGGGCGCGGAGCGCTGCCACTTGCCGTCTTTTTTCTCGACGGCGAAGATGCCGCCGCTGCCGCAATAGCGGCCGCACATCTTCACGATTGAAACCAGTGCGCGCGTGTGCGTGGGATCGAAGCCCGGGACGCCCAAAAAGCGCACGTGCCGGATGTCTTTGTATCCCGCGCATCGTGCGGCGTCCTGCCCGTGGGTTTGAAGGCAGGTCTGGACCTGCGCGGCCTCGGCACGCGAAAACAGCCGGTATCCCTGCGGAATGGCGAACGTTTTTTCCCAATGATGAGACTGGCGGTTGGCGGCCTCGAAGGCATCAGTGAGTTCGCGCTCTTTCGGGTTCGCGGGTTTGAGACAACTCCCATTCACCTGCGGAATGTCGGTGACGGATGCGTCGGAGAAGGCCAGGGGCTCATCCATCGGCGCCTGGTATAGCGCGGAGTACACCTCGTATGCCTCGGGCGGCGCAGGACTGCCTCCGGGCTGATTCAGCGGATTGGTGAGCGCGCGATCGGCAATGGCTCCTGCGGGCGGCGTCTTCGCATGGCGAAGAGAACCGATTCGCATCCACAGGAGGCCCGCCGCGATAACGACAAGCGCCGTGCTGTACCAGGTTCGCCGCGAGATGTGCATCGTCACTCCGCTCGCCAAAGGAAATCTTAATGGTGCCCGCCTTGATGCGTCGAATCGGCTCGACCGGCGCTAGGTCGCCGGGGCCGACTATACTTGCGGAGGTCCAAAGCCAAAGCACTCTCGCGAGGTGAACGGGACGTGTGATCTTGGCGGCTTGACTCAGGGCCGTTCTTCATGGACGGCTTCATGCAATTGCTCATCGCACAGGGAGAAAATGAATGACCATCGTTACTGGGAATACAGCGCGCAGAGGAATCTTTTGGTTGGCGGGCGCGGCAGCCATGCTGTTGGTTCTTATGCTGACGGCGTGCAAATCGCAACCCAACCTGACGGGAAAATGGGCTGCAACGGGAAAAACACTGGAGAACGGGGAGCAGGTGAAGGGAATCCTCGATCTGAAGCAGGACGGCAACAAGGTTACGGGCACGGTGCGCGATCTGGGCGGCCAAAGCGATGCGACGGGTACCATCCAGGGGAACCACTTTGAGTTGTCTCGCCCCGGATCGAATGATTCGAAGCCGTTCGTGGTCGGCGATATTACGGACAAAACGATCGAGGGAACCAAGTGGGATGAGAAGTTCACTGGCCGCCCGGCGACAGCGGCAGACGAACTTCCGAAAGAGACCTACATCGAGCCTCCGCCGCTGCATAAGGTTCCCTACAACGGCCTGGCCAAGACGCCGCCCATGGGTTGGAATAGTTGGAATCTGTTCGCCGAGAAGGTGGACGACCAGACGGTGCGCACCATGGCCGACGCCATGGTTTCGAGCGGCATGAAGGACGCGGGCTACATCTACGTGAATATCGACGACACCTGGGAAGGCGTGCGCGACGCCAATGGCGTGCTGGCCACGAATCACAAATTTCCCGACATGAAGGCGCTCGCCGATTATGTGCACTCCAAGGGGCTGAAGATTGGAATTTACTCTTCGCCTGGTCCGCGCACGTGCGGCAGCTATCCGGCAAGTTACGGGCACGAAGAGCAGGATGCGAAAATGTTCGCGGACTGGGGCATCGATTATCTCAAGTACGACTGGTGCAGCGCGGGCACGATTTATAAAGATGACAAGCTGCAGCCGGTGTATCAGAAGATGGGTGACGCGCTGCAGGCGACCAAGCGGCCGATCGTGTACAGCCTGTGCGAATACGGGCTGGGCGGCGTGCAGAACTGGGGCGGCGATGTGGGCGGTAACCTGTGGCGCACCACCGACGACATTCGCGACGAGTGGGACAGCATGATGTTCAACATTGAGAAGCAGGTGCCCACCGCTCCCGCTGCCGGGCCCGGCCATTGGAACGACCCCGACATGCTGGAGGTGGGCAACGGCCACATGAGCGACGATGAATACCGCACGCACATGGGCCTGTGGGCTTTGACCGCCGCGCCGTTACTGGCCGGCAACGATATCCGCAAGATGTCCGACACGACCAATTCGATCCTGCTCAACAAGGAAGTGATCGCCGTCGACCAGGATCCGCTGGGCAAGCAGGCGTCACCGGTGAAGAATGGAAAACTCGAGACGTGGGTCAAGCCGTTGAAGGACGGCGGTGTCGCGGTGGGCGTGGTGAATCTCGACACGGCGCCCGCGACGGCGACGGTGAAGGGGAGCGACCTGGGACTGAAAGGCCCGGTGAAGAAAGCACGCGACCTGTGGGCGCACAAGGATGTCGCGTTCGCCAATGGGGAATACTCGGCCACAGTGCCCGCGCACGGCATTTTGATGTTGGGGGTTTCGAGTCATTAACAGGCTGTTGCCCTGAGCGGCGCCGGTCGCGCGTGTGCGCGACCGGCGCGTGCCAATCAATCCTCGTCCCCGCCCTCAGGCATATTGTCCGGCTTGCGTTCGAGATTGATGGATGGCAGCCCGGCCGCGTTCAGCTTGCGATTCAACGCGGGCAGGGAAGAGCTCTTCATCCGCTCCCATTTTTCCGCCACTTCGCGGGCTTCCGACGCAACGTGCTGGCCGGCGCTTTGCTGTGCGGCCGTGGGCGCTGCGTCAGCCTGGCCTACCTGGCCGTACAAGCCCGCAGCCTCCCCGGCCACATCGTCGAGGCCGGGCTCTCCTTCGCTGTTCGCGGACTTCTCTTTCCCGGCGAGTAGCGCGGCGATTTCTTTGGCCTGTTTGTCGAGCGAGTCTTTGACGTCCGCGGCCGCATTCTTCGCGAGCTTCTCGATTTGTTCCTGCGCGGAATGCGCTTCGAGGTCGGCCTTGGCGCTGTCGGTCAGCACTCCGGCGAGTTGCGATTCCAGTTTGAAGAGGCTTTCCAGATCGGCGCGCGAGGCAGTGACCCGCGGGTCCATCTTGATGGTCAAGGGCGCGGTGAGCGTTTTGCCATTGGCCGTGAGGCGAACTGTGTACGTGCCTGGCAGCGCGAGCGGCCCCTGCGGTGTGCGGGGCGTATCGTGCGGCACCGCGGAAATCGGATACTCATAACGCGTCGCCGTTGGTGTGGTGCATCGCAGGTCCCACACCCAGCGATGCATGCCCGCAGTGCCGGGGAGCGTCTGCGGCATGCGCAGCCAGTACATGGGGATCAACTGCTTCTCCATCTCGTCGCGCGTCACCTCCGGCTTGTCGTCGCTCGCGTAACGGCGCACTACTTTGTTGCTCGCATCAAGAATCTCCAACGTCACGGGGCCCGCTGGCGATCCGGGCAACGCGTAATCGATCAGCGCACCGTCAGGCGGATTCTCGCCGGCCGGTTCGTCCGCCGGAATCGGTGTGTCGGTATTGGTGCTGCGCCGCACGCGATACGCCGCGCCCGGCTTGAACAGCAGCGCTTCCGACTGCGAATTCGCTGCGTCGAACTGCCGCAGCGGCGAAATGTCGTCGAGAATCCAGAACGACCGCCCGTGCGTGGCCACGATCAGATCATTCCCTTCGATCGCCAGGTCCCGCATCGACGTGTGCGGCAGGTTGTATTGCACCGACTGCCAGTGGTCGCCGTCATCGTTCGACATCCACACCGCTGTCTCGGTGCCCGCGAACAGCAGGCCTTCGCGTACCGGGTCTTCGCGCACCGTATTCACGGGCGAGTCATCGGGCACCCCGGTCGTAATTGCCTGCCACGTGGCACCGCCGTCGCGGGTGCGATAGATATACGGATGCAGATCGTCGATGCGGAACCGGCTTACCGACACGTATGCCGTCGCGTCGTCGAAATGCGAAGCGCTGATCTGCGTGATCTTGCTCCAGGGCGTCAGATTGGGCGGGGTGATGTTTTTCCAGTTCTTGCCATGGTCGTGCGTGATCCACACCAGGCCGTCATCGGTGCCCGCCCAGAGCGTGTCGAGATTCCTATACGAAGGGACGACGGAATATATCGCGCCGCGCCGCTTGGCCTGGTCCTGTTCCGAGAGCGGCTGGAGAGATGCAGGCTGCCCGGTGTGTTCGCGCGACAGATCGGGACTGATCTTCGTCCAGTTCTTGCCGTAGTCCCGCGTCTCCCACAGCACGTTGGTCGCATACATCATGATGTGCTGATCCAGGGGCAGGAAGAAAATGGGCTCGGTGCGGTCGGCGCGATAGTCCGGGTTGCGCACCGGGATGGGCGTGATGTTGGCGGTCTGTCCAGTCCTGCTATCGAATTTCGATACTTCATTGCGGCCGGCGCCATAAATTATTTCGGGATGTAGTGGGTCCGGCGCCACGTAGCCGTATTCGATCACGCCCGCCGGGTGCCACTCGCGAAACGTGATCTCGCCGTCGTTGCCGCGGCTGGAGATGCAGACCGACCCGCTCTCCTGCTGCCCGCCGCAAAGTTTGTAGGGAAATGTATTAGTCGTGGCAACGTGATAGAGCTGCGCCGTCGGCTGATTGAACCACGAACTCCACGTTTCACCCTTGTTTACGCTCACCAGCGCGCCCTGGTCGGCGACTAGCAGGATGATGTTGGGGTTTTCGGGATTGATCCAGATGTTCTGGTAATCATCGCCGCCCGGCGCGCCGCGCAGGCTCATCCACGTCTTGCCGCCGTCGGTGGAGCGCATGGTCACGATGCTGGCGCTGTACACGATATCTGGATTCTTCGTGTCCACACCAGGGACCGGCAGGTCGCCGCCGCCGATCTTCATCGCAGGTCGCGGATCGTCGGTGATCTTTGTCCAGTTCTCGCCCGCATTGTCGGAGCGATAGAAACCCACGCCCGCGCCCGATGCGTACCCGCTCTCGCTCGTCGTCGACAGTGTGGCGTAAATCCGGTTGGGATCGCTGGGCGCAAGGGCCACGTTGATCTGCACCAGGTTGTCCGGGAGACCGTTCTTCAACTGCTTCCATGTCTCGCCGCCATCGGTCGATTTGAACAGCCCGCCCTTCGTGCCGTCGTACTGGTTGGCGTCCTCCCACGGGCCCAGGCGCGACTCCCACATGCTTGCATACACGGTGTCAGGATGCTGCGGGTCGATGGCGACATCGGAGCCGCCAGTGTTCGCGTCCTTGTAGAGCACCTTCTTCCAGGTCTGGCCGCCATCGGCGGAGCGGTAGATACCGCGCTCTTCATTGGCTCCGTAGGGATGGCCAAGCACCGCCGCGAACAGCCGGTTCGGATCGCGCGGATCGACGGCCAGCGCTGGGAACTGCTGCCCGTCATTCAGGCCCAGATGCTGCCATGTCTTGCCCGCGTCCGTCGACTTGTAGATGCCGTCGCCTATGGATAGATCCGGCCGATGCAGTCCTTCGCCGCTGGCAACGTACACGATGTTGCTGTCCGAGGGAGCCACCGCGATGGCGCCGATCGATTGCGTCTGCTGGCTGTCGAAGATGGGCTCCCACGAGCGCCCGTAATCATTCGACTTCCACACGCCGCCATCCACCTGGCCAACGTAGAAGACGTTCGGCTGACCGGGCACGCCGGTGGCCGCGCGCGTCCGCCCCCCGCGGAAAGGTCCAACGAGCCGCCAGTGCAGATCGGGACGCCACTGCGCATCGGTGCCGTGATCCTGCGCATTTAATGTCGTGACGAATAGAAGAAATCCGAGCAGGCTGGCGGAAAGCAAACAGAAAAGGCGATGAGATCTCATGGCGGATACTCCGGGGACAGCAGTACCGCAATCTTAAACCGCAAAGGTCACTCTTCACGCTGTTTAGGCTCGTCATCCTGACGCTGACCCTGAGGCTGCGAAGAGGAAGCGGAACGATCTGCGGCTGTTTTTGATTACTTCCGTCTTGGCGCTCACACCGCGCGTTTCGGAGGCACCAGCCACATCACGGCAACCACCGCGATCAGAGTTAGAGACGCCGCTGGCCGGTAAAACGCCGCGGGAACAGCCGCCAGGTAGAGCAACACAGACGCGGCCTGCTTGCCCCAGCCCACCTGGACGGCGTCCCCGTTCTGGGCGCGGATCTGGCTCCAGAGCGCCATGTATCCCAGGCCCGGAAAGATGCTGACCACCGCGTACATCGCGGTGTTGAACGCCGAAAGCCCTTTCACGCCGATCCACTCCGTCGCGAAGGGGAAGAGCGAGAGCGCGAACAGAAACATCAGATTCGACCACAAAATGCCGTGGCTCACGGTCTCGGTCTCGTCCACCAGATAGTGGTGGTTCACCCAGTAAATCCCGATCTGTACAAAGGTGAGCAGATACAGAAACACCGTGGGCAGAACGGCGCGGAGGCCGGCCATCCCACTGGGCTCGGGCACTTTCAGTTCCAGCACCAGGATGGTGATAATCACGGCGATCACGCCATCGGAAAACGCCTCAAGGCGTGCCGGACTCAGCCGATTGGCTTTCATCGTGATTCCAACCTAGCATGCCGCGAGCCGCCCCACCGCTCCGAAGTAATGCGGCTCGATGACTGCCAAAAGCAACTGCAGCTCACGATGACCGCTCCGAGGTTGTGCTACCCGCTCGCGTACGCAATTCGCCCGTCGCTGATGGTCCAGCGCACCTTGCCCTGCATCGTCCAGCCATCGAACGGAGTGTTCTTCGACTTCGATTTGCCTTCGGCGGCGCGATACGTCCACTCCGCCTTGGGATCGAATACCACCGCATCACCGCAGCTTCCCACGGTCAGCGTGCCGCGCCCCTTCAGGCCCAGCAACGCCGCGGGTTGGGCGCTCAGCAGGCTCAGCACCCGGCCCAGCGGCATCTTCCACTCGCGATGCAGCCAGTGAAGACACAGACCCAGCGCCGTCTCGAGACCGATGATGCCATTGGGCGCGCGATCGAACTCCACTTCCTTCTCGTGTGTGGCGTGCGGTGCGTGATCGGTGGCGATCGCGTCCACCACGCCGTCGAGGATGGCTTCGATCATGGCATCGCGGTCGGCCGCGGAGCGCAGCGGGGGATTCATTTTGAAATGCGTGTCGTAAAAGCCGACATGCTCATCGGTGAGCAGGAAATGATGCGGCGCTACTTCGCAGGTGACGCGCAGGCCGTTGCGCCGCGCCTGGCGCACGGCATTCAGGGCCGCCGCCGTGGATGTATGGGCCACGTGCAGATGGGCGCGTACATCGCGCAGCTCCGTCACCAGGCGGATATCGCGCTCCACGAGCCCCGACTCGGCTTCGGGCGGCATGCCGCGCAGGCCGAGCCGGAACGCCACCGGCCCCGCGTTCATCGATGCACCCTGCGTGAGCCGCGTGTCCTCGGCGTGCTGGATCACGCTCAGGCCGACGCGCGCCGCACTGGCCAGCGCCTCGCGCATCACGCTTTCTTTGAGGATCGGCTGGCCGTCGTCCGTTACCGCCACGGCACCCGCGGATTTCAGTGCGGCGTAGTCGTTGATGGTTTCGCCCTTCGATCCGCGGGTGGCTGCGGCAATGGGAAACACGCGCACCGCCGCGCCGCGCTCCGGCGCCAGCATCCAGCGCGTGGTCTCGGGCGAATCGTTCACCGGCGTGGTGTTGGGCATGGCGGCAACCGCGGTGAACCCGCCCGCTGCGGCCGCCGCAGTGCCGGTGGCGATCGTCTCCTTGTAGCCCTGGCCCGGCTCGCGCAGATGCACGTGAATGTCAACCAGCCCCGGCGCGACCACTAGGCCCTTCGCATCCAGCGTCTCGGCGCCATTGGCCAGCTTCAGCTTGCCCGGCGCGGCGATCTCCGCCACGCGATTGTCCTTGAAGAGAATGTCCTTCAGCCCATCGATGCCGGCCGCCGGATCGAGAAGCTGTCCGCCGCGAATCACCAGGGCCGTCATGCGCGGCCTCCGTCCTGTTGC
>Ga0070717_10001495_pt1 | contig 16170 bp, 9 predicted proteins | sample LARL113metaG_FD_71366 | JGI IMG/M metagenome (GOLD analysis project Ga0070717, IMG submission 71366) | Corn, switchgrass and miscanthus rhizosphere microbial communities from Kellogg Biological Station, Michigan, USA - LAR L11-3 metaG | ecosystem: Host-associated > Plants > Roots > Rhizosphere ... | reverse complement strand
CAGGCCGCGCAGGGTGCGCGCGGCGTTGCCCTGGGCGTGGACGCGGAACACCGGCTCCTGGCCGACGTAGCAGCCCTTGCCGTAGTCGAGGAAGCCCGCGAGCGGGGTCTCGAACGGGAAGCTGTCCTCGCCGACGTCGACGCCGTAGCGCAGGAAGCCGGCGCGGATCCGCAGGCGCTGGACCTCGGGATCGTCGTCGCCGCGCGGCTCGGGGCCGGGACCGGCGGCGATCGGCGCGGCCCACACGCTGGCGACGTCGCTCCAGATCTGGTGCGCCGGGCCGTCGAGCGGCTCGAACGTGACGTCGTCCATCACGGCGTAGCGCTCGAGGATCGCGCGGGTCTTGTCGGTCAGCGCGGCCTCGCACGCGATGACGAACGTGTCGCCCGTGCGCGCGAGGTCGATCACCGAGAGCACGCGGCCCTTGGGGTTCAGGATCGCGCCCCACGCGTGGCCGCCATCGGCGAGCGCCTCGACGTTGATCGTCGTCAGGCCCTGGAGGAAGCGGATGCGGTCACTGCCGGTGACCTGGAGGCGGCCCCAGCTCGATCGATCGACGGTGATCATGTGCTCTCCGTGCGGCCCGCGGCGCGCAGTCGGTCGTGGCGGCGCGCCTTGGCCTCGGCGTGCCGCCGGTGGTCGTCGTCGGTCTCGAGCGCGAGCGGCGCGATCGCGCGCGGCCGGCCGCGCTCGTCGACCGCGACGAACGTCAGGTAGGCCTTGGTGACGTAGCGCCGCTGGCGGGTCTGCATGTGCTCGGTCTCGACCCGGCAGCCGACCTCCATCGAGGTCCGCGCCGTGTAGTTGACCATCGCCTGCAGCACGACGATCTCGCCGACCTGGACGGGCGACAGGAAGTCGAGCCGGTCGATCGACGCGGTCAGCACCGCGCCGCCGGCGTGCCGCATCGCTGCAACGCCGGCGCACACGTCGATCCATTGCATCATGATGCCGCCGAACATCACGCCGGCGACGCCATTGGTATGCATGGGCATCACGATCTGCGTCATCACGCAGCGAGTCTCGAGAGGCGTCATGGGTCGGGACCTACGTCCCGCGCTAGCTTACTTCTTCTTCGACGGCGCGGCAGGCTTCTTGGCCGCCTTGGCGGTCTCGATCTTGCGCTTGATCCGAGCCTTGAGCTTGGACTGGCTGCGCTTGCGCTTCATCTTCGGCGTGTGGCGATTGTCTCCGCGTCCCATGCGAATCTCCTTTTGAGCCGCCTCGTATAACACAGCCGGCGGCGTTGCCAGCCCCGTTACCCCTAGAACTGCGCTCTCGCCGCGAAGCTGATGTGCCAGCGGCCGCGCGGGTCGTCGCCCAGCTGGGGGCGCAGCGGGATCGCGCGCTCCATCGAGAACGCCCCGAACGGGGTCACGATGCGGAACAGCGCCATGCCGACCGACGGCCGGACGTCGTCGGTGGTCACCGTGCCCCACTGGTTGGTGATCATGCCGGCGTCGACGAACAGCGCGGTCGCGAACAGCTTCCAGATCCGCAGCTGGGCGTCGAGGCTCGACATCACGCGGATGTTGCCGCCGGCCGGCAACACGCGGATCTGCTGGACGTTGTTGAGCGGTGGCACGCCGACTTGCACGATCTCGGTGGCCAGGCGCTCGTCGTCGTAGCCGCGCACGGTCGAGTCGCCGCCGGCGAAGAACCGCTCGACCTCGGGCAGCAGCACGGCGCCGCCGAGCGGCACGCCCTGGTCGTAGCGCAGGTCGGCGCGCAGCACGAGGTTCTTGCCGATCGGCCAGTACTTCGAGCCCGCGGTCGACAGCTTGAGGAACGTGTCCTGGCCGCCGAGGTAGATGCTCGCGATCGAGACCTGGGCCTCGACCCGGAAGCCGGCCTCGGGGGCGAGCGGCGACAGCGTGCCCTGGCGATCGACCCGCTGCTCCCACTCGAAGGTCACGCCGATCGAGCCGGTCCGGGTCGAGATCGGGACCTGGGTCTGCTCGTCGTCGGCGCCGAGCGGGCGCAGCACGTCGATCGGGCGCTCGCGCAGGCGGAAGTCGTAGTGCAGGCCGGTCGTGATCGCGCGGGCGGCGCGCGCGCCGATCCGCTTGCGCTCCCAGGTCCGCGACAGGGTCAGCGTCGCGCCATCGGTCGTCACCACGCCGAACCGCGGCGTGTCCTGGCGGCGGTGAAACGCGGTCAGCTCGGTCTGGAACTCGACCGGCGAGAACACGCGCGACAGCCACTGCGGGAAGCGCAGGGTGGCCTCGGCGCTGAGCTGGCGCAGGCGCTGGGTGCCGTTGCTCAGGTACTCGGCGAGATCGAAGCCGATCGTGCCGGCGACGTCGAACGACACGCCGACCCCGAACAGGTTCTTGAACGACGGGATCAGCTTCAAGAACGCGCCGTTGTAGCTCGAGTACCCGGCCTCGGCGTCGACCTGCGCGCGGAAGTCATAGCGCTCGACGACCTCGACCACCGCGTTGACCTCGCCGGCCGTGGTGGTCTCGAGGTCGGGCATCGAGACGCTGACCGCATCGAACAGCGCGGTGTTGCGCAGCCGGCGGGCGCCCTCGGCGAGCGCGTCCTGGGTGAACAGCGCGCCTTGCCGGAGGCCGAGCTCGGACAGGATGATCGAGTCGCGCGTCTTGAAGTTGCCGCGGATCACGACCTTGCCGATCTGCAGGGTCTGGACGTTGGCCAGCGTGTACTTGACCGCGACCTGGCGCGGCGCGATCGACGTCAGGTCGTAGGCGACCTCGGCGCGCGGCCGGCCGTGGCTGTACAGCCGGCCCTTGAGCTGATCCTTGGTGACCAGCGCGTCGTCCTCGCGAAACTTGAGATCGGTCGCGGTCGCGATGCACTTGTCACCGGGCACCTGGGTCGCGAGCTGCTTGGCGCCGTACAGCTCGGCGAGATCGGCGAGCGCCGTCGTGCACAGCGCGCGCTCGGCGTCGTTGTGCAGCGTGCCGTCGCCGCCCTTGAGCGCGATCTCGACGCGCGCCAGGAATGTCGGCTGGCCCTCGTCGATCACGTAGCGGATGTACAGGCCGTCGCCGCGGTCGGCGGCCGCCAGCGCCGCGGTCAGCGCCGCGCTGCCCAGCGCGTCGGGCACGCTGGCCGCCTCGACGTGGACCCGGACGTCGCGGTAGCCGGCGCGGCGATAGAACGCCGCGATCCGATCGACGTCATCGGACAGCTGGGTGGTCGTCGCGTTGGTGTTGCCACCGAACAGGCTGGTCGATAGCTTGGCCTGCGTGGTGCCGAGCTCGTCCTCGAGCGCGGCCTCACTGAACGCCTTGTTGCCGACGAACGAGATCGCGCTGACCGAGCGGTTCTTGCCCTGCTCGATCTGGAACGTGACGCGATCGAACGCGGTCGACGGATCGCGGGTGTACTGGCGGCGCTCGCGGGTCCACGTGACGTGGGCCTCGAACCAGCCGCGGCTCTGGAGATACTGGACCAGCGAGCGCGCGGAGTTGTTGGCCTCGACGTCATCGGAGCTCGCGGCGCCGTCGAACGTCAGGTTGTCGTGCAGGTTCTCCTGCGACACCGAGTCGGGCTCGTTGCCGACGTACTGGACGTCGAGCCGGCGCCGCGGATCGATCGTCACGCTGAAGTCGACCGCGTGGGTCTTGCGGTTGAACGCGCTCTGCGGGTCCTGCTCGAAGCTGGTGTGGACGCGGACCGCCGGGAAGCCGCGCTTCTGGAACAGCCCGACCACGCGCTGGATGTCCTCGAGGTGGCGCGCCCGCGTGAAGCGCGACGCGCCGAAGCAGAACAGGCAGGTGTCGTGCTGGAACTGCTTGATGATCTCGCGCACATCGACGGTGCGCGCCAGGACATCGGGGTTCTCGACCCGGACGACGCCGGTGGTGTATTCGTCGCCGAGCTCGATCCGGATCGTGATCTCGAGGCCGCTGCCGCGCACGGTCTCCTGGTGCTCGACCTTGGCGTCGAAGTAGCCCTCCTCGAAGTGCAGGTAGTCGGCGATGTGGGTCTGCTCGTCGTCGAGCTCGCACTTGCGATCGGCGGCGCGGTACGGCAGGTAGGCGCCGGTCCGGATCCGCATCCGGCGGCGGACCTGGTCGTCGAGCAGGGTCGCGAACGGCGACTGCTTGATGTCGATGTTGACCTTGCGGACCAGCGGCAGCGGCGCGAGCTTGATCACCGCGTGGGTGCCCTTGGCGGTCTCGCGCGAGCCGAGGCTGACCAGGTAGTAGCCGTAGCGCGTCGCCGTGGTCGTGACGTCGGCGCGCGCGGCCTCGGTGAGCGAGGTCCGCCGGGTCATGACCGGCGTGAACAGCGCGCGCACGGTCGCCGGCGAGTCCTGCAGCTCGCCTTCGATCTCGAACTCGTTGAACGTCACCGGCGGCGGGCCGATGCCCGACGGCGCGGCGGGCGCGGTCGGCGCCTTCTTGAGGCAGCCGCCGATCGCCGCGGGGATCGGCGTATCGGCGCCGGGCGCGACCGGGGCGGGCGGCGCAGGCGCGGCGGCAGGCGGTGGCGTGGGCGTGTCTGGCTCGGCCGCGGCGGGAGCCACGGCGCACGCGATGAGCAGGAAGACCGCCAGCCGAGTCGTCACGGGATGAACACGCGATACACGAGCTTGATGTTGATGTCTTCGATGTCCTGCTCGGCCGGATCGTAATAGTTCTGCTTCAGGTAGCCGCCCTGCAGGCTGACCTTCTCGCCGCCGCGCACGATCACGAACGGCGTCTTGAGCTCGGCGCGGCCCTTGATCGTCGTGCCGCGGATGGTCTGCTCGGCGTCGCCGAGCAACTTGGCGTTCTCCAGCATCTTCTTCTCGACGTGAAACCCGATCGATCCGAACCCGATCTCGATGCGCAGGACGTCGAGCCCGGTCAGCTTGGTGAGCGAGCTGCCGAGCAGATCCGAGACCCAGTCGCCCGCGAGGTCCTTCACGATCTGATCGGCGAAGCCCTGGCTCGGGTTGGTCGTCGGATCGGCGCGTGTCGGATCGCCGCCCAGCGTCTGGTCGCCGAGCGAGCGCCGCAGCTGCTCCTGGTTCCGGCCGAGCACGAGCAGCGATAGCGTCTGCGACTTGTTGTAGCCGGTCGACGTCTTGAGGTCCCAGGTCGGCAGCTGCAGGGTGCCGGCGATCGACACCGTGATGACGTGGTCCTGACCCGAGAGATCGCGGTAGTCGGCGTCGCTGGTGACGTGCAGATCGGGGTTGCTCGCCGGCTGGTTCTCGGCGAAGTCGACCGTGCCGCTGGTGCGCACGAACGCGGCGCGCGTGCCCGGGATCCGGAACTCGCCGTGCGTGACCCGGATGCCGCCGGACAGCCGCGGATCGCGCGGCGAGCCGCTGATCTGCATGCTGTCGCTGCGGAACTCGATGGTCGCGATGTTGTTGCGCACCGCGAACAGCTGGACGACCAGCGTCAGGTGGAGCTCGGCGCTGCCCAGCGTCGGGTACTCCTCCCAGAACGGCTTGCTCGGCGCGCTGTTGATGCCGATGGTCTGGATGCGATCGGTGAGCTCGAAGTTTCGCAGGTACGCGCCGTCGACCACGGTGACCACGCCGGTGACCTTCCAGTTCGAGCCCGGGCTGTCGAGCGAGAGCTCGACGTTGTTGGCGGTGACCACGAGGTCGAGGGTCTGGGGGATGCGGAACGGGATGCCGGTGGCGTCGAGCCGGACCTGGGCCTGGGTCAGCTCGCCGTCGCGCAGCCGCAGCGAGCCCGAGATGTTCGACAGCTGGCCGTCGTCGAGCGTGCCGTTGATGTCGGCGAGATCGAACGTGTAGGTCCGGTGCTCGCCGGCGGTCTCGGTCGCGATCTCGATGCTGCCGTCGTTGAACGACAGCTCGCGGCGCGAGCCGCGCGGGACGATCGAGAAGTGGTCGAACAGCAACGTCCCGGACAGCGCGGGCCGCGGCCCGGTGCCCGACAGCACGAGCTGGCCATCGATGCCGATCAGGCCGTTGGCCTGCGAGACCAGGTTGGGCGCCACGACCTGCAGCATCTTGCCGGCGAGCTTGCCGGACAGCAGCACGGACCAGCTGACGGGCGTGGCGCCGTCGAGCGCGATGTTGCCGGCGACGTGCAGATCGCCCTCGTCCTCGGCGTTGCGGTCGTCGCGGATCTGGATCAGCACGTCGGTGAAGCCGATCGTGCCGTTGGCGAGCTTGATCAGGCCGCGCGGCGCGGTCAGCACGGTGTCGCTGCCGGTCGGCTGCAGCATCACCGGCGTCTCGTTGGCGAGCAGCGGCACGCGCGCGCGCTGGATGTGCTTCTTGTCGGCCTCGCGCTGGGCCTCGCGCTCGGCCTCGTTGTGCTGCCAGATCTGGTCGGGGTCGAGATCGATCGCGGCCTCGAAGGTCGGCCGGCGCAGCGCTCCGGCGACCGACGCGGTCAACCGGACGTGGCCGGCGACCGCGCTGAACTGCTGGTCGAACAGGCCGGACAGCTGGCCGAGGTCGAGGTCGCCCTTGGCGACGATCGCGACCGAGCGCTCCGTGGCGTGGCCGTTGATCACGATGTCGCCCGCCGGGGTCTCGAGGATGGTCGAGCACTCGGCCCGGCCGCCGGTCGCCTTGGTGTCGCGGCACGATAGCTCGACCGAGGACGGCGTCAGGTGGACCGACAGCGCGGCGCGCTGGGCGCGGTTCTGATCCTTGACCCGGATCACCAGCGGTGTGATCCGGCCGTCGCTGGCGCGGTGATCGATCTGGGCCGACAGCTCGGTGAGCTCGACCCACGCCTCGGGCTCGACCGGCTTGGCCGGCGCGAGCTCGGTGACGACCGTGACGGTGCCCGAGGCCCAGGCCTGGATCGCGTCGTCCTGCTTGAGCAGCGCGCGCAGATCGAGGAACGGATCGACCTCGATGCGCTGGCCGCTGATCGACAGCTTGACCGGGTAGGGCGGCGCCGTGCCGATCTCGCCGGTGATGGTGAGCCGGCCGGCCAGCGCGCTGCCGTGGAGCTGCAGGCCCGGCACGCCGCGCACCACGGCCGGCTCGACGGCGATCTTGGCGTCGCCGAGGAAGCCGCCGGCCAGCCAGCTGCGCAGGATCTGGATCACGCCGACCGCCTGCGGCGCGCCGGGCGAGCCTTGCAAGCGCAGCAGCAGCGACGCGAAGCCGCCGACCTTCTGCGCCAGCGGCTGGCCGCGCAGCTGATCGATCAGCGCGAGCGGCAGATCGGAGATCGCGAGCACGCCGCCGAGGTGGGGCAGGGCGGGGCGGCCGTTGACCCGCGGCGTGGGGAGCTGGGCGAGCGTCGCGTCGAGCGCGCCGCCGGCGTCGCGGGTCGCGGCGGCGACCAGGCAGAACCCGCCGCCGTTCGCCGCGCCGGCGCGCTTGCCGTCCTCGCACTGCTTGAGATCGCTGGCCTCGAGCACGACCGGGTGGGTCCGGCAGCGCGCGTCGTCCTTGCGGTTGACGCACGCCAAGATCCCCGAGTACCGATCGTCGAGCACGCTGAGGTGATCGGCGCGCGCGTAGATCTGGCCGAGGCCCAACCACTCGAGCCCGCTGCGCCGGGGATCGAGATCGCCGTGCAGGTCGACGTCGAGCTCGTCGATCGTGCCCTTGACCAGGCCCTTGAGGCCGCAGACCTTCGAGGCGTCGAGCTTGTTGCCGCTCAGCGTGAGCCGCTCGATCACCGGCACGCTGCCGCCGACGAGGATCCGGCCGCTGCCGGTGAGCTGGCCGCCGAGCCCCGGCGAGTCCATCTTGGTGATGTCGACCGTGTTGCCGTGGTAGGCAAGCCGGACCAGGCGGAGCTTGTCGATGCACGGCACGCCGGCGAGCAGCGTGTCGGTCACCGTGATCGTCGGCTTGGTCGTCGGGCCGCTCAGCGTGATCCGGCCGCCGCCCGCGCCGCTCGCGCCGGTCGCGCTCTTGAACATCGGCGGCACGCCGAAGCGCTTGAGCCAGACGTCGAGATCGGGGAAGTCGCCGTCGATGTCGACCTTCATGTCGTCGTGCTTGAGGTCGACCCAGCCGTCGAACATCGCGTGGCTCGCGCCGGCCTCGAGGTAGACCTTCTCGATCACGATCGACTCGAACGTGTCCTTGGTGAACAGCCGGCCGTGGTGCAGCCGCATCGACTTCTCGCGCGGCGTGGCGCCGAGCGCGAGATCGAAGTCGCTGAGCTCGAAGCCGACCTCGGTGTCGCCGATCGCGCGCAGCCGGCCCTGGAGGAACTTGCCGACCGACGACGCGACCTTGGCGGGCAGGAACCGGCCGACGTCGATCGCCTTGACGATCTCGACCTGCGCGTTGGTGTACAGCGGCTTCAGGCCGAACGTCGCCGACAGCTCGACCTCGCCGGGCTCCTTGCCGCCGCGCACCAGCGCCTTGGTCTTCTCGATGTAGCCCTCCTCGTTGACCAGATCGATCTTGCCGTGCAGCTCGGCGATGGTCAGCGCGAGCGGCTTCTCGGTCTTGCCGAGCGGGACGTCGATGTCGACCCCGGTGAGATCGAGGCCGACCGCGGGCTGCGCGACGAACGGACCGGTCAGCGAGATCGTGCCGTCGAGCTGCTCGCCGCCGACCATCGCCTTGATGCACGAGCGGACGACCGGGCCCATGTTCTTGCCGTCGAGCTTGAGGTTCCACGCGCCGTCGAACGGGCGGTCCCAGTAGTTGAACAGCTCGCCGGCGAGGTGGAGCGAGGCCGTCGTGGTCTCGCGATCGGGCGGCGGATCGCCCGGGAGCTGGCAGGCCAGCGCGCGGGCCTCGAGGTCGAGCTCGAGCGTGTTGGCGACGTAGTCGCGGCGCGCCCACTCGTTGGGCAGCTGCGCGAGGCGGTCGAGCTTGATGTCGGCGAGCGACAGCGCGTACATCGCCGTTCGGCCGTACGGCGGGTAGCTCTCGGCCAGGGCGGGGCCGAGCGGGGTGCGGGTCGGCAGGCGGAACGTCGACCGCGGGCCCTCATCGAGGATGCGGATCGCGCCGCGCTTGGCGGTCACGCTGAGCCGGACATAGAACTTGGCGACCAGCGGGTCGGTCGGGTCCATGTACAGGTAGGAGTTGTTCGCAGGATCCGGGCCGGCGTCGACGTCGACGCCCTCGAGCCGACCGGTGAAGCCGTAGCCAGCCTGGTCCGGCTTGGCCAGCGAGTACGGCTGCATGTGCAGCGTCAGGTTCAGACCGGCGATGTGGATGTCGCGCAGGTCGAAGATCGGCGGCGGCGTCTGGGCATAGATCCCGGCGTGGAAGCCGGCCTGCTCGCGCGGATAGAACGCGCTGACGATGCTGACGATCGTTCGGTCGTAGGCGTGCAGCGGGTACGGCTCGCGGGTCTGCTCGAGCAGCGCCTCGCCGCCGTGGATCCACACGTTGCGGAACACGAAGTCGTGGTTGCCGAACATGATCGCGTGGACGTCGATCTCGGCGGTGACCAGGTCGGTGCGCAGCAGCAGCTTGCGCGGCTTGCGCTTCGAGGTCGGGTCGGGGTCGGGGTGATCGTCGGGGGTGCAGTCCTCGTTGGGATCTCCGGAGCGCAGCAGCACGCTCTCGTCCGCCGTGACTTGCGCGCTCAGTGCGCAGTCGTCCCACACGCGGACATCGCGGATCGTCACCGCGACCCAGCCGCCGGTGACGATCTTCTTGAGCGACGAGGTCGACCACTCGACCGAGCCGATCTCGATCCGGCCGCGCATCCGCTTGTTGAGGATCGACGCGATGTTGTCGCCCAGGTCTTCGCCCTCGAGCTTCACGCGCAGCAGGACGAAGGCCGCGCTGAGCACGAGCGTGACCGCGAGCCCGATGACCACGAGCCAGCGGCGCCTGTGTCGGGGGCTCCGAGCTCGCTCCGTCACCTGTGCAGGCGAATCTACCACGGACGCTCGACGCGCTTTTGCGTGAGGGGGTTCACGATCGAGCAACCTCATCGCATTTCGTCATGGTCAGGTCCGTGGTGCACCCCTATACTCGAAGCCAGGACGGCCGAATCGATCCGTATGACCGGGTCGGAAAACTTGACCGAAAGCGAGGGAATCGAGATGTCTGACGATCTGCCCGAGACTGTCGCCCCGACCGTTGGCCCTGCTGGTGCCCCCGTTCTCCGGAGAGAGGCGCTGCTGCCGAACGAGCGTAGCCGTGGGCTGGGCACCGTCGCTGTCGTTTGTACGATGGCCGGTGTTGCCTCGGGCCTCGCGCTCGCCACCACCCTGATGGCGATGCAAGTCGCCGACAGCATGTCGTCGCGCGGTTGTCCGTACCGCGAGTCGCAGAACAACCTCCAGCTCGATGTCCGGCCGGATCATGGCTTCCTCGGCATCCGCTACGTGTTCCACGATGGCTATGCGGACATCTACAGCGTGTTCCCGGGCACCCCGGCCGAGGCGATCGCGCTGCGCCGCCACGACCACGTGATCTCGATGAACAACGTGCCGCTCACGTCGAACAGCGACCTGCAGGAGCGCGTGTTCGCGCTGCACCCGGGCGCCACGCCGTCCCTCGTGGTCGAGCGCGACGGTGAAGTGATCACGATGCGGCCGACGCTCATCGCCTGGCCGACGATCAGCTACTAGCGAAGAGCTGCGCGTCCGGCGACCGGACGCGCCTCGATTCACGATCGCTGCGCTGCTTGCCCGAACCGGGCGCGCGCGGCGCTTACGGCGTGCGCTTGACCGTCGTCGGCAGCATCACCGAGAGGCCCACGCCGAAGAACAGGTGGTGCACGAAGCGGCTGTCCTCTTTGGACACGAACAGGTCGGCGTTGAAGTCCGCGCCCGACGGGTTGTCGTCGAACGCGTAGTCCCGCACCGTCATGTCGAGCGCGAGGAAGTCGTTGAGAAAGACGTGGATGCCGCCGCCGAGGTAGAGCCCGATGCGGCTGCCATCGTTGAGCGGCGGATCGTTGTTCGGGTTGAGATCGGCGACGCTGTTCTCGTCGTTCGGATCGCCCGTGCCGGGGTGGGTGTCGCTGCAGATCGAGCTCGGACAGTTCGACTTGAGCGACGCGAACGCGACGCCGGCCTGGAAGTAGAAGTCGAACGCGACGTAGGCCTGGCCGAACGCGGCGAGCTTGCCGTACCACGGGGTCAGGCTGGCGTACGCGGCGCCGTGCAGCGGCATCGTGTTGAGCCGGTCGGTGAATTCTTTCTGGCTCGGCTCGCGGGTCTTGTTGTCGACGTCCATCTCGAGCGACGGCGTGATCTTGTCGACCAGCTTGGTGTTGATCGACGTCGAGCCGACGCCGATCACGCCGATCGACAGCATGTCGGTCAGGTGATACTCGAGCTTGGCGCCGCCGCCGACGATGTGGCGGAAGTCGGCGTTGATCGTCGACTCGAACAGCGGCGCGACCTCGAACCGCTTCTTGACCAGCAAGCGCCGGCGGCGCACCGCGACGGCGGACGCGAGATCGTTTTTCCGGGTCTCGGCATACGCCTCGCTGGACAACGCCAGCAGGCCCACCACGGCGAGGAGGGTGTGGTTCTTCATGGAGGACCTGTCAGCGGAAGGTGGTGTACTCGAACGACGTCGGGACCCAGAAGCTCAGGCCGATCTGGAACATCACGTTGTTGATCAGCGCGCCGTCGGCGTTGCTCTTCGCCTGGTCGGCCGTGGCGTTCATCATGTCCGAGCGATTCTTGGGCTCGAAGTGATCGTAGAAGATGTAGTCGCGCACGCCGAGGTTGACGGTCAGCCAGCGCGTGAGGAAGAACCGCATCGACGCGCCGAAGTTGGGCGAGATGAGGAGGTTGGTGAACCCCGGGAAGTGGTTGTCGCGCTCGACGACCTGGCTCTGGCTCGCGCCGATGCCGGCGGTGAACTGCGCCTCCCACGTCACCAGCTTGTGATCGAGCACCGCGAACTTGCCGTACACCGGCACGTAGTGAAAGTTCAGCGCCGCGCTCCAGTTGTACTGGTTGATCGTCGGCAGCCGGCGGGCCTGGCGCGCGACGAGATCGAACGGCTCGCGGAACGTGGGGACGTAGTAGAGACCCTCGACGCCGACCGCGAGCACGTCGGTCAGGTAGTACGCGAGCTCGCCACCGATCGTGTAGTGGCGGATCATGTTGTCGTTCATCGAGGTCCCGACGAACGGGAACAGCTCGGTGCGGTGCGACTTCAAGAACGGCTTGCGCACGACGACGACGATGTCCTGCCACGACAGCGGCGTCTTCTTCACCGTGGTCGCGCGGACCGCGACGTTGGGGCCGCTGGTGCCGAGATCCGTGGTGAGATCGCCGGGCTTCTCCGGCTCGCTCATATCGATCTCGTCGGGGTTGACCGCGTCCGAGCCCGAGCCCGCGGCGGGCTTCTTGGCGTCGTCGGGAGTCATCTCGATCTCGCCGGCGTCATCGCTGCCCTTCGCAGGCGCTGCTGGCGCGGGAGCGGGAGCCTTGGCGGGCGCCGCCTTGGGGGCCTTCTTGCCCCTGGGTTGCGCGAGCGCAGTGCCGGCCATCGCGGCGAGAGCCACGATGAACAAAGTGGATCTACGATGTGCCCGCATTCGTAGGATCTTCATAACACGTGCCTTTTTCTGCGCTCAAGCTGCCGGCGCAGGATTGGAGACAGCACGTGGTGCAGCGTGTTGCGCTACGCGGTCTCGGTGGCGCTGGCGTCGCTGTAGAGCGCTTCGACGAACGCCGCGGGATCGAACGGCCGCAGGTCGCCGATCTTCTCCCCTACACCGACGAATCGCACCGGCACCTTCAGCTCGTCACAGATGCCGAGCACCACGCCGCCCTTCGACGAGCCGTCGAGCTTGGTGAGCACGATGCCGGAAATCTCCATGTCGGCCTTGAACGTCTTGGCCTGCGAGATCGCGTTCTGTCCCGTCGTCGCGTCGAGCACCATCCAGGTCTCGTGCGGCGCGCCGGGCATCGCCTTGTCGGCGACGCGGCGGACCTTCTTGAGCTCGTCCATCAGCCCAGCATTGGAGTGAAGGCGTCCGGCCGTATCGCAGATCACGATATCGAACTGCTCATCTACTCCCTTTTTAATCGCATCGAAGATTACCGATGACGGATCGCCGTTTTGCTTGCCACGCACCACGGGGACCTTGGCGCGCTCGCCCCACACCTCGAGCTGCTCCGCTGCGGCGGCGCGGTAGGTGTCGCCCGCGGCGAGCAAGACCTTCTTACCTTCGAGCGACCACTTCTGCGCGAGCTTGCCGATCGTCGTGGTTTTCCCGACGCCGTTGACGCCGAGCACGAGCAGCACGAACGGCTTCTTGCTCGTCAGATCGAGCGCCGGCGCATCGACCGAGAGGATCGCCTTCGAGGTCGCGCGGATCCGGCCCCAGATCTTTTCGGAGTCCTCGAGGTCGTCCTTCGACATCCCCGACTTCACCGACTGGAAGATCCGGTCGGCGGCGCGCGGCCCGATGTCGGCGGTGAACAGGACCTCCTCGAGCTCGTCGAGCGTCTGCGCGTCGATCTTCTTCTTACCGAACAGCTTACCGATGCGCGCGACGAACCCGCCGCGGGTCTTCGTCAGCCCGGCCTTGTAGGCGTCGCGCGCCTCCGCGTCCACCGCGGGCTCGGGCGCCGCCGGCTTCTTGGGCTCGGCCGGGCGCTTGGGCTCGATCGGCTGCTTGGCCTCCGGCTGGCCGGGGCGCGGCTTGCGGCGGACGCGCTTGGGCGCGTCGTCCTCGGGCTCGACCCCGAGTCGCTTGCGCGCGTTCTCCGAGGCGCGCTGCTGCGACTTCACGGACGCGCGCCGCAGCACGAACACGATGAGGGCGATCACGATGACCGCGATGACGAGCTTGAGCAGCTCTCCCGTCTCCATGGGCGGCTTATAGCCTACCTGCGCCCCGGCCGGCTAACTGGCGGCGCGGGCGCGCTCGCGGATCGCGCGGTCGACCTGCTCGGAGGCGTCGGGCAGGATGGACTCGCCGGCGACGCGCGACGAGAAGTAGACTTCCTCGACGAACGTCGTCAAGTCGGCGAGCGCCGGGCTCGGCCGCTTGCTGCGCACGTGGTCGACGATCTGGCGCGGCGACCACACGCCCCACAGCCGCGGCTCGGGCAGGATCGGCTCGGCGGCGCGGCGGTAGAGCTGGAACACGCGCTCGCGGACCGGCACGAGGTCGACGCGCACGCCGCGTAGCTCGCCGCGATGTGGGATCGAGACCACAAAGGTTTCGGTGACATGGCCCGGCGCAGAGACCTCCGCCAGCCACTCGCCGAGGGCCAGCGCCTCGAACGCGAAGTTGCCGTCGGCGCCGGTGTGGGCCTCGCGCGCGACGGCGGGCGACGGCGCCTCGACGGGCTCGGCGCGCGCGGCGTCGGTCCGGCCGCCGGCGAGCTTGAGCCGGATCGTCGCGTCGCCGACCGGCCGGCTGCGCACCGTGTCGCGCACCGCGCCGGAGAACCCGTCATCGTTGGGCCGGCGCAGGGTCGAGACCAGGCCGGGCTTGGCGACCACGAGGCCGCCCTCGAGCTGCTCGGCCTGCGCCGGGTTGCCCGGGACGTCGGCGGGCGGCGCGGCGCGGCGCAGGCGGCGCCATGGCTTGGCGCGCGCCATGAAGAAGCCGCCGGCGGCGCACGCGGTCGCGAGGAACGCGGCGATCGTATAGGACACCGGCACCGGCTGCGGCGGCGCGACGCGGAGGATCTCCGGCGACGAACGGCTCGGCTTGATCGACGGCTTGCCCGGATCGGCCTGAACCTGCAGTCCCCACTGGCCCTGGCCGAGGATCTCGCCCTCGACCCGGAACTTGTAGCTGCCGTCCTCGGCGGTGGCGCCCTGCGCGAGCCGGCGATCGCCCGACGCCAGGGTCACGGCTGCGTGCGCGAGCGGGTGGCCGTCCTCGTCGCTGACCTTGCCGCTGACGCCGACCTCGTCCTCGTAGGCGATCCGCGCGGCGGTCACCGCGATGGTCGTCGTGGAGCTGGCGCTGAGCTCGATCGTCCTCTCGACCGCCGCGGCCTGGCGCGTATCGTCGCCGGCGAACGCGGCGCGCACGCGGCGGGTGCCGGGGCCACCGGCGGCCTTGCGGGTCAACAGATAGGGCGTGCCGGCGGCCGTGGTGCCGAGCGGCAGCAGCTGCGGCTCGTTAGCGGGGCCCGACGACAGCGCGATCGGCAGCGGCGTCGCCTGATCGTCGGTGGTCGCGCGGACGATGAGGTTGACGCCGCCCGGCGCGTCCTCGACGTCCATGGTGAGGACGACCTGCGCGCGCGCTGGATCGGTGATCTGGCTGAGCTGCGAGGCGGTGAGCTGCGCGCCGCCGCGGAACGCGAGCTCGACCGGCTGCGGGCCGCCGGTGACCGGCACGGTGACGCGGAACTTGCCGTCGGGCCCGGTGGTCGCGGTGACGGTCTCGCTGCCGATCTTGATCGACACCGGCTGGTTGCCGATGCCGTCGCCGGTCAGGTTGTCGAGCAGCTGGCCGCGGATCTCGGCGACGTCGTCGCCGACCAGCCGGACCTTGTCGAGCGCGAGCTTGGTCTGCGCGCGGATCTCGACCTGAGGGGGCGCCGCCAGCGCGGTCGCCGCGCGCATGCACAGGACAAAAACCGCGATCCGCCGCACGCCGTTGGTCATAGCATGGCCGGCCGCGCACTTATTCGCGTCGTCGATGAGCTGCGCTTCGGAGCCGGTTCATTCGGCGTTCGCGGCCCGCAACTGTCATAGGGGCGATCCAGTCTACGTGCGCCCCCGAGGGCTCTAGGCAGCTGGAGTATCATGCGAATCAAGCGGGTCGAAATCATCGGCTTCAAGTCGTTCTGCGACCGGGCAGTGGTCCAGATCGGCGAGTCGATCACGGGCGTCGTCGGACCCAACGGGTGCGGCAAGAGCAACATCGTCGACGCGATCCGGTGGTGCATGGGCGAGCAGAGCGCCAAGCACCTGCGCGGCAAGGCGATGGAGGACGTCATCTTCGCCGGCAGCGAGTCGCGCGGCCCCGCGCCGATGGCCGAGGTCTCGCTGACGTTCGACGACGTCGGGTTCTCGCACGAGGCGCTCGAGCAGGCGCGCCACACGGATGAAGCCGAGACCGAGCGCGCGCTGGCGCAGCTCGCGCCCGACGAGGCGACCGAGCTCGGCGGCGATCCGCTCGCCGAGCCGCCGACGGTCGACGAGCTCGCGGCGCGCGCCGAGCAGGAGGCGCGCGACGAGGCGCCCGCGGCCGGCACCTGGGTCGACGCCGAGGGCAACCCGATCGCGTCGCCGCTCGAGGAGGCCGCGCAGGTCCTCGCCGATCACCCGCCGGCGATCAACTTCGGGCACTACACCGAGGTCACGATCACGCGGCGGCTGTATCGCGACGG
>Ga0070717_10001493_pt1 | contig 16171 bp, 17 predicted proteins | sample LARL113metaG_FD_71366 | JGI IMG/M metagenome (GOLD analysis project Ga0070717, IMG submission 71366) | Corn, switchgrass and miscanthus rhizosphere microbial communities from Kellogg Biological Station, Michigan, USA - LAR L11-3 metaG | ecosystem: Host-associated > Plants > Roots > Rhizosphere ... | reverse complement strand
GACGATGGGAGTGCCGAGGGCGCCGAGGGCGCCGTACATGTTGGAATGCGAGTCTGAAGCGACGACAAAAGACCCGGGCAATATGTATCCCCGTTCAACCATTAATTGATGCCCAATACCAGCACCGACGGGGTAGAAATCGGCCCCGTGTTCCGCGGCGAAGCTTTCAATCGAATGATATTTCTTCACATTGGTCTCGTCATGATTCTGAATGTCATGGTCGAGGGCAAAGATGAGTTGCTTGGGATTGAAGATTCTCTTGGCGCCGATTGCCTTGAACTTGCTAATCACGGCCGAGGTGTTGTCGTGTGTCAGCACATGAAACGGACGAATCGAGACAAAGTCTCCGGCGCGGGCAGGGCGATTGGGCCCATCGGCAAGATGGGCTTGAGCGATTTTCTCGACAATCGTTTGAGGCATGAGACCTCCTGGCATCGCAAGTACGTGCGTCTTAACGTGACTTACGCGAGCGAGATTTTGCTGCTTTTCGAGGCCTTCTTTCGTGACCGCACAGTGACCGCTTTCGTGCGATCGGCTTTACGGATATCGGCCTCCATCAGCGCCATCAGATCGCTTACGGAACCGATACGCTCCAGGCTCCATACGGCGTCCTTGACACGCTTCTGCGCTTGTTTCGAGAGCACGCCCTCGGCCAGTGCGGAAAATTTCTCTTCAATCTCCTGATCCGTAAGTGGGTTTCTAGGATCGCCCTTGGGGAAGTCGAGTTGCTTCTGAAGCGAGCGTCCATCCTTGGTTTGAATTTGCACAATTACCCTCTGTAAACCTGGAAACACCTTCTCGATCTCCGGATCGGCAACCACTGCAATCTTGTTCAACTGTTCCCGAATCCTCGTGTCCATGATCTTTTGCATGGTGAACTGCGCGGGAGTCACCTGCCGGTCTACCAGCGCTGCGGCGATGACATAGGGGAGGGAGTGATCCGCCGTTTCCCTCGTGTGCGGATCGTATTTGCTGGGATCCGAGAGAATGTCGGCCGCGCGAGCGAGTGAACGGATTTGTATTTTCGTGACATCATTTGGGAGCAGTTCATTGTTCTTGACCAGATCGAGCACGGCGGAAATTGGCGTGTGAGTGAGGGCTTCCGTGGGGAACGCCTTCATCCCGCATTGTGTAATGCGCCACGATTCACCGAGGCCATCGGTGAGTACATTCAACTTCCATTCAGGCTTGAACACGTGGGTCAATCCTTCTTTTCCGTCGAGCACGTGCTCGGGACCCGTGTAGCCCCTCCCGGCCAGCAAAGCTGCGAAAACTCCGCTCTGCGTGGCCATCGGATCAACAGTGTTCTTCATCATGGTGAGTTTGCCAGCGGTGACAGCGCCTAAGGTGCACTGCCGGCTCGCCGATATGCCGATAGCATGCTGGATTTGTTCTCCCGACAGACGTAGCGCGCGTCCGGCGACGATCGGCGAAACAAAGGCGGTGAGCGTGGCATGATGCCATCCGCGCTCGCGAATGCCGGGGAACGCCGCCTCGCAGAGTCTCATTTCGAACTCATGGCCGAGCACAAGGCCGACGACTAGTTCCTTGCCATTGCTGCCCACCCGCTCACAACAGGCGATCGCGGCTGGAAAAATGTCGGACGGGTGTGAAGGATCCTGCTTCCAGTAGATGTCGTTGTAATCCATGCACCGGATCATCAGGGCATTGGCCAGTGAAGCGGATACTGGATCGATCCTTCGACCGGTACCCATTACAGTGGCATGACCGATTGCTGCAATCTCGTCGAGAACTTCCAGCGCGATCTTGACATCACGTTGCTGAAATCCACCCAACGCACAGCCAATCGAATCGAGTAAGAACCGCTTGGCCTGATAGATAGCCTCCACTGAGAGATCCCGATATTGCAGATTTGCTGCCCATCGCGACATCTTCGCGGTAATGGTTTCTGTCACAGGAGTGGTTGAGTTTATTGGGGGCAAGGCGCGCTCCTTCATTCAGGTTGCAGCCTGACGTTTTTCGGGTTTTTGAAAGGTAGAAACGCCATGAAGTCGGCGTGGTGGACGATGAACGCCTCGGTAGTGCGTTTTACCAGGTCCCCTTCAGCCGCGTGGGCGGCGATGATGTGGCACACGGAATCCGGAACGCCGCATTCAAGCGCCAGGGCTACTCCTGTGAAAGGATGCCGCAGGGCTTCTCCGCGCTCGCTCTGGCGGCTGTTCCCGTCCGGGCCGATTTCGTATTCGAGAAGCTTGCCTACGTCGACCAGAATCGCTCCGGCGATTACTGCATCCTCGTCGACCGGCAACGCGCGACCCATAAACGCCTGCATGGCTTTGGCGCTATCGCGGGCAATGTGAACAACGCAGCGCTTGTGCTCCATAAACGTGATTGGGCAATTGGGAACCAGTAGGGTGAACGGGATGTGGTTGAGATCGTCGGGCTTCAGGGGGCTACGCTCGATAGCTTTGATCCATACTTGTGTCACTTGCTCGCGCAATTGGGGATCCTGAATCCAGTCGATCTCCGGCCAAAGTCGCGTTACGGTCTCTCGCATACCGGTGCCCGATGGGAACTCTTGAGGCTAAGCTGCGGAGTGAGGACGAACTGCGATTGCAATCACAAGGGCCTGTGATTGGACAGGGCGGGGTGGATATTTCTGGTTTTGCACAGCATTCGCGGCTGTTCGTTTATTGCGCCAGGAGGCCAGCGATTTCCTTCTCGAATACCGATGCGTCGGTGGCTCCCATGTGCTTGGCTTGGACGCGTCCCTCGCGATCGATCAGGAAGGCAATGGGCAAACCCAGAACTCCGCCATATGCGGACCCGACTTCTGCAGTTCCCATCACCACGGGATAGTTCACGCGGAATTGCTGAACGAATGTGCGGGCTGGGTCGGGGCTGTCGTCCATCGAGACACCGATAATCTGCAATCCTCGGTCGCCATACTTCTCCTGCAGAGCCACAAAATGTGGCGTTTCCTCGCGGCAGGGAACGCACCAGGTCGCCCAGAAATCCAGAAGGATCACCTTGCCGTGATAAGAAGATAAGCGAAGTTGGCCGGCTTCGACAAGCGGAAGAGTGAAATCCGGAGCTAGTCGATGCTCCAAGCCTGCGGAGTTGGATCGAGGTCCGCGAGGGTGGTGAGAAAAGTAGAGAACCGCGAGCACACCCGCCACTGCAAGGCCCACAACAAGCCCCAATTTTCTCTCCGGTGCCAGACCTACTCTCCTTTTGCGGTCGGATATCCTTTGTCGACCCAATTCGTGCCGAGGTTGTCGGAAATGTAGAGCACCTTCACGTTGGTAAACCCCATTTCGTGCATCGCGTCGTCGGCCGGCTTGATGTTTGGGCAGTGGCTCCAAGGACAGCATCCGCAATATAGGACGATGAACTTGCTGTGAGGCAGGGAGTCGACTCTTGTCCGAAGCTGCTGCAGTCCAGTATCAGTCGATGCTGCCCCAACGTATTCGGATCCCGGAATGTGCGCCTGCAGAAACATGTTGTGAGAACCGACCTGAAGCATCAGCGGTTTCTCCTTCCCGGACTGAAGGACTTTGAAAAGGTCCTCCGGATTCATGAGGCGACTAGTCGGGATGGAGGTGGCCTGGCTGACCGCGTAGGAAGAAACGAAGATCAGGACTGAAGCGGCGATTCGGCGAATGATCATTTCTGTTCTCATCATGAGGTCTAATCTGACAGCTCTCGCAATCGGGCAGCGACGATCTCGGGCGTAATATCGCGCTGGGCATTTCCAAGCATTTCAAATCCAACCATAAACTTCCGAATCGTCGCCGACCGCAGCAGTGGCGGATAGAAGTGTGCGTGGAAGTGACATTCTGGATGCTCGGCGCCGTCGGTTGGAGACTGATGGAATCCCATCGAATAAGGGAACGGAACTCCGAAGACCTTGTTGTAAGTCGACGTCACCCTGTGCAGCATGAGACTCAGATTCCGAGCATCGTCAGATGTGAATTCGTTCATGCTTCCAATGTGCCGGCGGCTGCAGACCAGGACTTCAAATGGCCAGACGGCCCAAAAAGGCACCAGTGTGATGAATCCCTCGTTCTCAAAGAGTATTCGTTCACGCTGCCCTTGTTCGGCAAGGATGTAGTCACAAAGTAGGCAGCGGTTCTGCGACCGAAGATAAGTCCGCTGAGCATCCAGCTCCTTCACCGGTTCGACGGGTATCGAGGATGTTGCCCAGACCTGGCAATGCGGATGCGGATTGCTCGCGCCCATCATGGCGCCCCGGTTTTCAAAAATCTGGACGTGATTGATGAAGTCCATTTCCCCCAATTCGCGAAATTGCGTCATCCAAGTGTGAACAACGGGTTCGATCTCATTGGGGGTCATCGTCGCCAGCGTGAGGTCGTGACGGGGAGAAAAACAAATCACCCGGCAAATGCCCGGTTCCCCCTGTGCAACCAGTAGACCTAATCCATTGATGTCAATACATTCCCGCTGAGTACTCGATTTCAAAGCCGCAAAGTCATTGTCAAAGACGAAAGTAGAGGCGTAACCAGGATTCCGGACGCCGCCGGCACGTGCGTTGCCAGGACAGAGGTAGCATTTGGGGTCGTATTTCGGTTCAGCTTCTGTCTTGATTTGTGCAACTTCACCCTGCCAGGGACGGCTGGTGCGATGTGGAGATACCAGCACCCATTCATTCGTGAGCGGATTCAACCTGCGGTGTGGATCTTCTGTCAGTCTCAACTTCGGCCTCGCTGCATTCTACGATGGCAGGGCAGGGCCGGCGAAATTCAGCCGAGATATTCCCTCCGCACCGACATCTGTGACTTCGCGCACATCCCAGTGTGGTCTGCGGGAACTAGAATTTTCTCGGTCTCGGAAAGGAGTCGCCAGTGACATCCTTGGACAGGACGAGAATTTATGTATACTTCGTCTTTTTTCTGGCTGTGGTATTGCTTGCAGCCCTCTACCGGCCAGCCGATGCGTTCACTCGGACGGGCGGTAGCAAGGTGGCTCTCCATAAATAGCTTAGAGTTAACATCCCCTCGATCGATTACGGCCGGACAGAATTGCCCATCATAAGGGCGAAGAGCAGGGGCAGGTAGATGACCGTCGCTTGCAGGACGTGACGTGCGCGCATCTTTGACGGAGCCGCGGCCAAGGGAAGGTTTAGAAAGGCAAGGCGGACGCCAAAGTAGAGCATGGCCAATCCCAGGATGATCGCTCCTACCAAATAGATCCTTCCAGCCATGCCCATATAACTCGGTAAAAGACTAATCGGAATTAGCGCAATCGAATACGCCAGGATACGGCGCACGGTTGAGCGCCCATCTTCCTCTACCACGGGCAGCATTTTGATTCCACCCTTTTCATAGTCCTCGCGGTACAACCACGCGATCGAGAAAAAGTGAGGGAACTGCCACACGAAAAGGATTGCAAATAAGACGAGCGTGCCCCACTCCAGTCGTCCCCGAACTGCGGTCCAACCCAGAACCCCTGGCATCGCGCCTGGAAACGCTCCGACAAAAGTGCAAATTGGGGAAACTCTCTTGAGCGGAGTATAGGCGGCAAGGTAGACGACAGAGGTCAGGAAGGTCAGGAGGCCGGTGAGCGGATTGGTGAAGATCGCCAGATAAAACGAACCGCCGATCGACATGAGCAAACCAACAGTCATCGCGTGAGCCAGAGTCATCCGCCCGGCGGGAATGGGGCGAAGCGCGGTGCGACGCATGTGACCGTCGACGTCGTGTTCCATCACTTCGTTCAACGCCGCGGTACCACTTGACACAAGACCAATTCCTAGTAGGGCATGAAATAGCCCAAAGCTAAACCACGCCTGACCAGCCTTGTGCGCGCCGAAGAAATAGCCGCACCACGCGGTCATCATGATCAGCGTGGTGACTCGTAATTTTGTCAGTTCAGCGTAGTCGCGCAGTAGGGAAGTGGCACGTGTGCGGAAACCGGATAGAGGGAGTGTCGTCGAGCTCATGAGTTCGGCCGTGTCATTCAGGACAGCTATTTGCAAAAAAACCGGTACGGACCCCATCCGTCACGGCTCAAGGAAAGCATAGGTACTCTGATCAACTTCGAAAGTCAAGCGAAAATAAGATTTCCGATCGCTCTCAGGCTACCACATTCGATGTCTGTGGTGTCCAAAGGCGACTACCTGCCTCCTGAAGAGCCGCCGGCATCGAAACTTTCCGGAGGATCGAAGAAACACTTATGCCACAGCGCCGAATCGGTGAGCATGCCTGCTCTCCATTGCTGAAGGGCGGGTGCGGTGGCAGCGATCATGCCGCCATCGGCTGAGTCAAAAATTAATACGATCCCTTGGAGCTGTAGTTTCTTGTCTGCAATTTCCGCGTAATCTTTCTGCATCAGGTACTTCGTATACTCTAAGCGTTCGGCGAGACCGACATTCTGAGCACCTTCGTCGATCTTCTGAACGGACACAATCTTCACAGTCTTTCCGCGAAGAGGCTCCCAGTTCCCCGGAAAAAGAGCAGTTTCTTCGCGAACCACGCGAAACAGATCGGCGGAAGTATTGCTGGCAGCGCTGGAGGATGCCGCGGTATCCGGAATGCCCTCCGGCATTTCGACGCTGTTGCGCCAGACCCATCCTCGCGACAACCCTGAGATGCGCACATGAACCCAGTCGGAGTTAAAATCCAGCATCTCGAATTCGTCGTGCATGCTCGCGAGGAAGAGCGGTTTTGCTGTCAAGCTCGGAGTGGCAACCACCGGCGTTCCGGACTTCTTCACCGCCACAAGATTCCGCGGATGAGACGTGTTTTTGAGAATTTCTTCGAGGTTCTCAGCTTGGGCCTTCAACGATTTGTCGGGTTTTGAGGAAGGAGCCGCGGAGTTCTCGGCGGCTGAAGGAGCCGCCCAGTCCTTCAGCGAAGGAGAGACAGTTCCTGTGGCTTCTGGAAATTTCCGAACCGGCTCGGGAGCCGAGGGGCGCTCGTCATTGGAGGGGTGCGGCGAAGACTGTCGCGTTGCAGGGCCGGTGTCGATCTTCTCAACATCTTCCGGAGCGGACAATTGTTCCGCCAATTGATCCAGCAGATCCGATTCAATGCGACCGTTCGAGGCAAGCAACTGATAACCAGAGTGGGATGACGAATCCGAGTACCACGCGGTCAGCTTCGTTCTAATCCTGACCACGCAGCCGCCGGGTTGTTCTGAGACGACTTCGACCGTTGCGTGGTAATACCCACGCCGGTAGCGATCGAGCGGATGTTCTGCCGGTTGGGCGAATCCTTCCAGAACAGGCAGATGTCCCGCCATGTTGTTTTTTATCGCCGCGAGCGCCTTCTCGATTGCCGCCTTTGACTGTGGAAAACTTCTTTGCGAGGCATCTGACTGCGTGCGCGCCAACGTGGTGAACAAAATCAGCAGGCATCCGCACAGCGTGAGCAGCCAGTCGCGAGCGTTCAGGCGGGTGGTCATGGCAACATCTCCAGTTCATCTCGGAGAATCCACCCATGCTGGCCCTCATGGGTTTCCACACCGTACCAGTACGGCGTAGAGATCACAATGAGAACTTCAGCACCCGCGGGCAGAGCTTGCAGCGTGCTCGCAGTGTGAAACGGCGCCGCTTTGAGGGGAGCGCCCGGTTTTTTTACGATTCTTTCCACCTGCTTCCTCAGGTTGTGAACGCGTTCATCGAGGCTCGCCTCGGAAGGTATGTCAGGAGTCGCCGCTGGTTTTGGAGGCGATTGGATCTTCTCAGTGTTTGCAGCCGGAGAGATCGGCGGCGTGCTGGGTTCACTCTTCAACATGACTTGTGCTTCTGTCGCGTTAGGTTTGCTGGACGAGAATCCCTGTTTTGCCTTCTCTGACTCAGCAGTTTCCGTCTTCATCAGCGCCATTGATTCAAGTCGGTCATGAATCGCTTTGTACTCTGCGCTTTCCACCGAACCATTTGAAGGGTGAGATGCATGCCGGAAATCTTCGACGAAGCGTGCATCAATGTGCAGCACGGTATGTTTTTCGTCTTGAGCCTGTACCACGTAACGCACAGCAAGGGTTCCGATATCGCCGCTATTTTTGAAATTTTGTGGATCCAGAGCGTTCATACGAATTTTGTAAAAAACTCTTCCGCCGTCGGTCCAAGTCGGGAACACCCGCGTGGATGACGCTGCCTCGGCACCCGAGATGTATTCGTCTTTGCTGTATTCCTTGGTTCCTCGAATGATCCCGTTCTGTACAGTTTCCTGAACAACTTGAGAAACCTCGCTTTCTGAAAACGGAACATTCACGATCAATCCAGCTCCATACTGAATGCCGTCTTTTTCGCGTGCCACAAGGTCCGGAAGGCACACAGTCGCAACGCAAAACACCAGGACAATGCAGCGGGCCACTGCCGAGATGTACCATCGACGGTGCCTAAACAGCGTCAAGTTTTCAGCGCTTCGAGCTCGAAAGCCGGAGTTTTCCACAGCTCCCCCTGTGCTCGCCAAGATTCTCAATTCTGGCCTTCCGTGTCAACTCGACAGTTATAAACCCTTAAGAATCAAAGGCTAACTAGTAATCAAACATCATGTAAAAAAAATGTAAAATTTTCCCTTGAACCAAGTTAAAAAATCATTGTAGGATTGCGCCCCGGTAAAGTGGAGCGAACATAACCAGAAAATCGGTTTAGGCTCCCCCTGTGACGCGGTACCGGCTTTGGAAGGGGTTCCCGCCGGGAAAGCCGCAGTACCTGCCTTGGCATTTTGTGGGAATGCAGATTGTGAAAATCAAGCTTCCTTGAGGAGTGCGCATGCCGATAGCGACGCAGTCTTCTCAGATCGGAAGTACTCGTCTGGGGAAATATTACGTGCTGGCAGTACTCGCTGTTGTTTTTCTTATCTTAGCCGTCAGTCAACCGGCCAATGCTCTTCCGGCCTTTGCCCGTAAGTATGGATTGCGTTGTTCGGCCTGCCATGAGTCCTGGCCCATGCTCAATTACTTCGGCCAGAAATTCAAAGATAACGGCTACCAGTTGATGAACGACAAGGATTCGCCAATTTGGCAGAACCCGTCGTATTGGCCGATCACGTTGCGCATCACGCCGTTCTGGAGCCGGGAGAGCACGAACAAGATCGCAGCGGATACGCCCTCGGGTGTCGCAGGGCTCTCCCAGACCGGATTCAATCTCAGCGGCCTCGATATTCTGACCGGCGGAACTCTGGAGAAGAACATCTCGTTCCTCTTGGTGCCATCTTCCGACGAAACGGGAGCCTTCCATTTCGAATCCGTTAACGTTCGTTTTGACAACCTGTTTCACAGCCCGTGGCTCAACGTGAAGGTCGGCAAATTCGAACTGGATAGCTTCATCTCTGAAAAGCGTACCCTGACCCTTTCTGCCAGTGGCGGAGCCTATCAGTTGTTCCATTTCATCCCAGTGGGGGATGGCAACATCTTCGGTCAACTCGGCGACAACCAACTCGGCGTTGAATGGATGGGCCACTCCTTCAATGATCGGACGCGGTTGTCGGCGGCTGTGTTCAGTTCTACTGACGGCAACGTAGATTTGCAGTACGGTCAAAACTCCTACACCGCGTTTTTTGCGGGAAGCCAAGCTTTCAACGCGGGGAGACTGGGGGTGCAACGCGTCGGCGGATATGCGATGATCGGCGCCGCCCCCACGACCTACCTCACTTCCGGCGGTCCGGGCGCTCCTATCCCTGGCTCGGGAACAGGCAACAAATCGTTCAGCCGAGTGGGATTCGAGGGGCTCTTCTATCTCGGGCCGCATCTCGATTTTCAGGTCTTCACGCAACATGGTTCGGATGATGCTTGGTTTGGTGCCTGCTACGGCGACATCATCACCGGTACCTGCGATCCGGCTAACAACAATGTCAACGGAACGGTTCTTCCTGCGGGAGCACGCAATCCAACGTGGAATGGTGCCTTCGTCGAAACGCACTTCGTGTGGAACCCGCAATTCACGATTTTCCAACGATCAGAGTGGGTCCGTATGTCACAGCAAGGGCTGCCGGGCGTGCCTTCCAACCTAGGAAACATCGACAATTACGTCGTCGGTTACCGCTATAACCCGTTTATGACCAGCCGCGCTGGTTTTGCTTTCCACAATGAATACTCGTGGATCCGGCAACGGGGTACCGCGCCGGACGCGTCGGACCTGAGCAGCAACAGTCTAATGCTCGGCTTTGATTTCGACTTCTAAGGAACGAGGACACCGAGAATGAAAAACACGACACAAAACACTTTTCGTATCGGGATTGGCTGCCTCGCTTTGGGAGCGCTGTGCATCCTCCCCGTCTCTGCCCAGGATGCTCCCGATGTCGGGCCGCACCCCACGGTTCCGAGACCTAAAATGGAGAGCCATATCGGGAACGTCACGGGTCACTCGGATTCCTCCCGCGCACATTACGATTACCGCCGCTACTGCGCCGGTTGTCACGGCGACTTGGGTGATGGGAACGGAGAAAATGCACAGTGGATCGACCCCAAGCCCCGCGATTTTTCCGCTGCGGTTTTCAAATGTCGTTCGACTCCGACTGGTACCTTGCCGACGGACGAGGACCTCTTCAATACCATAGGGCGTGGGGTTACGAATTCGAACATGCCCATCTGGAATACTTTTGATCCTCAGCAAAAGGCTGATCTGATTGCCTACATCAAAACGTTCTCGCCGCGCTGGGAGAAAGAAAAAGCTGGCCAGCCGATCACGATTCCGCCCGAGCCTCCTGTGACTATCGAAAGCATTTCGCATGGCAAAGCGCTATTCACGAAGCTGGAATGCTGGAAGTGTCACGGCCCGCAAGGAAAGGGGGATGGCCCCTCGGCAGCCACCCTGACTGATAGCAAGGATCAACCGATTCGCCCGTACAACTTTGCGGATGGCAGCGATGATTCCCGGTTTAAGTGCGGTTCCACGAATCGGGATATTTACCGGATTTTCATGACCGGTGTCGACGGTACTCCTATGCCTTCTTTTGCCGACACCATTCAGCCCAATGACGCTTGGGATCTTGTTCACTTCTTGCGCACGCTTCAGGTTCACCGCCACAGCAAGGAGAACGATGTGTTGAAAGCTGCGGGTGGGAAGATTCCACCGTATGTGGAAAAGGAGGCCCCGGCCGCTCAGCCACCGAGCGGAGCCGCGGGAGGCGGAAAGTAAAACACGAAGTTAACTAGTCAAAAGTCTTAGAGCCCTAGGAGGCAGCAAATGCGTACGTGCAACCCCTGCATTGCCGTAGCAGTTGTGATCCTGAGCCCGACGTTGATGTTGGCCGGGACGATCAGCGGCAAAGTCACGTATACCGGAACACCCGTCAAACAGAAACCCATCAGCATGGCCAAGGAGCCAAGCTGCGAGAAACAGCATCCGACTCCGATCACTACGGAGACGGTGGTGACTGGAACCAATAACACTCTTGAAAATGTGGTTGTCTACATCTCCGCCGGTGGTGATGAAGCGAACGCGCCGTCGCAAGCAGTCACCTTCACCCAAAAGGGCTGTCAATATCTTCCTCACGTGATCGCATTGCATACTGGCCAGGAATTGCATGTGGTGAACGGAGATCAAACATCGCACAATATTCATCCGATGGCCAAGGCAAACCCTGAATGGAACAAGTCGCAGCCGCCGGGTGCTCCGCCGATCGTGCAGAAGTTTGACAATCCCGAGTTTATTTCGGTGAAGTGTCAAATCCATCCATGGATGCACGGATGGTTCGCAGTCCTCAAGACCAATCACTACTCCATTACTGGTGACGGAGGAGCATTCTCGCTGCCGAATCTGCCGCCGGGAAAATACACCGTCACCGCCTGGCATGAGGACTATGGAACTCAGACGCAGGACATCACCATTACCGGCAACGAAACCAAGTCAATCGATTTCACATTTAAGGCAAAGGCGTATTGAGAGCCACTCCTGGGGGCTGCCCATCTCCGGTGAACGGATGGGCAGATTCCGCAGGCTGCCGATATCGCCAGGCGAGTGAGGGGACCATGGGCGGCAAAATCTTTGCGGTATTGATCGTGATCATTGCATTAGCCTCGGCAGTTCCCATCATCAGTCACACTTTCTTGGGCGCCAGCGTTACGCCGCCCGAGGATATATCGACACATGGCAAGGCGATCGACGAACAGATGTCGGTGACCATGAAGGAGGCGGGCATCTCCTTTCTCGCGGCGCAGCTGATTCTGGGACTGTTTGTCTGGCAGTTCGCCAACCGAAAGACTGGCGCAACGAAAACCTTCCCCGGCGGTGCCACCGCAATGGTGATCGTCGCCTTTCTGTTTGTCGGGGCGGAAGTGCTGGCATTAGGATTAGTCGGATCCAAAGCATGGGCCACGGTTTATTTCAGACCTGCGGCAGCCGATGCCATGCAGGTTCAGTCGCAAGCCGGGCAGTTCGCATTTTACTTTCGCTATCCCGGCCCGGACGGCAAGTTCGGGCAGATTCATCCCGACAAGATCGACGAGGGGAACTCCAACTTTTTCGGGCTTGATCCCGAAAACGATATTGCTGCCCGTGACGATATCACGTCCGGCGAACTAGTCGTTCCGGTCAACAAAGAAGTCCAACTGCTCATGCATGCGAAAGACGTCGGGCATTCGTTCTATGTCCGCGAGTTACGCATTCAGCAGGATTTCGTGCCCGGACTCGATCTCTCTGTTCATTTCACACCAACCAAGGTCGGCAAGTACGAGATTGTGTGTACGCAGCTCTGCGGCCTCGGGCACTACAACATGAAGACGTATCTAACAGTCATGTCGCAGGAAGACTTCGACAAGTGGCTGAAATCGCAGTCCAGTTAGTTTCGATTGTCCTGGGCGTATGCCGGGATCACGAGTGCCACTTCATAACGAGGCAAAGGCCATGTCGGACACATCGGTACATGCGGCGGTTCATGCGGCACCTACAAGCTTTATTCGGAAATATGTTTTCAGTCTCGACCATAAAGTGATCGGTCTGCAGTACTACGCGCTCGCCTTTGTCGCTGTCTTCACGGGCATGGTGCTGTCGTGGATTATGCGCGTACACCTGGTGTGGCCGAATGCGCCAATACCGGGTCTGGGCTGGCTTTCAAAGGTGGGAGCGCCGGGCGGGGTGGTCACTCCCGAGTACTACCTGCAGTTGCTCACCATGCACGGGACGCTGATGGTGTTCTTCGTCCTGACGAACGCGCCGTTTGCCGCATTTGGCAACTACTTCCTTCCCATCCAGATTGGCGCTGAAGACATGGCGTTTCCCCGCTTCAACATGATGTCCTTCTGGACCACATTCGTCGCTTTCTGCATTTTGATTTCTTCTTTTTTTGTGGGCGACGGCCCGCCACTGTCGGGCTGGACGGGTTATGCTCCACTGAGCGCGGTTGGTGCTGACGCCGGGCCGGGCCAAGGCGTGGGCCAGAGTTTGTGGGGAATCTCAATATTTGTATTTTGTATCGCGTCGCTGTTGGGTTCTCTGAATTTCATCGCAACCACTCTGGATCTGCGCACTAAGGGCATGACTTTGTCTCGCATGCCGATCGTGACGTGGGCCTGGTTCATCACTTCGTGCATCGCTCTGCTGGCGTTTGCTGTGCTGATGCCGGCCTGCTTGCTGTTGATCCTTGACCGCGTCGCGGGCACGAGTTTCTTCATTCCCGCCGGACTGAACGTTGCGGACCATATTCAGCCGCATCAAGGAGGGTCGCCTCTACTCTGGCAGCACCTGTTCTGGTTCTTTGGGCATCCCGAGGTGTACATCGCGATCCTCCCCGCGATCGGAATCGTCAGTCACATTCTGATTTGCAACATGCGCCGGGACATGCTGAGCCACAAAGTCCTTATCTACTGCATGATGGCAATTGGCTTCCTGAGCTACATGGTCTGGGGACACCACATGTTCGTCAGCGGCATGAACCCGTTCTCCTCTCTGGTGTTCTCTTTCCCCACCCTGATGATCACGATTCCCGCGACCATCATGACGCTCATCTGGCTCGGCAGCCTTTACGGGTCGAATCTGCGCATCAATAGCGCATCCTTGTTCTGCCTGGGATTTATCTCGATGTTCGTCAGCGGTGGGGTTAGCGGATTTTTCCTGGCGCAACCCTCGATTGACATTTATCTGCACGCGACTTACTTCGTCGTCGGGCACTTCCACATGGTGATGGGCGTTGCTGCGATCATGGGAATTTTCGCCGGAACCTATTTCTGGTTCCCCAAAATGACCGGTCGGATGATGAATGAGACGCTAGGACGCTGGCACTTCTTCCTCACGTTGATCGGGACCTACGCTATCTTCATGCCGTTCCACTACCTTGGCCTGGCGGGTAATGTGCGCCGTTATTCCGCATTTCAGGACGACTATCTTATCCCGCTGATCCCGGTGCACAAATTCATCACGTATGCGGCGCTTTTCACTGGCGCTGCGCAACTGATCTTCGTATTCAACCTCTTTTATAGCCGCTTCAAAGGCCCGAAGGCCTCGCCAAATCCTTGGGAGTGTACATCCCTGGAGTGGTCCACCCCGTCGTCGCCTCCTCCGTTCGACAACTTCGGTGGAAAGCATCCCGTTGTTTATCACGATCCTTATCAGTACGGGGTCAAGAGTTCGACTGGGGATTACGTTATGCAAACGTCGCCGGAGAAGCCGGGAGTCGCATCTTAGGGCATTGGAGTAGCCATGGCAACAATCCTGCAACCACCACATTCTGAGGTTGAGCAACAGCGGCCGCGCGATAACACCGGTCATTCGGGAGGCGGTTTCCGCGACTTAGTTCCGGAGAGCGGCGATCTGCGCCTGGTGAAGGATCGCGCCGATGAACCGACTCGCACCGGTATCTGGGTCGGGTTGGCGGCGATTGCCATGTCGTTTGCTGCTCTGACCAGTGCTCTTTTCGTCCGGGAAGGAAGCGGCTACAGCGACTGGACGCACATCACCCTTCCACGCATCCTTTGGTTCAATACGTTGGCCCTGATTCTAAGCAGCTTGACTCTAGAGCTTGCACGCCACAGTGTCGCAGATTTTATGCGCGGAAAACAGGTGTCGCGCTCAGTACCTATGGCATGGCTGAACGCAACCATGAGCCTTGGGCTGCTATTTGTTGCAGGGCAGTACTTCGCGTGGCTTCAATTGAGGTCCGAGGGACTGTACCTCCCAACCAATCCCAATAGTTCTTTCTTTTATGTCCTTACCGGAGTGCACGCCCTTCACGTCCTAGGCGGCTTGGGCGGGCTCACGCGCGTGATGTTCAAGTTCCGTAGTGCAGCGCTTCCCCTGCGCCGCAGCACCATGGATGCGACCTCTTATTACTGGCACTTCATGGGTGTGTTGTGGGTGTACCTGCTGTTCGTTTTGTGGCTGAAGCTGTAAAGGCAATTGTTAGGAGGCAGCATGAGTCAGGCTGACGTCGCAATCCAGCCCGTTAGGATGCACAGCGTTGGAGACCACGGCCCTGTACACGGCCCCGTTATGGAAGAACGCCCATTTGCCATTCCATCCAGCAAGTTGGTGATGTGGTTGTTCATCATTTCTGATGCTTGCACGTTCGGTGCCCTCCTGTTTGCGTATGGGTATATCCGGAACTCAGCGGCAGATTGGCCACAAGTCTTTGAATCGGCGAGCATCTGGAACTCCCTGCTGATGACCTTCATTCTGGTCAGCACAAGCCTGACTGTGCTGCTAGCGTTGAAAGCCGCACAAGCTGAGGATCGTGCTGGAGCATTCCGGTGGACGATGATTACCGCCGCTGGCGGCCTTCTGTTCATGCTGCTGCATATTCGTGAATGGCTGAGCCTGATCGGCCAAGGTGCACGCTTATTTCAGAATCCTTGGGGTGCTCCCATGTTCGGGGCCGCGTTTTTCTCCATCACAGGGTTGCATATGGCTCATGTGCTGGGCGGCGTGATCGCCTTGACTGTCGTCGGATTAAGTTATAGGGCCGGGCGCTATGCCGCCCGCCACATCGAAATTTGGGCACTGTACTGGCATTTTGTGGATCTGGTTTGGATGTTTGTCGTTCCGCTCGTATATTTGTTGAACATGAAACGTTAATTGGCTCTACGTAAAGGGAATCCAATGAATCAATCACGGACATCCGGAATGGGTTCAACCTACTTCGTTTACGCAGCTATCCTGGTGATTGCGGTGGTCCAGGTGATCGTGGCGGTGACGTTGGGCCCTTCATTGTGGCGCATGCTGGTCTTGGCTGCCATTCAAGCGTACCTCGCGGTGATGTTCTTCATGCATCTGCGGGACGAGAAGCCGAGCCTGCGACTCGCGTTGATC
>Ga0070717_10001490_pt1 | contig 16196 bp, 17 predicted proteins | sample LARL113metaG_FD_71366 | JGI IMG/M metagenome (GOLD analysis project Ga0070717, IMG submission 71366) | Corn, switchgrass and miscanthus rhizosphere microbial communities from Kellogg Biological Station, Michigan, USA - LAR L11-3 metaG | ecosystem: Host-associated > Plants > Roots > Rhizosphere ... | reverse complement strand
TACGGCCGCAACCTCGACCGCGACGGCGCCCCGACCAAGGCCTTCGAGCCGAGCCTCTTCGTGTGGGCGACGGTGATGAGCCGCCCGACCGACGACCGCGCGATCGTCGACGCCGGCCTCAAGGCGCTCGCCTTCGACTCGGGTCCGCCCCTCGTCTGCGACGAGCCCGCCGCCACCTACGAGCGCGCCTCCGACGAGCACGGCCGCCTCGCCCTATCGGCCGCCACCAACCGGCTCGGGCTTGGCGACAAGATCCGCCTGATCCCCGGCCACTGCGACCCGACCGTCAACCTCTACGACTGGTATGTCGGCATCCGCGGCAACCGCGTCGAGCAACTCTGGCCGATTACCGCAAGAGGGGCGGTTTATTGATCAAAGCGCCGCGATACCTTTGGCATTGCAACGTACCAGCGGAACGATTGTCATGAAGAAGCTCGACCAAATCGTGCACAGAGATCCGGACATCTTGGGTGGGACGGCGGTCTTCCGCGGCACACGAGTGCCGGTTCGGTCGCTGTTCGACTACCTGGAAGGGGGCGACACCCTCGACGAGTTTCTGCGCCAATTCCCGTCTGTGCGCCGGGAGCAGGCCATCGCATTACTCGACCTCGCGTGCGAAACCCTCGCGGCTGATGCGCCTGCTGCTTGACGAGCAGCTACCCATAGGCCTTGCTGCGGAACTCCCTGGTCAAACCGTAGACACCGTTTCCGGTCGCGGCTGGAGCGGGATCAAGAACGGCGAGTTGCTGCGCCGAATGAGCGGTCAGTATGATGTCCTCGTCACAATGGACCGCGGCATCGAGTTCCAACAGCGCATCTCGACATTGCCGTTTGGCATTGTGCTCGTCCCTGCCCGATCCAACCGCATGGAGGATCTGAGGCCGCTCGTGCCGTCGATTCTCTCCGCCCGCGGCGCGGTTTATTGAGAGGACCAGTCACTACTTTGAAGGCCGATCCGATGTCATTGGAACGCGGACACAATCCTACGGCTAAAGGTTGGCAAGACAACAGCCCGTCCTTTAGGTCCGCATCATCCCGGGAGCAGACATTGCGGAAGGCGCGACGCTGCCGCCGGTCCAACGGCCGCGTCGCGCATGCAGTCGATGTTACTCGACGACGAGAAGCGGCTTAAGAGCCACGGGCCGGGATAGGTTGTAGAAATTGGGCGAGGTTGCCATCACCGCCTCGTGAATCTCGGCAAACTGCTCTTTGGTGCCGTTGCCCTTGATGCGCACCTTGTACCGCAGGTTTTCGTAGCCCGCCGGCACGGCGGGATCGATGCCGAGGAAACCGCGGAGGTCGATCTCGCCTTCGGTCTCGATCGCGAGGCTCTCAAGAACGATCCCGCGAACCGCGCACTGCGCCACGTAGCCCACCATCATGCAGGCGTTGAGCGCTGCGATCAGGTGTTCCTGCGGATTGGCAAACCGGTTCGAGCCGCCCAGTTCGCAAGGCTCGTCGATGTCGATCGCGAAGCGGCGCGCCACCTCATTGCCGCCGATGCCAAAGCCCTCGACTTCGGCGCGGCTCCGTGTCTGGCCTTGCCAGGTCGTGGCGACACGCCAATGGGTCTTGCTTTTCGCGGGCTCCGTCCTGACGCCCTCGATTAGGGCGAACAGGTCGTCGACGTTGATGCCGTTGACGACAGTCGGTGCAACGGTCTTTGCGAGGCCGTCCATGGCCGGTCTCCTTTCGCTTGCTCGAGTGGTTGAAAAGGCTGTGGCAGGCTCACTGCAGCGTGGCGAGCGCTGCCTGAATACGCTGGCCCTGGCCTTGGGTGATCAGGCCGGTGAGCACCTTGCCGAAATGCGGATGTCGGGCACCCGAATGGATGTATTGCCAGCGATAGGCCGCAAGGAAGGCAGCCTCGATCGTCCGCGCCTCGTCCGCGTCCACTGCACGCCCGCAATGGGCAGCGAAGTAGCCCGCGTCGGCGGCACTCTGCTCCTTCAAGATTCCGTCTACCGCGGCCACGAGTTCGATGAAGTCGTCGACCGCCCGGTCGCGTTCTTCCACCGAGAGCGTGGCGTCGTGCCGTACCAGCTCGAGTTCGTCGAGGATCGCGTGCTGGCACTCTTCTTTCCAGTGATAGAGGAACACGTCCTTGAACAGCCCGGACAGCTCGCTGTCGGAGTCGATGCTCCGGCGATAGTGAAGCTGGGTGAACAGTTCGATATGCAATGTCAGCGTCAGCACCGCCCAGGTGCTCTTGCCGAGCACGGCGCGGGCGATGGCGTCGGGGTCGACGTCGAAGCGGTAGCCGTCGGGCAAAACTTCGGCGACCATCGCATCGATGCGGCGAAACAAGGCCTGGTGCTTCAGCTCCTCACCACTGAACCGTACCAGCGCTTCGACCACAACCTGGTCGCCGAGCGCGTGAGCGCAGCTCAGCTCTAGGACCTTGGCGTTGATGAAGCGCTCGACCAACCCAAAGACGTTGGCGTAGGTGCGGCCCTGGATCTGGCTGACGAACCGTCTTTCGTCGGCCGATAGCATCGTGAACGCGTCGGCGAGCGAAAGCCCATCCGGGAGGAACTTGTGGGCGGCATCGAAGCGGCGCCCCCGGATCACATCCTCGTCGATGTCCCAGTAAACCCGTTTGGACGATTGGATGCAGCGGGCGTAGCGGCTGCCGCCGAGGTTCGCGTCGGTTGCAGTCATTGTCCGTCTCCTTACCTATCCTCGTGTGTCGGCGGCGTCAAAGAGCTGACCGACGATGCCGCAAATCTGTAAGCTGGCAGACGGCCGACGGTCTATGACCGCTCCGCCGGAAAAGATGACCGGAACGCCGGATCCTGGTACCAAGGAGGTATGGACGCCTTATCAGATGTCTTAAGGGTCGCACACCTGACCGGCGGCGTGTTTCTGCACGCCGAGTTCTTCGCACCTTGGTGCATCGCGACACACCTCACGCCTGAGTATTGCGCGCCGGTTCTCGGATCTGCGTCCCATCTCATCCTCTATCACTACATCGTCGAGGGCGGCTTTAGCCTTCGCATCGAAAGGGACGACGGGGAGGCCCTCGCATTCGGGCCGGGCGACGTCGTGCTGCTCCCCCGCAACGATCTGCATTTGATGGGCAGCGATCTAAGCATGCCGCCGGTAGTGAGCAGCGAAATCATCCATCCGCCGAAGAATGGCGGGCTGTTCTCGATTCGCCATGGCGGCAATGGGGCATGCACCCGGATGGTCTGCGGCTTCCTCGGCTGCGATAGCGCCGAGAGCAATCCAGTGATCGCGACCTTGCCCCCTGTGCTCAAGCTCAATCTCGAGGAAGGCGGCGCGGCGGAATGGATCCGCTCGACTTTCCAATATGCCGCGGAGGAGGTGGCCGCCGGCCGCCCAGGATCGGAGACTGTGCTGGCCAAGTTATCCGAGTTGCTGTTCGTTGAAGCGGTGCGGCGCTACGCCGAGACCTTGCCGGAGGGCCAGACCGGATGGCTCGCCGGATTGCGCGATACCCACGTTGCGCGCTCGCTCGCCCTGCTTCATCGCGATATCGCGCGGCCCTGGACCGTGGACGAGCTTTGCCGCGAGGTAGGCCTGTCGCGTTCGGCGCTGGCCGACCGCTTTATCCGTCTGATCGGCGTGCCTCCGATGCACTACGTTGCGAGCTGGCGCATGCAGGTCGCAACGCAAAAGCTGCGGAACACCAGCGCGTCCCTCGCCCAGGTGGCCGAAATGGTCGGCTACGAGTCCGAGGCCGCCTTCTCCCGCGCGTTCAAGAAGGCGGTCGGCACGGCGCCGGCCACGTGGCGACGTTTAAACAGCTAAAGGCCCTTGGGGCCCGCTACAGCATCGGCTGCCGCAATATCACCGGGGCACCGGCACCTTCGAATTCGAATCGGCGAGCGGCGTCTACACCGAATTGCAATGCGGCTCATATATCTTCATGGACGCCGATTACGGCCGCAATCTCGACCGCGACGGCGGCCCCGACCAAGGCCTTCGAGCCGAGCCTCTTTGTCTGGGCGACGGTGATGAGCCGCCCGACCGAGGACCGCGCCATTGTCGACGCCGGTTTGAAGGCTCTCGGGTTTGACTCGGGCTCGCCCCTCGTCTGCGACGAGCCTGCCGCCACCTATGAGCGCGCGTCCGACGAGCACGGCCGGCTCGGGATCTCGGGCGCCACCAACCGGCTACGCATCGGCGACAAGGTTCGCCTGATCCCCGGCCATTGCGACCCGACCGTCAACCTCTACGACTGGTATGTCTGCGTCCGCGGCAACCGCGTCGAGCAGCTCTGGCCAATCACCGCCCGCGGCGCGGTCTACTGACGCTCGTACAAGCGGGATGAAAAACTGCCCGCCTGGGTTCAGAGGCCGCCGCGCAGCAACCCTCTTGCGACGAGGTCTAGGAGGCTGCCCTCACGGTCGGCGGTGATCTCCCAGTACATCGCGCCGCCCAGTCGTCTCTCCTTCAGGAACCCAACTTTGTAGCGGAACGATTCCGCGTCGTCATAGCTGACGAACTGTCCAGAAGTCGCATCGAATAGAAAGGGCACCTTGGCGGCCTGATTGAAGTGCCGCACGAAAGCTCCGTTTGTCAGGTAGTTTGCTGCGATGTCCTGATAATCGAGCACACCGTCCTCCCACGTGCCCTTCGCCGGGCCGGAGCATTCCTGATATTCCCCGTTGTTTCGCGGGTCGCAGCCGCGCCATGTGCGACCGAAGAGAGGAAGCCCGAGGAGCAGCTTCCCGGGCGGCACACCGGCCTTAAGATGACGCATGACTGCCGCAGCGACGGTATTGCGCGTGCCGTCCGGCGAAGGGCTCGCCGGATCTGCGAAGAGCGGTGCGTTGTGCCCGCTCGTCTTAGACCACGCGCCGGCGAAGTCATAACTCATGAGGCTGATCCAATCGACCGTGTAGGCAATTTTCTCGAGTTCGGTGTTCGCGACATACTCCTCCGATGCGGCGGCGGCGATGGTGAGGAGATAGCGCTTTCCATCCGCGTCGCCGGCAGCACTCAATGCCGCTCTCAGCGCTTGCAGGAGCCGGGTAAAGTTTTCCCGGTCTTCGGGGCGGCGAACATTGTCGTCGCTGCCTCCCGCGACTGGATATTCCCAATCGAGATCGATGCCATCGAACCCGTGGTCACGCAGAAAATGGACGGCACTGTCGGCGAACCGTTTTCGACCCTCTTCGGTCGCCGCTGCGTCCGAGAAGTGCTTCGAACCCGACCAACCACCCGCCGCAATCAGGATCTTCAGTCGGTCGTTTTTTGACTTAAGGTGGCGCAGTTCCGCGAAGTTCCCTGGATCGGTGGCGGCGTCGCCCAGCGTTACCTCGCCTTTGTCGATATTGGCGAATGCGTAGATAATGTGGGTGAGCTTGGTGGCATCGATATCGCGTGGCGTATAGTTACGGCCGTAAGCGCCCCACGAAATGTAATAGCCGGCAACGGTGCGGTCTGGCGGCTCGCCATAAGCATTCAACATATGGACCCAAGAAATCGCCATGACGATTACGCTGGCCACGGTGACGTTCACCATTCGGTTGGCTACTCTGAGCAGCACCCTCACCAATTCATTTTCGATTGTCTGAGCTCGTCGAACATGGCTATTGCCCAGGCGCAGTTGAGCAGGAGCCCGTGATAGAGGTCGTAAAACGGCACCAGCGATAGCAGAGAGAGATCGTCGCGTTGGCTCAGCACGTGATAGGTCGCCGATAGCAGGTTCAGCAGCCAAATGGCCATCACCCACATCATGAGATCCGCCGGCGTTGCGCTCGTAGCGGCGATGATGGCTACGCAGAACAGAATAATCACATTCAAGACGGGAAGGACGAAGAGATCGAGCAGGTAGACCGCTGCGATGATCAGATTAAGCCGGCGCTTTCTCGATCCTGGGACATGCCGCAGACGCCGGAGATATATCCTCAAGACTTGCAGGGTGCCGCGATACCATCGATACCGCTGGCTCAGCAGGGTGTGGGTGAGGTCGGGCGACTTGGTGTAGGAGACGGCGCCGGGTTCGTAGACGATGCGGCCGCCCAATGCCAGAATGGTCAGCGAGAGCTGAAAATCCTCGGCAAAAGTTTCGTGCGAAAATGGCCCCGGGACCTTCCCTGCGCCACCGGGCGGGCGATCGGCGACCCGGGTATCCTTCTCGAAGACGTCCTGCAGAGCTTTGCGGCGATAGAGGCCGATCGGACCGGGAACGACCAGCACCATTCCAAAGAGGCTTTGTGCCGTTCTCAGCCCGCCATTGGCGACCACATACTCGTAGGCCTGCAGGCGTGTGATCATACATCGCCGATTGCGTACCGTAATTTGCCCAGAGACACCCGCCACTCCGGGCCTGTCGATGCGCATGATGAGCCGTTTCAGCGCATCCCGGCTAATGCGGGAATCTGCGTCGATGCAAAGGACCAGGTCGGCGGTAGCGTGCTCGAATGCAAGATTGAGCGCGCTCCACTTGCCGCCATTCGATTTCCGGAGGAGTTTGAGGCTGCACCGGTCGTGGCAGCCGACGAATGCCGATGCCTGCGCGAACGTGTCGTCCGACGAGCCGTCATCGACAACGATGATCTCATAATTCGGATAATCGAGATCGACCAAAGCGCGCAGCGCCGAGGCCATCGTCGTCGATTCCTGATACGCCGGAACGAGGATCGACACCAAAGGCCAGGTCGCGGGAGGATCGGGCCGATCCCCCTTCAGCTTGCAATGGACGATGAACGCCATTGTGTGAATGGTGCACCACCGCAGCAGGACGAATAAGCTGAGCCCTGCCAGAGCGACGCACCAAAGGCTTGGCAGGATCTCTCCGCGTCCCAGTTCCGTTGCAGCTCTGGTGACATAGCCGAACGGCACAAAAGCGGTCAGGAACACTCCGAAAACGAAAATCAACGCAAAGAGCGGTGCCAAAAGCTCGATAGGAGCCTCGCCCGACGAGGCATTGTATTCGCGGTCAGCCGGCGCTATCTCGGCGGCCAGTCCTCGGCGCACCCCCTCATCTTGGCTGGTCATGGGGGTCCCGGGGCATGGCAAGCGAAAGCAAAGGGAGGCCCTTCCGAGGCGCAGGCTTGGATGCGTGTAAGCCGGTGTCGCGTCGAACCTTCGTCCGCTCAGGTACCTTTATCCGTGCGGCTCGTCTTGCCCGTTCCCAGTGTGGAACGTACCGCGAGGTCCACGCCATGTTGCGTGCGGCCGCGGCCGAGGAGAGGCCACTGGCCGCCAGTAGAAGGATGCCGAACTCAAAGCCCGGCTGAAACAGCAGAGACGGACGCCATAGTAGCCGTACTCGTAGCGGGTCAGCTGTGTTGCCGAGATCGCCGATAATTTCGGGCGGCAGATTGCAGTCGAGATACGCGATGACGCGTCCCGGCTCGAAAGGGATTGGCTCAGAGCGCACAAACCGCCCCGTGAAAAATTGATTGAGGACCGGGCTATCGAGCGCCAGCTTGACGGGATCGGTTTGCGACGCGAGCTCGTGCAATTCGCCCCGCGGCAATCGGATAGCTGCGGTGAAGCCGGTTCCAGCGGAAATCGCGAGGATCGGTGAATTCCCTGACGCCAGCCCCGGCGCGGGGTGACGATAAACGATCCTACCCGCGAATGGCGCCCTGACCTGACTGATTTCCGTCAACCGGGTCTTTTCGGCAGCAAGGATGGTGATGTCGTAGTCCACGGCGTCGACTTCGCTCTGGCGGGAGACGACCGCTCGATCGTGGTCGCGACGAAGCTCCTGCCGCATCTCGTCGATCCTTCCCTCGAGCTCCTCGATCGTCGCCGCCATTTGGGTGTGGTCCGCCGAAAGCTCCGAAATCTGCTGGTCGAGAGAGCTCAGGCTGGTCTCGAATCGGTGGCTCAAGGCCGCGTGCCGCTCTTTCAGCGAGGCGATGGCCTGCTTGCTCTTCTCGACACTGAGCTCGGCCGACAGGTCGTCGGAACTGCGAATGTCGAGCTGCTGGCGGCTCACATTGCCTTGCTTCTGCAACTCTTCCCCGCGCTGCAGGGCGCGTTGGGTGATCTCTCGATGGCGGAGCTCCGAGGCGAATTCCCGTTCGGCCGCTGCCAGCTCTTCGAGAAGCTTGCTTTCCTCGCGAGTCCAGGCGGTTGTCAGCGCCGCTCGCTCACGTTCGACCTCATAACTTGAATGCTGCAACTGGAAGGCAAAGCCCTTGTTCTGCAGGAGCTCGGAGCGCAGATGGGTCTGCTCCTGCAGAAGAGCCTCATCGGATTGGAGAACCTTGTTCGCGATCGCTTCCTTCTTCGCCTTCGCCTGAGAAATTTGAAGATCAATCGCAGCGAGCCGGGTTCGGTCGGCGGGTGACAGGAACTCCGCCACGACGTCTCCCTGCGCGACTGTCTCGGCCGCGGTGATTTGTTGCGCAAAGCTCTCGCGGCGCGCATTGACCACAAAGACGTCGCTGCCGCCGGCGATGCCGCTGCGTCCCTGAAATTCGTTGAACGCCCAGGAGAGGGCGATCGTCGCGCAGCCGAGGAACGCGAGAACTTGCGCAAGCGTCGTCGCCCGCGACCTCAACCTTCTATTGGTCGAATTACGTTTGCGCCAGACATAGAAACCGTAGGAGATGCAGAAGCCGGCAAAGCCGATGACGCCGCTCAGGATCGCGACGCGCAGTATTTCGCTGCCTTCCGACGGAAGCATCGGCGGTCCCTCCTAGCGCGAAATCAACGTCCCGCGGCCCGTTGTGCTCATCGGTCCGGGTCCTCTTTTCCTCGGGACGCTCTCAGGCGGCGTCTTCCGCGTCAATATGCTATCTGAGTGGAAGAGATGCGCCTCCACGAGCCGAACTCGGCTTCGACTATTCAATCAGCTGGTCGGCGCGGACGAGTAAGGTCGGGGATCCCGACGGACCTGCGGCAAAGCAAGGGCCGGAGACATGAATCTCCGGCCCTTTCACTTGCCAATCTTAGTCTTTGTCGATGCGAGGAGGGCGGGCGACGTAGCCGGCCGGGAACTGGACTTGGAAGCGGCCAATAGTACGGTAGTCCCCGAGGTTCGAACTCGGCTGGGGCGTGTTATAGCCGGCGAACACAATGGTCACGGTCGATCCGTCGGTAGAGATTGCCTGCGGGTCATACACGCGACCGCTGAAGAAGTTCGTGTTGTAACCCGTGGGAGGGACCCAGGGCGATACTTGCTCAGGCGTCAACACGTCGGCCATGGTGACGTTGATGAGCGGGGGATTGGCCGGATATGTCACGCCGGCCATGGGGTCGGTGACCGTGTCGGTCGACAAGATCGGATTGTCGAACCCATAGATGACCGTCCAGTTCAGCAGGTCCAACGGACTTTCGACCACGGTCACCGTCTCGGCATAGCCGATGAAGTGGTATCCGTCGGAATCGTTGTCGAGGCAGTTGCCTGCGCCAAAGAACATGCCGTAGCGACCGTTCGAAAGTGGGATGAGGCTGCCGCTGCCAAGCCAACGGATGGCATTAAGGACGATGCTGTACGGGTCCTGCAGGCCGCTCGCGGGACCGACATCGGTGAAATTGATGCCATCCGTCGTCGTGGCGACGCGGATCGTGATGATATCGTTGTTCGCCTTCCTCGGCTTGCCGGTGTCGAGATTGGTGAGCGCCCAGCCTGGCGTGCTCGGGCAGATTTGCGCCGGGGTCAGGACCGGGGTGCCGGGCGCGCCGCCAAGCTGCTTCTCGACATAAACGATCGTCGTTACGCCGCCGGTCTGCACCGCGCCGAGGATGGCGTCAGGGCTCTGGAGGCCGACGGTCGCCTTGGCCGAGGCCTCGAGCGTCGGGTAGCCCCTGGATGCGAGCGGGCTCACATAACCCCAGCGCGGGAGAAACGCGAGCCGGTCCGCCCTCTTGGACTTCAGCCTGTGCACGACGAGCGGATCAGAGTCGATATGGCCGTTGGCGCGGTTCAGCTGATAGAGCAGCTGATCGCCGTCGACGGTCATGACGAAGGCATGGCCGAGGCCGTTATCGGCTGCGTTGTCGGGGTTCGAGGCGTAGGGGGTGCTGAGGCCGTCGACGATGACATTGTTATTGTCCGGATCGGTCTGATCAGCCGGGCAGTACGGGTTCAGCCCCAACGCTTCGCCAGCGAAGATCCAGCGTTTGCCCCAGTCGAACGAAATCGCCGCGACGGTCGCTTCCTGCTCGTTGCGCGGCCGGTAGTCGAAGAATCCTTCGAGGTACTCGCCGTTGCTGCGCACAAACGGAAAGTAGTAGGGCTGCATCGGATTAACGCCATCAGCCCTCTGCACCCGGCCGCCAACGCAATAATCGTGGTAAGGCGTGCCATACGCCGTGGTCGGGGGATTATAGGGTGTACTGATGGGCGGAACGACGCCCGAGGTGTCGTGGGGATATCTGCCCATCTGGTGCAGGCTCCAGGGTCCGTCCGCGATCGCGGCCTCGGTGAGGCTGTTCGGCACATAGGTAATCGCTAGCGGGGTGTCGGCGCTGGCGTTGACGTTCGCCAGAAGGGTGGCGCTGGCGGCGGTAGATAACAGTAAGGTACGAAGGGCGCGCATTATGGAGTCCCCCAATAATTGTTGCTCGTGCCTCCGGAGGAGGCAAAAAAACACTATTCGGAAATCCGTGACACTTCGGTGACAAAGGCAAATCCGAATTGTTAAATCCGGCCGCAGTTGTGTTTCGCGGCGTCATCAACCTCTTGCCAAACACTGGGCAATTAAACCTCATTCCCCAGACCAAGCTCCAATTTTGAGCGCTCCTTCGTCGAGTGAATGTAGACTAAGCAAATCTCAGGGAGGATAGACTCATGAACCCGTTGTTTCGTCTCGCCCTGGTGGCGGTTCCTCTCGCCCTCGGATCGTTTGTTGCGGCTTCTGAGACAATGGCTGGGGGCGCCAACGGCTCGATCGTCAAGAGCCCCTATGGCACAACTTCATCCGGCAGCGCCATTGACGAATACGCCTTGACCGGCGCCAACGGGTTGGAGGTGAAGATTATCACCTATGGTGGGATCGTCACCTCGGTGCAGAATCGGAAATACAAGATGCCGGACATTGTTCTGGGCTTCAACAATCTGCATGACTATGAAACTTTGAACAGCCCCGGCCCCCATTTCGGCGCACTCATTGGCCGCTATGCGAACCGAATCGCGAATGGAGTGTTCACGCTTGACGGGGTTATCTACTGCCTTGACGCTAACAATGGCCCCAACACATTGCATGGCGGCTTTAAAGGATTCGATACAAAGGTGTGGACGGTCACGAAGGTGATCGACGGCTCGGACGGAGTTGGTATCGAGATCCATTATCTCAGCCCGGCTGGCGACGGTTGGACCAATACCGCCCCCAACCCCAACTGCCCTCCCGGCTCGGTAAAGGGGTTTCCGGGCAACCTCGATACCCACGTGACCTTTACCGTGACCAAGCAGAACCAGCTTGTCATCAACTACCGGGCGACCACCGATGTTGCCACCGTTGTCAACCTGACCAACCATTCATACTGGAATCTGTCTGGTGAAGGGACCGGCACCATCTATTCTGACTTGGTGAGGCTCAATGCCGACTCGTTTACGCCCGTCAATAGCAACCAAATCCCAGACGGCACGATACAATCCGTCGAGGACACCGCGCTCGACTTTCGCAAGGCGAAAGCCGTCTCCGAGGATATCCGCGACGACGACCCACAGATCGCCTCTGGCAATGGTTTCGACCTCAACTGGGTGGTGAATCCGCCTCGGGGCCACAATCCGCTAAGCTTGGCGGCGACGGTCACCGACCCGAATGCGGGTCGCACGCTGAACGTGTGGACCGACCAGCCCGGTATCCAGCTCTACACAGGCAATTCCCTTGACGGCTCGCTGTACGGAACGAGCAGCCGCGCCTACCGGCAGAGCGATGCTCTTGCGCTGGAGACCCAGCACTATCCCGACTCGCCGAACCACGCAAACTTCCCGTCCACGGAGCTGCGTCCCGGCCAGACCTACGCAACCACGACCATTTTCGAGATTCGGAACTAAACGCTTTGAGTAAGAAAGGAACAGCGGCTGAGGGTTGAGATGGAGGAGATGCTCGGGCTGCCGCAGGATGCCTTTACGAAGATCGATGCGGAGGAGGACGAGCTCTTCTATGAGCCGCCGCGGCTCGTCTGTCATATCGACGACGGGGCAATCGCGGCACTGACGCAATTCTATCGCGGGGTCTTGCAGGCGCGCGGCGTCCTGCTCGATCTGATGAGCAGCTGGGTCAGCCACCTACCGCCCGACGTCACCTATGTCGAAGTGATCGGCCATGGCATGAATGCGACCGAGCTCGCCGCCAACCCGCGGCTCAGCCGATCGTTCGTGCAAAACCTCAATCGCGACCCAAAGCTGCCGCTGCCGGAGGCGGGAATCGACGCGGCGATGATCTGCGTCTCCGTCCAATACTTGCAGCAGCCGGTGGCGGTATTGCGCGAGGTCCTATGCGTGCTGCGGCCGGGCTCGCCGCTTGTCATCAGTTCCTCGAACCGCTGCTTCTGGACAAAGGCCGTCGCGATCTGGCGGGCCCTCGATGATGAAGGGCATGCCCACCTCGTCGAACGCTATCTCCGCAACGCCGGGTTCGAGCGGGTCGAGATCCGCCGGCTGGCGGAGTGGGTCGAGGATGTCAGCGACCCACTGACGGCCGTGGTCGGCCGCGCTCCGGCGGTTAGAGAGCAATCCCGCTCACCCACATGAACGTCATTCCACAATCGCGGCCGCCGCTCGGAGGAGCAGGTGCAGGTCATGCAGGCGCTGTGGGCCGAGCCGCACGTCGCCTTCAAGGGCAAGTGGCACACGATCGAGGATGCCGGCATCAACCCCCGGCCCGCCTAGCGCAGGGTGACGGTGTGGTTCGGCGGGCATCACGAACGCACCTTGCCGCACATCGCCAAATGGGGCGACGGCTGGATGCCGAACGCCTATCCGCCCGACCAGGAGGCGCTGGACATCTTCGGCCAGCTGCGCCGCTTGACCGAAGAGGCCGGCCGCAACCCCGCCAATGTCGGGATCGAGGTTTGGGTATCGATGGGCACCGGAACGGAAGCGGATTGGGCCAAGGAGACCCGCTTCTGGAAAGCGGCCGGCGCCTCGCATCTCTGCCTGACGACGATGTTCAACCGCCGCCACCACAAGCGCATCCCCGGCCACACGATGAGCGATCATCTCGCGGCATTGCGCCGCTACCATTCGCCCGTCGCCGACGGGCTGTAGCTCGGACCCTACTCGGATTCGCCATAAAGGTGTCGTAGCTTCGTGGCCGATGGTCTCGGTGGATGGCTCGGCGATGCGGTTCCCGTTATTTTCCCGATTAGCGGTATTTAATTCTCGGTTAGACGCGAAAAAATTCCCGGTTAGGCGACGCGGGAATTTTCACGCAACTGTTTGAAATCGCTTACAGAAATCAAGAGGTCGCGGGCCGAATCGAGATAATTCCCGGTTATTTTCCCGGTTCACGGGAATTCAGCCGGCCCGCAGATATTGCACCGTCTCATCGCGGCGGAAGGGGTAGAGGAGGGTGCGCAGCGCCCGCCCGCGCTCTTTGGACCTCGGGACGGCATGCCGAAAGCCTCGGCCTCGATCCCAACTCTGCCGCGGCCTATGGGGCTCTCGGCGGCGCCCGCCTCTGGGGTGGCTTTCCGCGCACTGCGATCGAACCGCTACAGACGGCGATGCGACTGAGCCCATTCGATCCGCTCACGCCGCTATGGCTACACTTCACGGCACGGGCGCGCTACTGGAGCGAGCAATATCAAGAGGCGATCGTCGCGGCTGGTCAACTGCGGCAGTCATTTCCCAATTTCCGCCAACCCTACAACACATTGATTGCCGCTCTGGGACAAGTAGGCAAGGTCGATGAGGCACGCGCGGTGATGACCGAGGCGCTGGCGCGGTTCGGGGAACCTTTTCGGTCCCTGATGTCGCTGCCCTTGAACGAACTCCGTGAGCTCCGCTCTGAAGATCGCGAGCACCTAATCGAAGGCTTCCGCAAGGCAGGGCTCGCATAAGCCAGTTTTCGAACTTCTCCCCGCCGGGGGTTGCTACCAAGGGTTGGGCAGCCGCTCTTCCCGTGTCCATTCGGTGACTTCGCGATTGGGCTTATCGGAGGTCTTGTCGGCAGCACCGCTTCGAAGTCTTGTTTTCTCTGCAGAAACAGGAGGTAATCAGGGTGGATTTCACCACCGCGGCAGCCGCACTAAGCAGTCTCGGCCGACCAAGACTGCATCGGAAGCCACCAGACCACCGCTCCTTGTTGTCTTTGTCGCGCGAACGGGAGTTCAGGGGCGAGGGGCGCGGTTGCGCCCCGGTTCAAGCCAGAGCAAGCTCTGGATCCCCACTTTTGCAGAGGTGACGATAGCCGTTGTGAAAGCGAATCTCAATTTGAGCCGCACTTCGGGCGCGCGATGAGAACCGGCGCCGACTACCGCCAGTCGCTGCGGGATGGACGCAGGGTGTGGGTCATGGGTGAGGGCTGGGCTGATGATGTGACCTCCCACCCCGCCACCCGGGCGATGGTGGAAGAATACGCCGCCTGGTACGACCGCCATCTTGATCCGGACTGGCAAGACGTGCTGCTGGCGCCGCCGATTGCCGGCGGAGAGCGGATACCATGGGCCTATATGCTGCCGAAGAGCGTCGATGATCTGATCGGAATGGGCCGGTCGTTTGCGAAAACGACATTTCTGAGCGCGGGCAATATCACTCATACCCCGGCCTATGGCAATTTGATCGCGCTTGGCGTGTTGACCGCGGTGCCTATCGCGAGGAGATCGCCCGCACCGGGCGGTTTCTGACTTTTTGCGGCGGCGCGCCCATCATCGGCCAGCGCATGCAGCCGGACCCGCGCGACCGTGTCGCGCTGAAACTCGTGCGCGAGAGTGATGCGGGGGTCGTCATTCGCGGCAAGCTCGGCATGCATACGAGCCCGGCCTATGCCGAGGATGTCTATATCGGCGCTTTGTGCGGCATCGAGATCGATGAGTACCGTGCCGGCTTCATCGTGCCGGTCAATGCGCCTGGGGTCACGACCTTGTGCCGCAAGATCGCCACGCGCGACGGCAATCCTTTTCTTGCCCCGCTCAGCAGCCGGTTTGACGAACTCGACGGCCAGATGTGGCTCGATGACGTTTTCGTCCCTTGGGAGCGCGTGTTTTTCGTCGACCTCTCGCCCGAGGCGATCCCGCGCTGGCTGCGGTGGCATCACCTCTACAATTGGCTGTCGAAGGCGGAGTTCACGTTGGGCCTCGCGCTCGCCCTGACCCATGCGATGGGCCTCAAGGAGCACGAGCAGACGATCGAGTACCTGGTCGATCTGATTGCCGAGGTGCAGACCGTGCGCAGCTGTCTGACGGCGGCCGAGCGCGACCCCGAATTTACGCCGGCAGGCTATTGCTTTCCCAATCACACGCATCTCGCCGCGGGCGGCATCGCACTCTTCAAATCCCGTCAGCGGATTTCCGAGATCCTGCGGATCTTGCCGGGCTCCTCGCTTGTCGTCGCGCCGTCCGACCGTGATCTCGCGACCCCCGAAATGGCGGCGGGCCTCGAAGAATGCTTTGGTGGCGGCGGCTATACCGCGCTGCAGCGTTCGGCTCTACTGCTATTGGCTTGGGACCATGTCTCCTCGGCGCTCGACGGCCGCGAAGCGACCTTCGAGGCCCATGCCAGCGGCGGTATGCCCAATTGGCGTGGTTGGCTCCGCCGCAGCTTCAAGAGCTACAACGAGCTCGCCAACGCGGTCCTCGGCGCGCTCGACCTGCCGATGCCGGAGATCGATTTGAGCAGCATTGCGGCAGCCCCGATCGCTCCGCGGCGCGTCACTATCCCGTCCTCCTCCTTGGAGACGAAGGGAGCATCGACCACATCCTGAGGCTGAGGCACAGCCACGGGAGGCGCCCTCGATGACAACGTCCAAACGCGATCTTTGGGACAACCCGATGGGGACGAAAGGGTTCGAGTTCGTCGAATATACCGGTCCCGATCCGCAGGCGCTGGCCGCGCTCTTCGAGCGTATGGGGTTTGTCGCGACGGCGCGTCACCGCTCGAAAAACGTTACGCTCTACAAGCAGGGCGACGTCAATTTCATTCTCAACGCCGAGCCCGAGAGCTTTGCCCAGGCCTTCGCGCGGTTGCACGGGCCCTCGGTCTGCGCGATCGCGTTTCGCGTCGCCGATGCCGCCAAGGCCTATGACCGCGCGATCACACTCGGCGCCAAGCCGGTGCACGGCAAGGTCGGGCCGATGGAGCTCAACATCCCGGC
>Ga0070717_10001489_pt1 | contig 16216 bp, 11 predicted proteins | sample LARL113metaG_FD_71366 | JGI IMG/M metagenome (GOLD analysis project Ga0070717, IMG submission 71366) | Corn, switchgrass and miscanthus rhizosphere microbial communities from Kellogg Biological Station, Michigan, USA - LAR L11-3 metaG | ecosystem: Host-associated > Plants > Roots > Rhizosphere ... | reverse complement strand
CGCAACGGCTCCCCCTAGGAGCACGGCGAACAAATCGAGCGAGACTGCGCCCAATATCAGTTTGTTGCTCCAGATGTATCTCAGCCCATCGAGGACCATTCCTAAGGACGCGTCTTTGGCCGGAGACTTCCGGGCAGGAAGGCGCAAAGTCCCGATCAAGAAAAAGGCGGATAAGTAGCCGGCAGCAGCGCATCCGTAGACAAAAGCGGGGCGGCCGGTGACACCATACAAGACGCCACCCAGCATGGGCGCTCCAATGGTTGCCGTCTGAAAAACCGAGGCGTTCCAAGCGACTGCGTTAGGGAAAACCTCGCGCGGAACCAGCAGCGGAAGAAACGCCTGGGACGCCGGAGCATTGAACGCGCGGACGGTCCCGTTCAACAACATCACAACATAAATGGGATACGCGCGCGTCAAGTGACTTGTTCCCGTGACCGGGTGCAGAGTGAGGAAAAGCAGAAGAGCGGAGCACGCCGAAAATCCCGCCATGCAAATTTGCAGAATGCGCTCTCGGGGCAGACGGTCGGCCACATGTCCTCCGACAAGGAACAGGCAAATACCCGGAAGGAACTGCGCGAGGCCCACCAAGCCGAGGTCCAACGGCCTGTGCGTAATCTCGTACACTTGCCATCCGACCGCCACCGACTGCATTTCAGAGGACGTGGTGCTGAGCAGACGAGCTCCCAGGTAGTGGCGAAAATTTGTATAGTGGAAAGCGGGGCGGGAGGAAGACTCGCGTGAGTTTTCGGGCATTCGCCTCTGGTGTCAGTTTGACATAGGAAAGGAACTATATGTCCGCAGACCAATTCGATCGCAGGGATTTTATCAAGCGCACCGGCGGTTTGAGCGCTGGCGCGGCTCTCGCGAATAGGGCTTTCGCGAAGAGCGCGGCCAAGATGAATCCGTCGCGCGTGCTTGGAGCCAACGATCGCATCAATATCGGACTCGTGGGCTGCGGCGGCCGCGGCTCCTCCGATGCACACACTTTCACCGAGTATGGTCAGGCGAACAAGAACGCCTGCCAGATTGTGGCCGTCTGCGACGTATACGAAAAGCGCAAAGCGCTACAGGTGGCACGCTATCAAGCCAAGGGATTCACCGACTATCGGGAATTGCTGGCATTACCCGACGTGGACGCCGTCATCGTGGCAACGCCCGACCACTGGCATGCGCGGGTCGCTCTCGATGCCATGGGTCAAGGCAAGGACGTCTACCTCGAGAAGCCCATGTGCCACACCGTCAATGAAGTCAAAGATCTAATCGATGCGGTGCGTGAAAGCAAACGCGTGGTGCAGGTTGGTTCGCAGACTACTTCCGCGGACCAGTGGTGGAAGGCGAAGAAGGCGATTGCCGATGGCATGATCGGCAAGATGATCATGAGCCAGGGATCTTATCACCGCAACTCCATCGAAGGCGAGTGGAATTACCCGATAGAAACAGAGGCCGGTCCGGACGGAAAGGGCGAGAATCACATCGACTGGTCTATGTTCCTTGGCCCGGCGCCCAAGCGGCCATATGATGCGGATCGCTTCTTCCGTTTCCGCAAGTATTGGGATTATTCGGGTGGCATCGCGACCGATTTGTTCTTTCACGTCGTAGCTCCGTTGAACATCTGTTGGGACAAGCCGCAGTATCCAGCGAAAGTGATGGCCTCGGGCGGGAATTACGCGTTCCACGATGAGCGCGAGGTGCCCGATACGTTTCATCTCGTCGCTGAATACCCAGAAGGGCATTCGCTGGTGCTGAGTTCTTCGATGGGCAATTCGCAGCACATACCAGGATTGATTCGCGGGCATGAAGGGACCATCATCATGGTCGAGCACGGGAAATTTGAGGGCTCGACTCCCGATATCACGGTACGGCCCGACATGGTTCGCCTGCCGGACAAGAGCCACGGCCCGTTCCCCGATTACAAGTTCGGCCGCGAAGAGATCAAGATTCCGGTAGAGCAGTACGACATGATGCAGGCGCATATCGGCAACTTTTTGAAATGTATGCGCACACGCGAGAGACCGCATTTGGATGTGGAAACCGCCGCGCACGCCCAGATTTTGATTAGCCTGGCGGTGGCTTCTTACCGCGAAGGCCGCATCAAGTACTGGGACGAGAAGAATTGGAAAGCTGTCGATAAGCCGCTGAAAGCTTAGTCCAAAATTTCAGAAGCGGGTCCTCTACTCAACAGTTTCCCTTCAATCGCGGGGATTGAGTCGAATGCCTAGCTCGCGCAGTTGTCTTTCAGGCACGGGTGCCGGGGCCTCGCACATAAGATCGGTGCCCTTGGCGGTTTTCGGGAACGGAATGACTTCTCGAATCGATTGTTCGCCGGCGAGAAGCATGACCAAACGGTCGAGTCCGAGCGCAATGCCGCCGTGGGGAGGCGCGCCGTATTCCAAGGCCTCGAGCAGGAAGCCGAAGCGCCGCTTCGCCTCTTCCTCGCTGAAGCCAAGCGCAGCGAAAACTTGCGTCTGCACGTCGCGCCGGTGAATACGAATCGAGCCGGAGCCGAGTTCTACACCATTCAACACGAGATCGTAGGACTTCGCCCGGCAATGCGCCGGATCGGCTGTGAGCTTCTCGAGGTCCTCGTCGTGAACGGAGGTGAACGGATGGTGCGCCGCGTTCCAGCGCTGCTCCGCTTCGTCCCATTCGAACATGGGGAATTCAACTACCCACAGGAATTTGAGCGTTGCCGGATCAAGCAGCTTATGCCGCTCGCTGTATTTCTGCGCGATGTGTAGCCGCAGTTGCCCACACGCCTGCAATATGGTCTGCTCAGGAAGCGCGCCGGTCTTCTGGCCGGCAGAGTTGGCCAGCATGAGCAAATCGTCGTCAGCCGGTTTGACGCGCGCGCGCACTTGCTCCATCGCGGACGCATAGTCTCGATCGAGGCGCTTCAGATCGTCAAATACGCGCAGCCCGCGCTCCTGCCCAACGGCCTTGATTTCATCGCGCTCTTTTCGGCTCAACTGGCCGACTTTAGGAATGAGAATCGCCACCAGGGGCAAGCCATCGGAACTAGCGAGAGCCGTATCCCGGAAGAGATCTTCGACGCAGTAAAAAGGAGGAATCCGCAGGTCCGGTTTGTCGCTGCCATAGGAACGCATCGCCTGCGCATAGGTGATACGCGGGATCGGCGTTTCGATCGGCATGCCGGCCGCATCGCAAACACCTTGGATGAGTGGTTCGATCACTTCATAGATCTGCTCTTCCTGAGGGAAGGACATTTCCAAATCTATCTGTGTGAATTCGGGTTGGCGATCCGCGCGCAGGTCTTCATCCCGGAAGCAGCGTACGATCTGAAAATAGCGCTCATAACCGCTCACCATCAAAAGCTGTTTAAAAATTTGCGGCGACTGCGGCAAAGCGTAGAAATTCCCGGGCTGAACGCGACTCGGAACCAGATAATCGCGGGCGCCTTCCGGAGTGGAGCGCGTCATGAAAGGCGTTTCAATTTCGAGGAAGCCTTGCGCATAGAGCGCCTGCCGGATCGCGAGAGTGATTCGGGAGCGCAGCATAATATTACGCTGTACGCGCGGCCGCCGCAGATCGACGTATCGATATTTCAGGCGAACGTCTTCCTTGACGTCCACATCATCTTCGAGCGGAAACGGCGGGGTTCTCGATTCATTCAAAATCCAAAGCTTCGAGACGGCGACTTCCACTTCGCCGGTTGCGATGTTCGGGTTTACCGTGTCCACGGTGCGCCGTTCCACCGAGCCTTCGACCGCAACGACAAATTCGGAACTCAGCTCTTCGGCGCGCTTATGAGCCGCCGGGTTCTTGCTGGCGTCGAAGACCAGTTGCGTGATGCCATCGCGGTCGCGCAGATGAACAAAGAGAAGTCCGCCAAAATCGCGGCGGCGGTGAACCCATCCCATGAGCACAACGCGCTTGCCGACATCGCTCGAGCGCAGTTGTCCGCAGCTATGTGTGCGCCTGAGATCGCCCAGGAAATCCAGCTTCACGCGCGCCTCAAACCATGCAGACGCTCGAGCAGCGCCGGGCGCGTCAGCGTCTGCTGATCGCCGGATGCCATGTCTTTCAGTGTGTACGCCTGCGACACAATCTCGTTATCGCCGACGATCAGGGTAAAGCGAGCTTCTTGTTTATTGGCCAATTCCATCATGCGCTTCAATTTCCGGTCCGTGCCGACTTCGACGGACAAATCCAATTTTCGAATCTCGCGCGCGAGTACGGCGCAGTGCCGGAGCGCGGTATCGCCCATCGGAGCGATATATATGTCGAGTCGCAGCGGATTAGAAGCATGGCCGGCTTCGACAGCCATCACCAGGCGATCCTCGCCGATAGAGAAGCCAATACCTGGAGCCGGCGTCTTGGACCCCAGGGTCTCGGCCAATTTATCGTAACGTCCGCCGCCCAATATGGCGTTTTGCGAACCTAAGGCCCCATGAGTAATTTCAAATGTGGTGCGGGCGTAATAATCGAGCCCGCGCACCAATCGCGGATTGACGGTGAACCGAATCTGGCGGTCGTCCAGGAACTCACGCACTCTGCGAAAATGCTCGCGGTCCTCGTCGTCTAGAAATTCCAAGATGGACGGCAGACGCTCAATAATAGGCTGATCTTCAGGCACCTTGCAATCCAGCACGCGAAGAGGATTCGTCTGTGCGCGCCGGCGGCAGTCTTCGCACATTTTGGGAGCTACGTCCTTCAGCTCCGCTTGCAGAGCCTGATTGTAGCGAACGCGCGATTCTTTTGAACCCACGGAATTGATGAGCAACTCGAAGCCATCGATCCCGACCTCCTCGAGAATGGCAACCACAAGCTCAATCACCTCCGCATCGATGGCCGCTGATTCCGAGCCAATAGCCTCCGCGCCGATCTGATAGAACTGTCGAAAGCGGCCTTTCTGCGGGCGTTCGCGGCGAAACATCGGCCCCATATAGTAGAGCTTTTGGACGCCGGGTTGCTGATCGAGCCGATGCTCGATATAGGAGCGAATGACGGACGCCGTATTCTCCGGCCGCAGAGTCAGCGAAGTGCCGTCGCGGTCTTCGAACGTATACATCTCCTTGTTGACGATGTCGGTCTCTTCGCCGACGCCGCGCGCAAACAGGGCCGTCTCTTCGAGAATGGGGGTGCGAATCTCCTGATAATTAAAACGCGCGAAGATGCGGCGGGCGGCCGCCTCGACCTGATTCCACACGCCGCTCGAGGGCGGCAGGATGTCGCGCATCCCTTTGACGCCGTGAATCAAGGCTGCTCGTCCTTATAGATTGCCGTGATCTTCACGTAGTTCTCGCAATTTTTGCGGAAGCGCTGCTGTTCCTCGGCGGTGACGGCGCGGCGAACCTTGGCCGGCGAGCCCATGACCAGCGTGTGCGCGGGCACTTCCATTCCTTCCGGCACCAGCGCTCCCGCTGCCACGACCGCGCCGGCGCCGATCTTCGCGCCGTTCAACACAATCGCTCCAATCCCGATAAGGGCATTGTCTTCCACCTGGCAACCATGCAGCACGACGCTATGGCCAACGGTCACGCGATTGCCCACCAGGCACGGATACACGTCGTGGTCGACGTGCAGCACGCAGTTGTCCTGAATGCTGGTCTCGTCGCCCACGCGAATGTGGTTCACGTCGCCACGAATCGAGACGTTCAGCCAAACGCTGGAGCGTTCGCCGATGGTCACGTCGCCAATAATTTGCGCACTGGAATCGATGTAGGCGGAGGCTGCGATGCGCGGCATTACCCCGCGGTAGGGTCGGATCAACTCTTTCTTGCCATCCTAGCAAGCGCTTCTTCCGTGCGCCGCCGGATGTCTTCTGAATCGCGGTGGATTTCGAGCGCGCGCAGAGCGTCGGCCGATTCGGATTGCCGTCCTTGGCGCACAATCGCCAGCAGGAACTCGAACGCGTCGTCTAATCGAGAGGCGCTGCTAACCCGTAGAAGGACTGGACCAAGCGCTGCATTTTCGGGCTTCTTCCACGCTACTTTGAGCGTTTCGAGCGCCTCCGGGATGCGGGAGGCGCCGAGGGCAAGCGCCGCTTCTTCAGCGACCTCTTCATTTACAGCATCCAGGAAGCCGGCGACGAAGCTCACTGACGGTTTTCCTTGGAGGCGCAGCAGAGACTCGAATACTTGGCCAGTTACTTCGGGTTTGTCGCCCAACCGGGCTTTCAGGCGTAGGAGCCACACTGCTTCATCTCCGGCCATTTGTTCCACTGCTAGCACCGCATCGCGACGGAACTCCAGGATCGCCTTCTGCAAGGGCATCGATAAGAGGAAACATCGTCTCCTCGCGTGTGATATCGGTGCATTGAACCAACGCCAGGACGCAGGTTCCGCGCAGCACGCCTGCCGTGTCAATCTCGCCGTCCCATACTGGCTCCATTTGAATGTGCCGAACTCCGCGCAAAAAGGCGGCGGATTCGCTGTAGTCGAGATCTTTGAGAGCCTTGGCGATGGCATTCTTGCCCCAACACTGCGGATCGCTTTCGCGCGGCTTATCGAACAATCGCTCGAATGCGGCAAGGAGATCGGGCAAGAGCGCGTGAAGCTGGAGTTCGGCCGATATCGACGCCGCTTTTGCCACGACTACATTCACACGGTCCCGCAACGCCTTCCTTAGCGGCGCAATTACCGCGCCGGGGCTTAGCGCTCGCAGAGCGCCCAAATCCGCGAGTTGCCGTTCTACCCGGTCAGCCGCCACAATGAACTACTATATTGTTCATGCGCAAGGCGGCGCTACCCGCGCTCCTGCTTATAGTTACGGCCCGCCCGGCGTGGACGGCGAAATTGCCGTTCACCTTCGATGCCATGACGAGACTTGCAAGGATCGACGATCCGCAAGTGTCTCCCGATGATAAGTGGGTGGCTTTTTCGGTTGCAACAGTGGATTTGGCGAATAACGCCGTTCCCAGCCAGATTTACGTGATTCCGATAGCCGGTGGCTCGCCACAACGCCTCACAAACGAGGGAACATCGAATACGCGGCCCCGCTGGACGCCCGATTCCAAGCGCATCTTTTATGTTTCGAATCGTCCCAACGCATCGCAAGTCGCCGGCAGCTCGCAAATCTGGTCTATCAATGCGGATGGGACGGACGCAAAGCCCATAACAAACGTGCCCACGGGCGCGAGCGGCGTGACGATTTCTCCCGACGGCAAGCTGGTTATGTACACGAGCGCCGTTTACCCGGCTTGTGAGCCGCAAAACGCGGCCTCAGGAGTCGATTACGGAACGGCGTGCAATAGGAGCAATCTTGACAAAGATGCAGCGAACGTGGTGAAGGCCCGCGTGTACACATCGCTGCTGTATCGGCATTGGAACGAGTACTCAGGGGCGCGGCGGCGGCATTTACTCATTCAAACGCTGAATGATACGGGAAGGATCCGCGATCTTACCCCGGGCGACCGCGATACGCCTCCATTCTCGCTGGGCGGCCCGGACGCGTATGTCTTTTCGCCCGACAGCACGCAAATCGCGTTTGTCGCCAACAATGACGCCGACCTCTCGAGCACTACCAACTCCGACCTCTTCACGGTTCCCGCTTCCGGCGGCCCGATCAAACGCATCACCACCAATCCTGGCGCGGATGAAGGTCCGCTCTACTCACCCGACGGGAAATATCTTGCATATCGCACACAAAGCCGCGCCGGTTACGAAAGCGATCAGTGGCGTCTCGCGGTTTTGGACGTGCAAGCGAACCGGACCACGACGCTGACCGATACGCTCGACCGGTGGGTTGAATCGTTCACCTGGTCCTCCGATTCCCAACGGATTTTCTTCACGATCGCCGACCGGGGCGGCAGCCCTTTGCTCATGATTTCAGCCACGGGCGGCACGCCCCGCACCATCGCCCAAGGGCCGACTTCGATCACCGCGATGCACTTCACGTCCGGCGACCAGATGATGATTTATCTGGAGGAGAGCGGTTCACATCCAGCGGAGATCTACAAGGCGACTTCACGGGGCGGTAGCGGCGTTCCCATGACGCACCTGAATGACGCTGTGACAAACATCTACCAGTTGACTCCATTGGAACGGGTTTCGGTCGATGGCGCCGACGGCTCGAAGGTCGAAAGCTTCATTGTGAAACCGCCGGACTTCAACCCGGCGATCCGGTATCCGGTTTTGTTCGCGCTACACGGAGGCCCGCAGGGCGAATGGGGCGAATCCTGGACCTACCGCTGGAACGCGCAGGTGTTCGCCGGAGCCGGATACGTCGTGGTGCTTTCGAATCCGCACGGCTCAGTCGGCTATGGACAGGCGTTTACGGATGCCATCAACGGCGAATGGGGCGGCCGCGTATACACCGACGTCATGGCGACGGCCGACTACGCGGCGAGCCTGCCGTATGTGGACCGTGACCGCATGGTGGCGGCCGGCGGCTCCTACGGAGGCTATCTGATCGATTGGATACTGGGTCACACGAACCGGTTCAAGGCGCTCGTTTCCCATGCCGGCCCATTCGACTTACGCAGCGAGGCGGAAACGACCGAAGAACTCTGGTTTCCCAAATGGGAGTTCCATGGCTTGCCCTGGAATAATCCCGACCTGTACGACCGATGGTCTCCAAGCACGTTCGTAAAGAATTTTAAGACACCCACCTTGGTTACTCAAGGCGAGATGGATTACCGCGTGCCGGTCGGGCAAAGCCAGCAGCTTTTCACGGCATTGCAGCAGATGAAAGTGCCGTCGAAGCTGGTGCAGTTTCCGGATGAGGGCCATTGGATTTTGAAGCCGCGGAACAGCCAATTCTGGTACGCGGCAGTGATCGAATGGCTCAACCAATATGCCAGGCCGGATGGGTCTTCGACGCGTGGGATGACAAACCAAGTCCAGCATTGATTCCAAACCTGAAAGAGGCGCTGCGTCACCGGTCGACGCGCGAGGAGCGGAACATGAACACCGGAGGTCTTTCGAAGCCGCGGCTCGAGCGAATGCAGCAAGCATTGTTGGCACACATCGAGCGTAAGGAGATGCCTGGGCTCGTAGCGCTCGTCAGCCATCATGACTACGTTCATGTGGAGACGCTCGGCACCCTGGCATTCGGCGACCCGGCTCCCACGAAACGCGACACGATTTTTCGTATTGCTTCGCTCACGAAGCCCATCACCGCGGTTGCGGCAATGATCCTGGTAGTGGAATGCAAGTTACGGCTCGATGAATCGATTGAGCCGTGGCTCCCGGAACTTGCAAATCGTCGCGTACTGAAGTCCATCTCCTCGCCGCTCGGGGACACGGCGCCTGCGCTGCGCGCAATCACTGTTCGCGATCTGCTGACCTACCGCATGGGTTTCGGCACTGTGATGGCCATGCCAGGCACTTATCCGATTCAGAAGCTGATCCGTGAATACCGGATTGGCGGTGACGGCCCAATGCTGCCCTCGCAAGCGCCTGGCATGGACGAATGGCTGCAGAAACTCGGCTCGCTTCCGTGGTTGGCGCAACCGGGCGACCGGTGGATGTATCACGTAAGCGGCGATGTGCTCGGGCTCTGATCGCGCGCGTGTCGGGACGTTCCTGCGCGAGCGCATCTTCGATCCGCTCGGGATGAAAGACACCGCCTTCCACGTGCCCCCCGAAAAAATCGACCGCTTGCCGGCGTTCTATTTCTTCAATCGTCAGACGGACAAGCTGGATCTTTTTGACGACGTGGCAAACAGCGCCTGGGCTTCTGCGCCGCCCTCGGAATCGGGCGGAGGCGGACTCCTCTCGACGATCGACGACTATTTCGTTTTCAGCCGCATGATGCTGAACACGTTACTGCACAAAGGCCGCTCGGGCCGTGAGCAAATTCTTTCCCGCGCCACGGTGGAACTAATGACTTCGGATCAACTCACGCCTGAGCAACGCACAGGCTCCGAAATCTTCTTCGGTACCCATTCCAGTTGGGGTTTAGGAATGGCGGTGGATATCCGGCGTAACGAGATCTTCCACACCCCAGGCCGGTTCGGCTGGACCGGCGGCTTCGGCACGACGGCCTACAGCGATCCCGCGGAGGGAATGACCGGCATCCTCTTCACGCAACGCATGATGGATTCGCCGGAGCCACCTAAGGTATTCACTGATTTCTGGACACTGGCGTATGGAGCAATGGAATAGCGCGCCATTTGGCGCGCACGAGCACGTGAGCGTGCGAAGTCTCTGATCGCAGTTAGAAACCGCGACGGCGATTGCCGCCGCCACCGCCACGCTTAAAATCCGGCCGTCCCCCGCCGCGCGGGCCCTCGGTCTTTGGCCGGGCTTCGTTCACATTGAGCGATCGGCCGTGCAGATCGGTCCCGTTCAGGGCGGAAATAGCGGATTGCGCCTCGTTGCTGTTGGGCATTTCGACGAAGGCAAAGCCGCGCGCCTGCCCCGTGTCCCGGTCGGTGATGATGTTCACGCGATCTACCGCGCCGTACTGGGAAAATACCGACATCAAGTCATCCTGGGTGGTTGCGAAGCTTAGATTTCCTACAAAAATATTGGTCACTGGTTTCCTCCAGAGTTTAAGTTGTTCTAAAAGCAGCCAACCGCGAGGAAGACAAGACGCTACCAGCACCGACCGCAGATTTAGATGTAGTCGAGCGTAGCACATCCGGATTAAAACCGACTCCTGCCGGGGGCCAAATTAGCGCAAAAATTGCCGCCAGAACTTTAAGGCCACTTCAATAATCCCCGCCCAACACAGCAAAGCGGGAATAAGGGCGATCAGGAGTCCCTTCAAAAAGGGAGCCGCTTCCTCGGGCTGTTCGAGGAACTTAACTGTATCGGAGTGCCGGTTGCTCATACCGCAAACAAGAAAAGCAGATTTTCTTATTGCGGGAGTGCGCCTGGTGCACGGTTGTTCTCATATTTTTTTCGCCGCCTTGGCCTGAGAAAACCGAACGCCATCAATCCGGCCATCGTAAAGCCCCCGAGGGCCGCTCCGCCATAGAAACTCTTTGGCCGGTAGCGGAATCGGACCGCGTGTTTACCGCGAGAGAGCAGCACGCCGCGAAACAGATAATTCGCGTCGATCCAATCGGCGGAGCGGCCGTCGATATCCATCGTCCAACCGGGATAGGAGGTGTCGTTCAGAACCAGAATTCCGCCTCGATCGAGCGACGCTTCGATTTGCACGTCCTGCGATGCATAAGATCGGATCAATGCCGCATGAACTGGTTCCGGCGGCTGCCGATTCATTTCCGACACCTGCTCACGCTGTTCCGGCGTCAACACCGACTCATTCAATACCACGCTTTGAAATATGTCCAGCGAAGGGTCGGCTAGCTTCTGCAAAACCTCCTTTTCGTTGTGGACTAGCTCGGCGCGATGATAAATCGAGGCGCGCGGCAATACATCGTCATATTGGTAAATCTTCGCTTCCGCGTTATAGATCAGATGGAACGACGGCGGTTCGTCCTCAGTTGGAACCGCATGCTTTTCGAAATGGAAGTTCGACCAAGCCGCCCAGTCATAAGCGGTATTTCCCTTGGGTCCTGGAGTTGTGGTGAATAACAACTCAACGGTCTGTCCTCGATACGGGCTCAGATCCACCTGGCCGTCCATCCAGCGCCTTTCATCGGAATTGTGCTTGGGGTCGATGTAACGAGAGAACTGTTTTGTAATGCGCCCGAACGAATCCTTCAACTCAACGATAAACTCGACTCCGTCGCCAGAGGTCTTGTCAAAAACAGCCGGATCAAGCGTGTAGGAAAAATCGAATATCTCTTTCGGACCACTCGCGACCTGAATCCGATAGGGCAACCGTTCGTAAGGCGGATGCTCACCCAGTGCACTGCGCGCTTCGCTCGCTAGAACGAACGTTTTCCGTTGAATAGCTGCTTCTTTTCCCGGAATGAGGCGGCCTCTGTTCTGCTCGAACATTTCATCGATCATCCTGTTGGGAACAGTGAACTCTCTTATGCTGGCTATGTATTTGACAGATGATAACTGCAACAAGCGTTTGGCAAGCGCCGCCGTCAGCTCATAATTGCCTGTTCCGTTGAAACGATCCCCTAGATCGTACTGAAAGGTGACACCCTTCTGATCGGAGAAGAAATTCTGTACGAATGGTAAGTACTTCTTTTCATACATCGCGTCCAGATTCCGGATATCGTACAACTGGAAAGCGGCCGCCCAGTTCGGAAACAGGAGACCATCGCGCGCGAAGACCCGGTAGTTGCCCTCTATTTTCTTGAGTTCGTCGATATAAGGCGCGCCCGCAAAGGCATTGTGCGACATACGCGCAAGCTTGTTGTGCCAATAATGCGTGGGCGCAATGAAGTTACACGACATCTCCACCGCGACCAGCGCCCCAAGTCCAATGGCTAAGCGCGCGTCCACCCCGACGGTGATTCTCCTTTTCCAGGAAAAAACCAGCACCAGGCCTACGCCGAAGATGAGGACCGATGGCACGGCTGTCGCGACAAACGGAATCACCGCGCGCACGTGCAAATCCACAACCTCGTGCCGGATCGTTTCGCGGGAAGACCAGCGCGCGACAGGGATCACAAGAGCCACGGCCACAAGCGCGATGGCTTGCGAGCGAGCGGAGAGCTGACGCCGCAGCAGCCTCTCCATGCCGATCGCTCCCAATATCGATACGCATATCGAGATAAGCGCCTCTTCGTACTTGACAAAGTTAAGCATCCGGAAGAAGGGCAACTTGCCTATCTCGTTTACCCCCGAAACGCCGTATCGTTTTAATCCAACAAGAATCGCAAAGCAAAAAAAGAAGCAAGTGATCGCGCGGAGCGGTCCATCGTTCCTCAGCTTTTTATTGAAAACGGCCTTCAAGGCAATTACAAGCAAAAAAATACTAATGAGTCCGACATAATTCCGAAGACCGAATACTCCACTGAACGGAGGGCCATAGAGCAGCGGAAAGACATAAGTGAATATCGATGGACCGAATGAATCCGCGTATAATCCAGTGATACCGCCGCCTATGTTGTGCGGTTGATGAAGATCGAACGAGCGGTGCATGAATTCCCAGAACGGAAGCAGGAAGAACGCCGCTAGCGTCACCCCCGCGCATGTCGCCCCCGTGAGTCTCGCGATCACCGCCAGCCAAGCGGGACGTAGACTTGCGTCGGACACAATCCGGAACAAAATGTAGGAGTAGAGAAGCGTGAACAAAAGCAGTGAACTCTCCGGCATTCCGCCTAGAAACACCAGCAACAATACAATCGCAAACGCGACGATCGACCGATAATTCCGTTTCCGGAGCAGATATTCGGCGGCTAACAAAGCCGCCGGTAGTAGTACCTCTACGCTGAGCTGCGGCATGGTGAGAAACAGTATGTAATAACCGGCAAGCATGGATGTTATACCGCCGGTTAGTGCCGCCCAGAACGAGACAAAGAACCGCAGATAGAAGTAGGCGCCAATTCCGGCCACTAGCAATCGGGACAGAAGAAAGCAGTTATATGTTTGCGGACCAATATGCACGAGCAAGGCCAGTGTCAAAGGATAAAACGGCTGTGATTGCTGATTCGCCGCGAGCGGCGCTCCGTAGCCTTGATACGGGTCCCAAAGCGGAGCAACCCTCTCGTGAAAATATTGATAGTGCAGCAGCGGCAGATTGGGCTCGCCCAGAAATCCTCCGCCGCCATTGTCGAGCGTCCTCGAGAAGCGAAGCCCGGATGGCGTGCCGGCCCAGGCGCCCGACGGCAGAATGCTAGGAGCGTCTTTGGAACTGGCCATAAGCGTCTTGTTTCCCCAAATGCAGGGGAAGAAAGGAACGTGTAAGAGGCCGATCAGAATGGCCAGCGCGCGAAAACCGTCGGTGCGCACGATTCTCCGGATAAACGAAACGATTGGTATCATGCGTTGCTAACCGACGGCTCCGGGCAGGACATGCGTCATCCCGGCCGCTCCACTGTGCCGCCGTTTTGGGCCCATAAAACCGAAAACAAACAACCCGGCCAGACTTATGCCGCTGATCGCCGCTCCCCGGCGGAAGCTCTTCGGCCGATAGCGGAATCGGACTATGTGTTTGCCCGGAGATAGCAATACGCCGCGGAAAAGATAATTCGCCGCGAGCCACTTTACGGGGCGTCCGTCGACATCCACCATCCATCCCGGATAACCAGTGTCGTTCAGGACCAGAATTCCGCTTCGATCGAGCGAGGCTTCGATTTGCACATCCTGTGATGTGTACGATTGAATCGACGCCGGCTGTACTGGCGACGGCGCTTCGCGATTTATGTCCGCCACCTGAGCGCGCTGAGTAGCACTCAGCTCCGCTCCATTCAACACGACGCTTTGAAAGACGTTCGGTGACGGATCCAACAGCTTTCGCAGAGCTTCGTTGTCGTTCGGAACCAGCTCGGAACGATAATAGATGGCGGCTCGAGGCAGCACATGGTCGTAGCGATAAATCGTCGCTTCCGCACTGTAGATCAGATGAAACGGCAGCGCCTGGTGATGCTCGGCCTGACCCTCGAAATGGAAATTCGACCAGGCGGCCCAGTCGTAGGCCGTGTTTCCTTTCGGCCCTGGAGTTGTCGTGAACAGTAATTCTACGGTCTGATGCCGGCAGGCGCTCAGATCGATCCGGCCATCCATCCAGCGCCTTTCTTGCGCGTTGTGTTTGGGATCGATGTACCGGGAAAACCGCTTGGCTATGGCCCGAAAGCTTTCGGTCCTAACGACATTTTTTAAGAGCGGAATCACAGTCATGCGCTCTAATAATCTTCCTCTGGAAGGGCTGCCGAGTCGAGGGTTCGCAGCAGCTCCCAACGGGCTCGCATCCGGGCTAAATCAAAATCGCGGCTCACCATTTCGCGGAATGACTGCGCATATTCTTCCGCGACGTCGCGCCAGCGCCGGGGTTCTTTGTCACTAGCCTGCCTCGCCGGTTCCTCCCGGAAGAGCCTTTCTACAATAGAGCGCAGATCGTTCATGGACCCGATCCGATGGAGATTGGCGTCTCCAAGCATCGAGGCTAGCTCGCGGTTCACCGCGTTATCCAACACCACAACAGGTTTATCAAGTGCTAGCGTATCGATCACAGGCAGACCAAAGCCTTCATAGTGGCTCGGGTAAACGACTACGCGCGCTCCGGCATACAACTCGCGCAGGCGTTGACGACTGAGCTTTCCACTGGCAAACTGTCGGGCATTTGCGCGCATCGGTTCCGGCTTGCCGCCCAGGACCACCAGCGGCAAATCGGTACCCAGGCGCTCTATGGCCTCGCGAAGGCCTTTATGTACGTAATCGTTTCCCATGAGCAGGACATACTCGCCGGCGCGAAACTCGCCGGCCGTCATCCCGAAATTAGTTCCGTGATGGATAACTTGCATCGAAACATCCGTCCGGTAATAGGCAGAGAAATCGGAACGTGAGAACTCGCTGATCGTAAAAATGCGATCGGACAACTCGGCGGTCCTTTGCAGAACGATTTGCCGTCTCGGCGAGTTGAAATAATCGCAACGGACGCCAATGATGTCTTGGAGGCAGAAGGCGAGGCGAGGCGCTAGGCGATCCATCCGAACGAACTCGATCCACGAAAAAATCTGACACGGTTTGAACACCAGATCGAAGACCTCACCGGAATCCGGGAGGTCGTTATAGATCCGGTAGCCGGTCAATTCGTGCGCAAAAAAACGTACAGCGGGGTGCACGCCGACAGATAGCTCAAATTCGCCCGCCACAATCCGGGACAGTTCGCGAAGCAGGTTCAGGCCGAAATCGGAGGTTCCGGTGTAAGCGGGCGGCAGGTGAAATAGGTCGTACAAAAGCCGTGGGGGATGCGGCGTTAGCAACGCAGCGAACCGTTCGACGGGGTCTTTATGAAAGCGTTCGTAATCAGCGACCTTCCGCTCGTACTCCGGATAGCGGAACAGCAGCAACTGGCGATGCGCTTCCTCTAAGTTGGCGCGGCGCGATCCAAAAGACGAAGACTCCTGATGAAAGACATAGGCCCAGTTAGCCGCTAATGCTGAGTAACCGTAGCGGTTAATCCGACAGATGAAATCGTTCTCCTCGTTGTAACCGGGTGAATAGCATTCATCAAAAAGCGGAAAGCGATCGAGAATTTCCGCTCGGATCAGCATGCAGAAGCCTACGGCCGTCGGCATGATCTGATACCGAGGCAGCATATGCCTGAGCTGTCTCCATGCCGCATGGGGAACGGAGAAAATGGTCGCGTTGTTGCTGCGAGGCGACACCACGCCGTGCTTCTCGTGCAGGTGCAAAACGGTCAGCATCTCTTCGAGAAATCCGGCTGTCGCCTCGGTATCCGAATTGAGCAGGAGCACATTGCTGTCCGGCTCGCGGAA
>Ga0070717_10001488_pt1 | contig 16224 bp, 16 predicted proteins | sample LARL113metaG_FD_71366 | JGI IMG/M metagenome (GOLD analysis project Ga0070717, IMG submission 71366) | Corn, switchgrass and miscanthus rhizosphere microbial communities from Kellogg Biological Station, Michigan, USA - LAR L11-3 metaG | ecosystem: Host-associated > Plants > Roots > Rhizosphere ... | reverse complement strand
CCTTCAGCAGCATACGCTGCATTGAGCTCATTGCAACAGCCGATTTGCTGCACATGCTTATTCCATAGGAGTTGATCGAGCAAAACGAGATTGTAGTCACCTGGTACCATGAAGTAGTGTTTGAGGCCGATTTGCTCGAACCGCGTCGCGAGATAGTTTCCAACTGTGTAGGTTGACATAGTATTTGCTCCTTCTTCAAAAACTCTTGCAACTGCAAGAGCCAGCCATGGCAAGAGCCATGACTGGCTCTAAAACATTCTCTCTTCCAAGTATGACGACGACGCGCCATGAAAGCGTTATGAGCATCGTCATGAATTTCTATCTCCCTTTGGTCTCTTCATCCTCTGCGGTATCGATGCCTAAATACCATTTCCCATAGTCATCAAAGCCATGCTCTCGAAGATACGCGTTCTCCTCCTGCGCAGACGGCTGATGCTCACTCCACATATCTTTCTCGTCAAAGACAAATTTTCCCTGCTCTATCAGGTTTGTGGCATGTTCATATGCTTGTCTATTCAGTTTGACTACCATCGGTCAAGCCTCCTTTTGAGACTAACTGGGACAACCGAGCACACCAGTGAGTTGGTGCCGAAACTGCTTTGAGAAATCCGTTGAAAGAACACTGCCCGGTTGCTACAACCGCGTCTTCTTGTCTTCACTGTACACAGTATATGGTGTCTGTGCCACCTTATCAAGTATTTATTTTATTATCTCTACTATTATACGATAAAAATAGTAGATGAGGTAATATAAATACTTGACATGGCACCGGCTACGACGTATACTTTGTGCAGTGAATATTAAAGAAGGCCCCTGGTGTATAGCTCAGTATGCGCTGAAAGAAGACGATCCACTATGGTAGCACAGACATGGCTTGAAGATGACAGCAACTACCAGGAACGACGGGTCCTGGTTTGGGGTGGGCCTGTCCAGCTCGAAGGCATCTTGACCATCCCCCAGGGCGCTCACGCTGTGGTCGTCATCCCCTATGACCGCATGGGCAGTTGGGAGCATAGCCTGAATGAGCTCGCAGATGCGAGCCGCCGGGCAGGTCTTGCCACCCTGTTGGTGAACCTGCTCACGCCGGAGGATGAGGTAGTGGACAAAACGACGGGCTTCTTGCGCGAAAATGTCAACGTGCTTCACAAGCGCGTTCTAGGCATCACGAACTGGCTGATCGCCGATGCCGAACCGCAAAGCATCACTATTGGGTATTTTGGTGTTGGTGTGAGCGCTGCCGCTGCCCTGGCTGCCGCTGCCAGGCGGCCCGATGCCGTTCACGCCATCGTCGCCGTCGCCCCACGCATCGACCTGGTAAGTGCCTACCTGACCAGAATTGTGACGCCAACGCTGCTCATTGCAGGTGAAAGAGATAGGCAGGCGCTGGACATGAACCACAAAGCATTAACAGAGCTTACCTCCGATACGACACTGGATATCGTGAGAGAGGCAGGGAACGTCGCACATACGACACTGGATACCGTGAGAGAGACCAGGGAACGCGGCCTCGCACACAGGCTTGAGGCCGTCCCAGGTGTGGCGGACGTCTTTGAAAACGAACAGTCATTACACCAGGTGGAACAGCTCGCAACCTGGTGGTTCACGAGCCACCTCTCAGTTTGAAGAAAAAACCTGTTTTGGAACAACCGGGCGGTCTTCTTGAAGAGGTTCTTAATTGAGGAGGAAATACATAAAAGGAAGGTACCATGCAGCAGAACGGACAGGAACAGCAGGAGCGCAGCCGTCTGCAGCAGCCAGTTGAGCAGCCAGAACGGGAAGGCGAGCCGAACTCCGCTCCCATCTCGGCTCAAGGAGAGCAACAGCTTCCCGCAGAGCAACTGAAGACGGAAGAGTGCCTGGACCTGCTGCGGCGAACACAGGCAGACTTCGTGAATTATCGGCGTCGTATGAGCCAGGAGCAGGCTGAGGGACGCATCGCAGCCCAGATCGCGCTGCTCTCCCGCCTGTTACCGGTGCTCGATGATCTTGGACGGGCGCTGGGAGCAGTACCACCAGAGCTGGCCACGCACCCCTGGGTGCAGGGCCTGTTGCTGGTGGAGCGCAGACTCACGACGCAGCTCGACCAGTTAGGCGTGCGACAGATCGGCACACCCGGAGAGCAGTTCGATCCGCGCCGGCACGAGGCTATCACAACGGAGGCGCGAGCAGATGTGCCTGAGGGAACGATCTTGCGCGTTGCCTTGCCGGGGTATGTCATGGGAGAACGTGTCATTCGCCCCGCTCAGGTTAGCGTCGCAGTTACCCCAGCTCCCCTGCGTGATGCGCCTGCGTAGCAAGTAGATTAGATTGTACATGCTGACGCGTTATCGTCTCTACAAGGCTTTGCTGAAAGGAAGCGAGAAGTCATGGCAAAAGTAATTGGCATGGACCTGGGAACCACCAACTCGGTGGTGGCCGTCATGGAGGCTGGTGAGCCGACCGTGCTGGAGAACAGCGAGGGGTCGCGCCTCACGCCCTCGGTCGTGGCGGTCACCAAGAGCGGTGAGCGGCTGGTCGGCCAGGTGGCGAAACGCCAGGCGGTGACCAACCCCGAAAATACGATTTTCTCCATTAAGCGGCTGATGGGCCGCAAGTACGATGACCCCGAGGTCCAACGCACGATCAAGATGGTGCCCTACAAGATCACGCGTGCCCCCAACGGGGACGTGCGTGTCGTGATGGGGGGACGCGAATACAGTCCACCGGAAATCTCGGCGATGATCCTGCAAAAGTTGAAGACCGGTGCGGAAGCCAAACTTGGCGAGAAGGTTACTCAGGCCGTGATCACAGTGCCTGCCTACTTCAACGACGCGCAGCGCCAGGCGACCAAAGACGCGGGCACGATTGCCGGGCTGGAGGTCCTGCGTATTATCAACGAACCGACCGCTGCCTCGTTGGCCTATGGGCTGGACAAGAAGAAAGACGAGATCATCGCCGTGTATGACCTCGGTGGTGGGACCTTCGACATCTCCATCTTGCAATTGGGTGAGGGGATCATTGAGGTCAAATCGACCAACGGCGATACACACCTGGGCGGTGATGACTTCGACCAGCGCATCGTTGACTGGCTGGCCGACGAGTTCCGCAAAGATCAGGGCATTGATCTTCGTAATGATCGCATGGCGCTCCAACGCCTGAAGGAGGCGGCGGAGCGCGCCAAGATCGAACTCTCCTCGTCGCTGCAGACCGAGATCAACCTGCCTTTCATCACGGCTGACGCCAGCGGACCCAAGCACCTGGTGATGACCTTGACGCGCGCTAAGCTGGAGCAGTTGGTCGGCGATCTGATCGAGCGCACGCGTGGCCCGGTCATGCAGGCGCTGGCGGATGCCGGTATCAAGGCGAGCGATGTCAATGAGGTGGTGTTGGTCGGTGGACAGACCCGCATGCCTGCGGTGATTGAGTTGGTACGCAAGATTTTCGGCAAAGAGCCACACAAGGGGGTGAACCCTGACGAGGTGGTGGCTATTGGCGCGGCCATCCAGGCGGGCGTGCTACAGGGTGAGGTGAAGGATGTGCTCCTGCTCGATGTCACACCGCTCTCGCTGGGAGTCGAGACCCAGGGTGGCGTGATGACCAGGTTGATCGAGCGCAACACGACCATTCCGGTACGCAAGAGCGAGGTCTTCAGCACGGCGGAAGATAACCAGACGGCGGTGGAGATTCACGTGCTGCAAGGCGAGCGCGAACTGGCGCGCGACAACAAGAGCCTGGGTCGCTTCCGCCTTGAAGGCATTCCGCCGGCCCCACGGGGCGTACCACAAATTGAGGTGACCTTCGATATCGATGCCAACGGCATCCTCAACGTCACGGCACGCGATAAGGCCAGTGGGCGCGAGCAGAAGATCAAGATTTCCGGCGCCAGCGGCCTGTCCAAGGAGGAGGTCGAGCGCATGGTGCGCGAGGCCGAACTGCACGCAGAGGAGGATCGGCGACGCAAGGAAGAGATTGAGACACGCAACCGTGCTGACAGCCTGGCGTACCAGGCCGAACGGACGCTGCAAGATGTCGGTGACAGGATCTCGGCGGGCCTGCGCAGCGAGGTGGAGGACAAGATCAAGGCCGTGCGCGCTGCGCTTGCGGGCAGCGATCTTACGCGTGTGCGCACCGCAGCCGATGACCTGGAGCGCACGATGCAGCGCATTGGCCAGGAGGTCTACAGTCAACCTGGTACAACCGCGGGCGCTGGAACAGCCGGCGCAGCACCCGGTGGCGAACCTGGGACCGTCGAGGGCGAGTACCGCGAAGTCTAGCCAACTCGATGGACCTGCTGGCGGTCCAGGCACAACTCAATAGCAATCCAGAACAGGAGCAGCCATGAATGAGCAGCATGTGACACACATCGTGCTCAAGCAGTACCGCTCTTCCTCATCGTATAGCGAGCGGGAGACAGCTGCGGTGAGCCATCTGGGCATTGGCGCGCTTCGCCATCTACGCGCAGTGGGCCTGATCGAGGGGGAAGAGACTGGCGGGGAACTGCGCTATAGCGAGGGAGAGATCACACAGCTGCGGCGGATCCGCCGCTTGCAACGCGACCTGGGCGTCAACCTGGAGGGAGTCGAAGTGATCGTCCGCTTGCTCAAGCGCATCGAGGCTCTCCAAATTGAGTTGGAGCACGAGAGAAATAAGGAGTACCGGCGATGAAACTTGAGGTGATGGAAAAGCAAAATATACCTGACACCAACGGGGGGATAGGTGCATTCAAAGGACGGAAAGAATCAAGCACGATGAGCGATATCGGGCTACTGATCTTACGACTGGTGGTGGGAGGATTGTTGGCCGGTCATGGATCACAAATGCTCTTCGGTTGGTTCAAAGGGCCTGGTCTGAAGGGAACGGCCGCGTCGCTTGAGTCAATGGGTCTGCAACCCGGCACCCCCTGGGCGATGGCTGCCTCAGCGTCCGAGTTCGGCGGTGGTGTGCTGACCGCGCTGGGTCTGCTCCACCCACTTGGCCCTTTCGGTACGATGGGGGCAATGATCATGGCCACGGTCAAGGCGCACTGGGGCAAACCGATCTGGGCGAGTAAGGGCGGAGCCGAGTTGCCTGTCATCGATATGGCTACAGCCCTCGCTCTCACGCTCACAGGTCCCGGGCGTTTCTCGCTTGATCACCTGTTTGGCATTCGACTCCCGCGTGCGCTGGTGGTCGCTGTAGCCATCGTCGAGGCCGGTACGGTGGCGATCGGCATCATGAGTCGCCCAACGCCTCCTGTTACACCTTCGGTCGAACAACAAGTAGCTACGCCCGTCGAGGCAGGTCGGGGCACTGGAACGACCTGATTGTCCAGAACTTCCAACGGTGACCTGCCTATGACCTGGATGGCGAGAACTCCTTCATTAAACCTTGCGAAAGCCGCGATGAGGGCCTGGGAGTCAAAAGATGTGATCGTCCTGGCTTCCTTGCTGTCAGATGATTTTGTCTGCCGGGGTCTCCTCCCGCAGCCTGTCCAGAAAAAAAGTTCATACTCCACTTCGCGATGACTGGATCTCGCGGTAGGCTTCAAGGGCCCGGTTAATGAATGCATCTGTACTGCCCAGATACATTGTGGGGGCGAGTGCCCGGTCAATATCTTCGGGGGAGAGGATAGCGCGCACCTGCGCATCCGCCAGGGCTGCCTGGCGGAGCTTCACGCCTGACCTCACGGCATCGCCGCAGGCCGCCTGGACAAGACGTTGTGCCTCGGGTCTTCCCACGTGTGGAGCGAGTGCCATCGCGAGCGACTCGGCCATGATCAGCCCGCCGCTCAGCTCGAGGTTCGCTTTCATGCGTGCGGGATCGACCTGGAGGCTGCCCACCGCGCCCCGAACACGCTCGACCGCACCCGCAGTGAAGCGGAACAGCTCGGGGATAGCGGCCCATTCCGCCTGCCATCCTCCGGCAGCCCGCTCGTGCTCTTGTGCCATCGCAGACAGGATCACGGGCACCACCCCGATTGCCAACCGGGCCGACGCGATGGCGCCAGTCGCGTCGACCGGATTGTGCTTCTGTGGCATGGCGGACGACCCACCCTTTCCTGGCGCGTCACCCTCCGAGGCCTCGCCGACCTCGGTTTGAGCGAGAAGGGCCACGTCGCCAGCAATCTTCGCCATCGCACCAGCTATTATCCCGAGTGTTGCCGCGACCTCGGCGATGCGGTCGCGCTCGGTGTGCCACGGGAGGTCCGGGGTTAGAAGCCCCAGTTCTTCGGCAAGCAGTTCTACTACCCGGAGGCCATGATGCCCGAGGGAGGCAAGTGTCCCTGCGGCGCCACCCAGTTGTACGGCCAGCGTTCGCTCCCGGTGCTCGCGCAGCGCATGCACCTGGCGCACCGCCAGGGCCAGCCACCGCGCCGCCTTGAGGCCGAAGGTGATCGGCAACGCTTGCTGGAGCAGCGTCCGCCCGGCCATCAGCGTATGGCGGTGTTGCCCGGCGAGCGTCGCACACGCTGCGCATACGCCAAGCAGTCCGTCCACGAGGAGATCAAGTCCGTCCCGCATCTGCAGCATCAGCGCCGTATCGATTGCATCCTGGCTCGTGGCTCCCCAATGGACGAACTTTTGCGCGTCACCCTCGACGCGTGCAGTCAGCATGCGTACAAGGGGAATCGCGGGTGTGCCGGCCTCCGCCGCCTCACGGTACAGGGCCGCTACATCGAACAATTCCTCCCTGCAATTGGCCGCGATGACGGTTGCCGCCTCCTGTGGGATGATGCCGGCGCGAGCTTCCGCGCGTGCCAGGGCTGCCTCAAAAGCGAGCATGCCCCGCACATGCGCCTCAGGGGAGAAGGCGGCGGCCATTCCCGGCGTGCTGAACAGGAGGTCACTCGGCTCCGGCATGTGGCGTTGCTCCATCAGACGTTAAAAAACGCGGTCTCGTCCGCGCCTTGCAGGACGATATCAAAGCGGTAGACGACCATTGCGCCACCAGGTTCGCGCCTGGCCAGCAGCGTCGCCCGCCGGTCTTCGGGGACACATTGCAGGACCGGGTCAAGCGCGTTGGCTGGCTCGTCTTCAAAGTACAGGCGCGTCACGAGGTGGTTGAGCAGCCCACGGGCAAACACGGTAACACAGATGTGCGGAGCCTGCAGCCGCTCGCCATCGAATGCGACAGGACCTGGCTTGACCGTTTCGAACCAGTAGCTTCCGTCCTCTGCTGTCCCGGAGCGGCCGGACCCCAGAAAGGATGGATCCAGCGCCGCTGGCCCCGCATCTGCCGGATGGTGGTAGCGGCCATGCGCATTCGCCTGCCAGATCTCGACCAGCGCATCGGGTACAGGTACTCCATCGCCGTCGAGGACGCGCCCCTCGATGCGCATGCGCTCACCGGCCGTCTCCGGCTTGGTCAGTACGTTCCGGCGGGCGTCCTCACGCAGGAGCGCAGGTGAGAAGAATGGGCCCACTGTCTGAGAACTGGTTAGGGGAAAGGTACTCATGATTTTGCCTCTCCTGACGCTGGCGACTCGAAAGGCGTGGCGTCTGATCCTCGCACCACGATATCCCAACGATACCCGAGCGCCCATTCCGGCTCGGTCACAGTATGGTCGTAAGCAGCGATCAGACGCTGGCGTGCGGATTGCGCCGGCACCGCGTTCATGATGGGATCGAGCGCGTGTAGCGGGTCGTCGGGAAAGTACATCTGCGTCACCAGGCGCGAGAGCATCGAGGGGCCGAACACCGAGAAATGGATGTGGGCCGGACGCCAGGCGTTCGGGTGGTTCAACCAGGGATACGCCCCCGGGCGAATGGTCAGGAACCGGTACACCCCCTCTACATTCGTCAGACAGCGCCCCATGCCGAGGAAATTCGGATCGAGGGGCCCGGGCCATTGATCGCGTTTGTGGAGGTAGCGGCCGGCGGCATTGGCTTGCCAGATCTCCAGGAGCGTGTTCGGGACCGGATTTCCACGGTCGTCGAGCACGCGGCCGGTCACAATGATGCGCTGGCCAATCGCCTCGCCGCCGGTTCCGGCGTTGCGCGTGAGGTCCGCATCTGCCGGCGTGATTGCACTGATGGCGGGCCCGGGACCGGTCAGTTCCGAGAGCGTCAGAGGCACATCGATGAGCGGGAGCACCGGAGCCCGTCGCCGCGTGGATTGATAGGCCTCATACAGGTAGGGTGGGAAGACCTCCCGATCCCCCCGCACGATGTCACTGATCGTGATCTGGTTCATGCTTCCTCCTGGCTCGCCTCTGGCGAGCCGGCCTCTTCCGAGGCACGTGTGAGCTGATCAAACTCTTTCTTTGCTAGTGAGAAGGCGGTATTCGCCGCCGGAACGCCCGCATATACGGCCACGTGGAGAAGCACCTCCGCGATTTCGTGCGGATCGACCCCAGTATTGCGGCTGGCGTGCAGGTGCAGGGCCAGTTCTTCACGGCCTAGCGCAGCCAGGATCGCGATCGTGACCAGGCTTCTCGTGCGCCGGTCCAGGCCAGGTCGCGCCCAAACGGAGCCCCAGGCCATCTCCGTGATGAAGCGCTGGAAGTCTGCATCGAACTCGGTGGTGCGAGCCTGCGCCTGCTCAACGTACTCGCTCCCGAGCACCTCTTTGCGCACCTTCATTCCAATGTCGAAGCGTGATTCCGTCATGATAGCCCCTCCGGTAATGAACTTGATGTATCGAGGCCCAAGAGCTTGGCGGCATTCTCCTTCAGGATCAAGGGTCGCACCTCAGGTCTGATGTCGATCTGCTCAAAAGAGGATCATCGGGAATGCGTTGCGACACCTCCGCGTGGGTATGCACGTCGATCGCCACCAGGTTCGTTATGTCCATGTCTTCATACTTTCTGTCTATTCATTTACGATAAGCCCATGCGCTGCTGTTCCTGCTGTTTGAGGACGCGGCGCAAGATTTTCCCAGAGGGGTTCCTGGGAATAGCATCGATGAATTCGATCTCGCGCACATTTTTGAAGGTGGCGAGCTTGCCATTGGCCCACGCTAACAGCTCAGCAGCGCTCACGTGTTCATGGCCCACTCTGAGCACCACAAAGGCCTTTGGCACTTCTCCAGCTTCCTCATGTGGCTTAGCAATTACGGCGACATCGACAACAGCAGGGTGCTCCAGGAGCAGTGCTTCAATCTGAGCCGGGGCCACGCTGAACCCTTTGACCTTAATCAGTTCTTTTTTGCGATCGGTGATCGTGACATAGCCTTCTTCGTCGCGCCAACCAATATCACCCGTGTAGAGCCAGCCATTGCGTAACGCTTCGGCGGTCGCTTCGGGCGCCTTCCAATAGCCCTGCATGACCTGTGGCCCCTGCACGATCAGTTCGCCCTCTTCGCCCACCCCCAGTTCCACCTGGCCTGTTTCGATATCGACGATCTTCTGCTTCGTATCGTGAATGGGCAGGCCAATTGTCTCGACCTTGATGAGCCGCGGATCGTAGACCGGGTTGGAATGCGTCCCTGGGCTTGCCTCGGTCAGGCCATAGGAGGTCATCACAGTGATATGGGTACGCTCCTCGAAGCGGCGTGCCATTGCAGGAGGAACGGGGGCCGCGCCGCACTGGGTAAAACGGACGGTATGCAAATCATACTCGTTCAACTGCGGCCAATCACTCAGCACTGCCAGCACTTGCGGCACCGAATACAAGAGCGTAATGCGCTGCTCTTGAATAAGCTGCAAGCACCTCTCAGGCTCGAAGCGCTCCATCAATACGATAGTAGCGCCGGTCATCGCAGCCAGGCCCATCAGCATAATGCCATAGATATGATAGAGTGGTACGAAGACGAGCATACGATCCTGAGCAGTGATCCGGGCAGTAGCGATCGACTGATACGCGTTACACACGAGATTTTTGTGACTGAGCAGGACTCCCTTGGGCAAGTCCGTCGTGCCGCTGCTGTAGGGAAGGGCTATCGCATCTTCCCACGCGAGTTCTAAGCCGGTGGGCAGTGTTGGTGGATGAGCGCACACCAGGTGGCTGAAAGAAAACGTAGTATGCTGACCGGATCCCACTGTGATTACATATTTCAAGGTAGGGAGCTGAGCGCGTACCGCTTCCACCAGTGGCAGCAGACCGTGCTGCACCACCACCGCCACCGATTCGCTATTGCTCAGTTGGTAAGCGACTTCGCGCTCCTTATACGAAGGATTGATCGGGCTGACAACGGCGCCAATGCGCGTAATGGCGAACCAGCTGATCAGATATTCAGCCCGGTTCGCCATAAACAAGCACACTTTTTGGCCCTTGTGTATTCCCAGGTCAAGCAAGGCGTTGGCAAAGGCGTTCACCAGCGCATCCAACTCCCGGTATGACAGGTTCGTCTCTTTCTCCTTGCGTCTTGCCTGAGCGAAGCGCACACCTTGCGCTGCTGCTGAGACGGAGTCTAGCCGCGCTAGCGGCGTTGCAGCAGCGTCTTTCAATGGAGACGCGCTAGCGTCGTTGGCAAGACGGATAGGTGCCGAGAAGAGAACGGCCTCATTTTCGGGGTAACGCTCAGCAGTGCGAGTCAGCATCTCAGCATACGGATGCATAGGATAATGAAGTGATGGACGGAAAAGCTCTGTTTGCGCAGACGGTTGATTGATCGACATGGAAGTAGACGTCTCAGTCATATCCCTTTTCTCCTGAGTGATGATCAGCTTCGAAAACTTCCGTCATAGTATCCTCCTGATGAAGCTCTTGACACAAAAGGACTTCTCGTCTCAGCTTGATTCGCGCTGGATCAACTGTGGAACCAGTTGATACGAGAGCGGTTCTGGCACTGGCTGGCCAGTATGCAGGTCGACGAGCATATCGACTGCTCGTTTTCCGATGGCATCGACATTGTCAAAGCGAATGGAGGTCAGGGATGGCCATGTCAGCTCGCAGGAAAGGAGATCATCCGTTCCAACGATAGCAATTTCTTGCGGAACGCGTATCTCTCGTTCCATCAACGCCCTCAACAGATAGCAAGCATGTTCATCATTGAAGGCATAAATACCTGTCGGGTGGTCTGTGCACGTAAGATACGTCTCCACCAGGGAACGGGTATCAGGCAGCGTGGGTGCAAGTGGAAGAATAGCCAACGTCGTATCCGCTCTTTCGGTGAGAGCCGAGCGCATCCCTTCCAGCCGTTGTTGGAAGATCTCTTCGAGCAGAGGATCGCTCGGGTGAACGATGCCGAGATGGCGATGGCCGCGCTCAAGCAGGTGTCGAGCGGCAAGGTAGCCGGGGGGCGAGCTGGGAAAGATGATGGTTGGAATATGCTCCACTGGTCGTGTGGAGATCAACACAATATGTTCAATCCCCATCTGGCGAGCGAGCGCAATATCGCCAGCCATATCCGTGAACTGACTCATAATAAGACCTGCAGGGCGGCGAGCGAACATCCTCTGGAGCGCCTCTCGCCACTGTGGAGTGGGAATGCCTGAGTTGGCATAGAAAACGGGGACATATCCATGAGCAACGACCTGTTGCTGAATAGCGAGATGGATGTGATAGGAGAAAAAGGAAACAGGCGCATTGATGATACAGCAAATTTCATCGCTTTGCCCTTTGCGCAGGGAACGCGCGGAGGGATGGGCATGATATCCCAGTTCGTGCGCCGCTTGCAGGATTTTCTCGCGGGTTGCTTCGCTCACGTGCCGATTTTGCTGTCCATTGAAGACATACGAAACGGCTGCCTGGGAGACGCCCGCCTTGCGGGCAACATCGAAACTGGTGGGTGAGGAACTCCGGAAGGCATGCAGTTTTTTCTCAGACATAGCTATCTATCAGCTTTGTTAAATATGGTTTTCCTGGTAAAATGGTGAGAAATACTCTTGACGCTATTATGGCATGATGGTTATACTTAAGTCAAGCTATGTTATACGTATAACATGACGCGTAAAGATAGCGACAAGTTGCTGTTTCTAGCGAAGGAGGAAGCATAATGAAACCCGCTCCCTTTGACTACTTTGCCCCAACGAGTGTGGACGAAGTGCGCGATCTCCTGGCACAGTATGGCGATGACGCCAAGATTCTTGCCGGCGGACAGAGCCTCGTCCCTGTGATGGCGCTCCGGCTGGCACAGCCGTCCGTGGTGATCGACATCAACCATGTGCACGAACTTGACTACATCCGTGCCGACGCTCACGGATTAGCCATCGGGGCGATCACCCGTCACCGCGCGGTCGAGCGCTCGACGCTGGTGCGCGAGAAAGCTCCTCTTCTTTCTGCCGGTGTCGAGTGGATCGGCCATCCGCAGATCCGCAATCGCGCCACGGTTGGCGGAAGTCTCGCTCATGCCGACCCGGCGGCGGAGCTACCTGCCCTGGCCGCCGCCCTTGAGGCAACCTTCACTGTGACGCATGCCAGCGGCACCAAACGCACCCTTAAAGCCGATGATTTCTTCGTCTCCTACCTGACGACCGCGCTTGCTGCGGATGACCTGCTCAGCGATATCTATTTCCCTGCGCTGCCAGCCGGGGCGGGCTGGTCGTTTGTGGAGGTTGCGCGACGGCATGGCGACTTCGCGCTGGTCGGCGTGGCCGCGATCGTCGGGCTTGATGGCGCAGGCAATTGCTCGGATGTGCGAGTTGCCCTGTTCGGCGTCGCCCCAACCGCCGTGCGCTCTCCCAGAGCGGAACAGGCGCTGCTGGGCCAACAGCCCGGTGAGCAGGCCATCGCAGCAGCGGCTGCCGAAGTCGCAGGCGATATTGAACCGCCCGCCGATGTCCACGCCAGCTCAGCGTATCGCATCTACGTGGCAACCAACCTGGTACGCCGCGCCTTGACCGAAGCCGCACAGCGTGCCCAATAATCACCAGGGGAGGTCTTTCTATGGCAAGCAAAAAGCAAATGATTGAATTGACTGTCAATGGCGTCCATCGCGAGGGATTGGCCGAGCCTCGTCGCACGCTGGCAGACTTCCTGCGCGACGACCTGGGACTCACCGGAACCCATCTTGGCTGCGAGCATGGCGTCTGCGGCGCGTGTACGGTGCTCGTTAACGGCGAAGCGGTACGCTCGTGCCTGATGTTCGCGGTGCAGGCCAACGAGCAGGAGGTGACCACCATCGAGGGCCTCGCGGCGGGAGGCAAGCTGCATCCCGTGCAAGCGGCATTCTGGGAATGTCACGGGATGCAATGCGGATTCTGCACTCCTGGCTTTGTTATGTCCGTCTATGCATTTCTCAAAGAGAATCCTGATCCCCGCGAGGAGGAGATTCGTCCGGCCCTGTCCGGGAACCTTTGCCGCTGTACCGGCTACCAGAATATCGTCGACGCGGTACGCCTGGCCTCCGAAAAGATGCAAGCAGCCGCATCTGAACCTGTGCTGGTGACGGAACAGGCTGTGTAGTCACGCGAGATGCGCACGTGTTGTTTCTCACATGGAGAAAAAGGAGATAAAGAATCATGGCTGTCAGCGGAAGTGTTATTGGCAATTATGTTGGGGCGAGCGTTAAGCGCGTCGAGGACCCGCGCTTCCTGACCGGGCAGGGACGGTATATCGATGATATCATGCTGCCCAACATGGCCTACGCGGCGTTTCTCCGCAGTCCCTATCCCCACGCCCGTATCACCGTCGATGCCAGCGAGGCGCGTGCCTTGCCCGGCGTGATGGCGGTCTTCACGGCTGCCGATCTCGCCGGCGTCGTGAACCCGATCCTGGTGGACGCGTCGCTGCCGGGCGCAAAGCCTCAGCCGCATACCGCGCTCGCGTCGGATAAGGTACGCTTTGTCGGCGACCCCATCGCGATAGTGGTAGCGGAGAGCCGTTACGTTGCCGAAGACGCTGTCGATCTCATCCAGGTGGATTACGATCCCCTGCCGCCGGTCCCGAACATGGAAGTCGCGCTAGATCCGGCGAGCACCCCCTTGTATGAGGAAGTGGGCGATAATATCGCGTATCACGATACCTTTACCTACGGTGATGTTGATGCCGCGTTCAGCAGTGCCGACCGCGTCATCACCGAGACGTTCCGCCAGCACCGCTACATCAACGTCCCGATGGAGACGCGCGGCAGCGTGGCGACATATGACACGGCGACCGGCGAATTGACGTACTACGCGGGGACGCAGGCACACAACGCCACGCGCTTTTTCCTGGGCGCGCAGCTCAACCTGCCGGGCCATCGTATTCGCGTCATCGCGCCCGATATCGGCGGCGCGTTCGGCTTGAAATTCGGTGTGTATCGCGAGGATATGTTGGTGGCTGCCGCCGCGATCAAGACCGGGCGGCCGGTCAAGTGGATCGAGGATCGCCGCGAGAATCTGACCGCCGGTGGACATGCGCGCGAGGAGACATTGACGCTTGATGCCGCGGTCAAGAGCGACGGCACGATCCTGGGTTTGAAGGTGAAGATGACCCTGGATGCTGGTGCCTACCAGGTGATGCCGCTCAACCCCGCCCTGTTCACGATGATTGTGCGGTTGGTCCTGCCGGGGCCGTACCGCTTCCAGAACTACGCGTTTGATGCCACCGTTGTCACCACCAATAAAGCTCCCTACGTCGCCTACCGCGGCCCCTGGGCCGTCGAGACCTGGGTGCGCGAGGGCATGGCGGATATCATCGCAAAGGAACTTGGGCTTGACCCGGTCGAAGTGCGCCGCAAGAACATCGTCACGAAAGAAGAGCAGCCCTATAAGAGCGCGGTGGGGATTGCGATTGACCGCGTGAGCGCGCGCGAAACCCTCGAACGAGCCGTTGAACTGGCGGATATCCCGCGTTTCCGCGAGGAGCAGCAGCGCCTGCGCGCGGAGGGCCGCCTGGTGGGTTTCGGCCTGGCGACCTTCATCGAGCCTGCTCCAGGCGGCGCGGATTATATGGCAATGTTGGGAGCAGGCGCCAAAGAGGTGGCGACCGTCAGGATCGAGCCGACCGGCCATGTCACCGTGTACACCGCGCAAGTGCCGCATGGGCAGAGCCACGAAACTACGCTGGCCCAGATCGTGGCGACCGAGCTGGGCGTGCCTTTTGAGCATATCAAAGTCGTCCACGGGGATACGCAGATGGGGCCGTTCACGCTCAGTGGCACGGGCGGCAGCCGGGCGGCGACGATGGCAAGCGGCGCGGCGTTGTTCGCGAGCCGCGAGGTCAAAAAGCAGGTGCTTCAGATTGCCGGAGCGATGCTTGAGGCGAGTCCCGATGATCTTGAGCTTGCGAATAGCATGATCTCGGTGCGCGGCGTGCCGCAAAAAGCGATTCCGCTCGCACAGATCGCCATGCTGGTCTACCTCGCGCCCGGTCATCTGCCGCCGGGATCGCCATTCGAGCTTGTTGGTACATTTGCCTATGACGGTGGCGAGGGTGGGTGGGCGCAGGCCACCCATTGCTGCTGGGTCGAGATCGATCCGCAGACGGGCAAGGTAGACATTACGCGCTATCTCGTCGTCGAGGACTGCGGCACGATGATCAATCCTGCTGTGGTCGAAGGGCAGGTGCGCGGCGGAACGGCTCAGGGCATTGGCGGCGTGCTGTACGAGCACGCTATCTACGATGAAAACGCCCAGTTCCTGACCTCAACGTTCATGGACTACCTGGTTCCAACGGCGATGGAGATCCCGCCGATCGAGATCGAACATCTGGAGACGCCGCCGATCAGCCCGGTCAACTTCCGCGGTGTAGGCGAAGGCGGGGCGATCTGTGCACCTCCGGCGATCATCAATGCGATCTCGGACGCGCTCGGCGTCAAGATCACGCAGCAGCCGCTGCCCCCCACGCGCATTCTGGAACTGATGGGGGCCATTCCGGCAGACTAGCTTTTCCACGGGTGAGCAAGACGTAACAAGGGAGCAATATCATGACGGAAACACGTCGTTTCTCGCCGCAGCGGCTGCGCGGCCTGTTCGAGCCGCAGAGCATCGCCCTGGTCGGGGCATCGGACAAATCTTCCTGGTCCATGATGGTTCACAACAACCTGACGCTGGGCTAACGAAATCCTGGAGTGCTCTCCCCTGTGCGTGCGTCTCACCAAAGAGGCCACGCTTGCGGGGCTGTCGTCTTCCATCGAAGAAGCCTTGCAGCAAGATCGGCCACGCATACAGCGCCTCCTCGCATCGGAGGACTTTATCGAGGGACCAAAAGCATTTGCCGAAAAGCGCAAGCCGCAATGGAAAGGGAGGTAAGGGGTATACGAAACTAGTGTTTGAAAACATAGCGTTTCATAGCAGGATTTTAGATCTGAAAGAACCATCCTTGTAGATGTAAATACACACTTTAAAGGGCTCATGGCCGCTTTGGGGGCAAAGGATACTTGAAGAGTTTTTCCAATCGACTCTCTGAGCACTTTTTTGAAACGGAATTATTCCATAAGCTCATCATTGCCCCAAAATTGAAC
>Ga0070717_10001487_pt1 | contig 16225 bp, 15 predicted proteins | sample LARL113metaG_FD_71366 | JGI IMG/M metagenome (GOLD analysis project Ga0070717, IMG submission 71366) | Corn, switchgrass and miscanthus rhizosphere microbial communities from Kellogg Biological Station, Michigan, USA - LAR L11-3 metaG | ecosystem: Host-associated > Plants > Roots > Rhizosphere ... | reverse complement strand
GCGAATGCCTTCATCGGCACGCTCGTCATCGTCGGCATCGCGACGGCGATCGCGCTTCCCTTCGGGATCCTGATCGCGATCTACGTGAACGAGTTCGCCGGGAAGCGAATCAAGAACGTGGTCAGCCTGACGCTCGACGTTCTCGCGGGCGTGCCCGCGATCGTGATCGGGTTCTTCGTCTACGTCCTGATCGTGGTCGGCCATGGCCAGAGCGGGTATGCCGCCGGCTTCGCGCTCTCGGTGCTCATGCTTCCGCTCGTCTCCCGCTCGACCATCGAGGTGCTCGCGCTCGTGCCGGACTCGCTCCGGGAGGCGGCACTCGGTGTCGGCGCGCCGCGCTGGCGCACGACGCTCGGGATCGTCCTGCCGCAGACGATCGGAGGCGTGCTCACCGGCGCCACGCTCGCCGTCGCGCGCATCGCGGGGGAGACCGCACCGGTGCTCCTGGTCTGCTCGCTCGTCGGGCAGGGGAACAACTGGAATCCGGCCCAACCTCTGATGACGGTTCCGCTCGCGATCTTCGAGCTCTCGGATCAGGCCGATGCGCCGGAGCAGGCGCTCGCCTGGGCCGGAGCGCTCGTCCTGATCCTGTTCATCCTCTGTACGAGCCTCCTGGCGCGCTGGCTCGCCACCCGTAGTCGTCGCAAAATCGCGCAGGCCGACCGTTGAGCGCGCCGCCGAAGGGAGAGACCATGTCCGTGTCGAGTACGATCGAAGCCGCCGTGCGCGTCGAGACGAAGCGTCAGCCGCTGCCGCCGCGCGAGCGGCTCGAACAGGTCTTCGACATCCGGGACCTGACCGCGATCTACGGCTCGAAGCCGGCTCTCAAGGACGTCTCGATGGAGGTCTACAAGAACCTCGTCACGGCGGTGATCGGCCCGTCCGGCTGCGGCAAGAGCACGTTCATCCGCTGCCTGAACCGGATGAACGACCTCGTACCGAGCTTCCGTCAGACCGGCACGATCCGCTACCACGGACAAGACATCAGCGGTCGGGACGTCGATCCGGTCGCCGTGCGGCGCACGATCGGCATGGTCTTCCAGCGGCCGAACCCGTTCCCGAAGTCGATCCACGACAACGTCGCCTGGGGCCTGAAGGTGCTCGGGATGAAGGACAACCTCTCCGACCGCGTCGAGCGCGCGCTCACGCAGGCCGCGCTTTGGGACGAGGTGAAGGACCGGCTGAAGTCGAGCGCCATCGGGCTCTCGGGCGGGCAGCAGCAGCGCCTGTGCATCGCGCGCGCGATCGCGGTCGAGCCGGACGTCGTCCTGATGGACGAGCCGGCCTCGGCGCTCGACCCGATCGCGACCCAGAAGATCGAGCAGCTCCTGCACGAGCTCAAGAGCGAGTACTCGTTTGTGATCGTCACGCACAACATGCAGCAGGCGGCGCGCGTCGCCGACATGACGGCCTTCTTCTCGATCTCCCGCGGCGGGGAGGGCGAGCGCTGGGGCGAGCTCATCGAGTACGACGAGACGGAGAAGATCTTCACGGCTCCGTCCGACAAGCGGACCGAGGACTACGTCACCGGAAGATTCGGTTAGGCGCGCGGGAAGCGGGCACGGATCGCGAGGCCGCGGCCTGGCTCGCTCGTCGCCTCCACCTCGCCGCCGGCCGACGTGACGACGTGCTTCACGATCGCCAGCCCGAGGCCCGTGCCGCGGCTCGTGCGCGCCTGGTCGCCTCGGTAGAAGCGCTCGAACAGGCGCGGCAGGTCGGCGGCGTCGACGCCTTTGCCGTCGTCCGAGACCGCGAGTACAGGCCCTTCGGCGGGATTCGCGACTTCGACCGTGCAGGTGGTGCTCGGGCCGGCGTAGCGGATCGCGTTCGCGAGCAGGTTCTCGACCACGACGCGGAGCATCCGGGGCCGCAGCGGTAGCTCGACGCGGCCGTCGGCCCGCACCTCGAGCGTGATCTCGGCATGGTTGGCGCGCTCGCCGTAGGAGGCGACGACCTCTTCGACGATCGGCTTCGCCTGCGTGCGGCCGAGGGAGACGACCTCGCGGCCGGTCTCGAGCTCCCCGAGGAAGAGCACGTCGTCGATCAGCTCACGCGCCTGCTCGACCTCCTGCCGCGCCTGCTCCATCAGCTCGTCGACGTCGGCGCCGGGCAGCGTGGCGCTCTCCAGCAGCACCAGCAGCCGCGCGAGCGGCGTCCTCAGCTCGTGCGAGACAGCGGCCGTGAAGCCCTGCCGCAGCTCCTGGTACGCGGGGAGCTCCGGCGGCGACTCGAGGAAGAGGACGAGGAGCTCGGGATGGTCGGCGGTCGACTCCTCGCTCAGGCGACGACCCGGCTCGAGGCCGCCGGCGGCGTTCGCGGCGCGCTCGTTCGCGGCCACGACGCGCCGGTCGCTGTCGAGGATGACGACGGGCTCGCTGCTGTTCGCAGCCACGGCCCTGGCCCGATCTTCGTTCACCACTCCTTCACCATACGGTTACCCTTCGCCTACCCGGTGGCCCCTCGCCGCGCCCGATAATGAGTCAACCATGCCGAAGGTTCTGATTGTCGAGGACGACGAGGTGATCGCCCAGGGCATGGCCCGGCATCTCGGCGCCGCCGGCTTCGATCCCGTCCAGGTCGGCAACGGCACCCAGGGGCTCGCGCGGCTCCGCTACGAGAAGCCGGATGTCTGCGTGCTCGACCTGATGCTGCCGGGCCTCGACGGCTGGAAGCTGATCGAGACGGCCCGGAACGAGGGGATCGGAACCCCGATCGTCGTTGTCTCTGCGCGAGGCACCGAGCACGATCGCGTGCATGCGCTCGAGATCGGAGCCGACGACTACCTCGTCAAGCCGTTCTCGATGAAGGAGCTCGTGGCCCGCGTGCGCGCTGCCTCCCGGCGGGCGATGCGCCGCGAAGAGACGCCGCGCGGCGAGCCGATCGAGATCGAGGAGCTGCGGATCGACCCGCTCGAGGTCCAGGCCTACGTCGACGAGCAGAGCGCCGAGCTGACCCCCACCGAGTTCCGCCTCCTCTACCAGCTCGCCCTCGACCGCGGCCGCGTCGTCACCCGCGACGAGCTGTTGCAGAAGCTGTGGGGCCGGCGCGAGTCGCACCGCGACAGAACGGTGGACGTCTTCGTGCGCCGCCTGCGCGAGAAGGTCGACCGTCCGGCGTCCACGCACACGTTCATCCAGACGCGCTATGGCGTGGGCTACCGCCTGGAGCCGGTTCCGAAGAGCGCCTCGCGGAACGGCGCCGCTGCAGCCGGCTGAGCCGGTACCGAGTCCGACACCACCGCGTCACCGGATCGAGGCCCACCGAACTCCGGTCTCTCCGCACGATTTCGGCATGAAGTTCGCCGTCGTCGCCCATCGGCGCAGCGCGACGAACGGGGCGCTCGTCGCCGCGGCGCGCGCCCGGGGTCTCGACTCGGAGCTGCTCGAGCCGCGCACGGCGCTCACGTCTCTCGAACCCGGGGACGTCGCGCTCGCCAGGCTCGACGTGCGCGAGGGGCTCGACGGCATCGAGCGCGGCACCGGCGAGCTCGAGCGGCTCGTGGCCGGCGGCATCGACGTGCGGAATCCTCCCGGCAGCCTCATCGTCGCCCACGACAAGCTGCTGACCGCGCGGACGCTCCGGCTCTCCGGTCTGCCGCACCCGCACACGGCGCTGATCAGCCCGGCCCTTCCCACGGCCGTCCCGGAGCTTCCCGTGGTGCTGAAGCCGCGGTTCGGCAGCTGGGGACGCGACGTCGAGCGGTGCACGACGCTCCGCGAGCTCGAGGACGCGCTCGTCCGGCTGCAGCGCAAGCCCTGGTTCCGCGAGCACGGCGCGCTCGCGCAGGAGCTAGTGGAGCCGCGGGGTTGGGACCTGCGGCTCGTCGTTGCCGGCGGACGCGTCGTCGGAGCGGCGTGCCGGATCGCCCGCGGCGGCGAGTGGCGGACGAACGCAGCGCTCGGCGCGCAGGTCGAGCCGGTCGACCCGCCGCCGATCGCGCGGGCCTTGGCGCTCGCAGCCGCGCGAGCGACTCGCTCCGACCTCGTCGGGGTCGACCTCCTGCCGACGCCGAACGGCGGCTTCCTCGTCCTCGAGCTCAACGGGGCTGTTGATTTCCGCCCGCTCTACGCGCCCGGCCGCGACGTGTTCTCGGACACCGTGGCCGCGCTGTTCGAAGACGGCGTTCGGCAGCCCGAGCTCGCCGCGGCGTCAGTCCGAGCCTGAGTCGTACGGCTGCGGCTCGAGGCCGGTCTCGACCTCACGGCGGCCGTCCGCCTCGTACGCGATGTCGACCGTCTCGTGCTTGCGGTACGTGCCCGCGATGCCGAGCCACATCGACGCCCAGCGCCAGAAGCCGAGCCGGCCTTCCTGGGCCACTTCACGTTGAAAGACGAGTGAGCGCCCCTCCACCTCGAAGTCGCGGCCCGGCACCTGGCGGATGCCGCCGACGTAGACCTCGAAAGCCGGCGGCACGTGCTCCGGCAGTTCGATCCGCGCACGCTCGGACACGTTCATAGAATGCCCGGCGGGTGCGCAAGCTGCTGTCCCTCGTTCCAGTCGTGCTTGTCGCGCTCGCGACGGCAGGCGTCGCCGCAGCTGGAAACGGAGGCTTCGCTCCGGTGGCGCCCGCGTCCCCGAACGCGGTTCACATCCGGCACGCCTACTTCCTGATCCTCGGCTTCACCGCGGCGATCTTCATCCTCGTCGAGACGCTGCTCATCGTCTTCATCGTCAAGTACCGGAGCCGCGGGCGCAGCCGGGCCGTCGAGGGCGCGCAGGTGCACGGGCACACCCGGCTCGAGCTGATCTGGACGGCCTTCCCGGTCGTGATCCTCGCGATCATCGCCGGCTTCGTCTTCTACCAACTGCCCAAGATCGAGAACGCTCCGGCTGCCGCCAACCCGATCCACGTCACAGTCGAGGGCCACCAGTTCTACTGGCAGTTCGACTACACCGACACCAAGGACCGGGCCCGCTCGATCGGGACGCTGCACGTGCCGGCGGGCGCGGTCGTCGATCTCACGGTCAGGGCGACCGACGTGATCCACAGCTGGTGGATCCCGGCGCTCGGCGGGAAGATCCAGGCGATTCCCGGGCGGATCAACCACACCTGGTTCCAGGCGACGAAGCAGGGCTCGTTCCCCGGGCAGTGCGCCGAGCTCTGCGGCGTCTATCACGCATCGATGCTGGGGACCGTGCAGGCCGGGACTCAGGCGTCGTACAGGCATTACCTCGCGACGTGGCACCAGACGATCGGCAAGCAGATCTGGAGCGGCGTCTGCGCCACCTGCCACGGAAGCCTCGGCCAGGGTGGCTACGGGCCCGCGATCAACACCAACTCGTTGCTGGTCCAGCCGGGCGCCCTAGCGGGGATCGTGCGCAACGGCTTCGTGGGCGCGGCAGGCGCGATGCCGCCCGTCGGCGACACCTGGACGCCGGACGAGATGAACGCGTTGGCCGCCTACGTGAAGAAGAACATCTACAAGCCGGCGGCCGCGGGAGGAACGACGAGTGGCGGCTAGATCCGAAGTGGCCTATCCCGTCGGCTGGAAGAACGGCCGCATCGCGAGCTGGCTCGTCACGGTCGACCACAAGCGGATCGGGATCCTGTACATCGGGACCTCGATCTTCTGGTTCGTCGCCGCCGGCATCCTCGCGCTCCTCATGCGCGCGCAGCTGGCCACGCCGAACGAGACGTTCCTGACGAAGAACTCGTACAACGCGGTCGTAACGATGCACGGCACGACGATGATCTTCCTCGTCGTCGTGCCGATCGTGGCGGGGTTCGCGAACTACCTCGTGCCGCTGATGATCGGAGCGCAGGACATGGCCTTCCCGCGTCTGAACGCGCTCTCGTACTGGCTCTTCGCGCTCGGTGGGATCGTGCTCTGGCTGAGCTGGTTCGCGAAGGGCGGCGCGCCGCACGCGGGCTGGTGGTCGTACCCGACTCTGTCCGAGAACTTCCCGTGGGCGAGCCCCGGCCACGGGCAGGACTACTGGATCCTCAGCCTGCACATCCTCACGCTCTCCTCTCTGCTGGGGGCGATCAACTTCATCGTCACGATCCACAACATGCGGGCGCCGGGCATGACGTGGATGCGGATGCCGCTGTTCGTCTGGGCGATCGAGACCTACGCGGTCCTCCTGCTGATCGCGATGCCGGCGCTCTCGGCGGCGATCACCCTGCTGCTGCTCGACCGCACCGTGGGGACCCACTTCTTCATCCCGTCCCACGGCGGGAATCTTCTGCTCTACCAGCACATGTTCTGGTTCTTCGGGCACCCCGAGGTCTACATCATGGTGCTGCCGGTCTTCGGGATGGTCTCGGAGATCCTGCCCGTGTTCGCGCGGAAGCCGATCTTCGGCTACAAGGCGGTCGCTTTCTCGACCCTCGCCATCGCGTTCTTCTCGATGCTCGTCTGGGCGCACCACATGTTCACGACGGGGATGGGCACCGGGCTCAACTCGTTCTTCATGATCTCGTCGATGGTGATCGCCGTCCCGACCGGGATCAAGATCTTCAACTGGCTCGCGACGACCTGGCGCGGCAACCTGATCTTCGACACGCCGATGCTGTTCGTGCTCGGCTTCATCGGCCTGTTCACCATGGGCGGCCTGTCCGGGATCTTCCTCGCCGCGTTCCCGGTCGACTACCAGCTGAACGACTCGTACTTCATCATCGCCCACTTCCATTACGTCGCCTTCGGCGGGATCGTGTTCGGGCTGTTCGGCGGGATCTACTACTGGTGGCCGAAGATGTTCGGCCGGATGCTGGACGAGCGGCTCGGAAAGTGGAATTTTTGGCTCATGTTCGTCGGCTTCAACATGACCTTCCTGCCGCAGCACATGCTCGGCCTGCTCGGGATGCCGCGCCGCGTCTACACGTACCACCAGGGCGGCATCTGGGAGGTCTACAACCTCATCTCGACGGTCGGCGGGTACATCACCGCCGCCGGAGTGCTCGTCTTCGTGATCAACGTCTGGCGGGCGCACCTGTCCCGCAAGGGCGTCCGCGCGGGGAACGACCCGTGGCTCGCCGACACGCTCGAGTGGTACACGACCTCGCCGCCTCCGCCGCACAACTTCGACAGCGTTCCCTACGTGACGAGCGCGCGGCCGCTGCGCGATTTGCGGCGGCGTCTCGCGGAGCAGCCGCAATGAGGACCGAGCTTTCTCCGGGCCCGTGGCTGCGCCTGTCCGCGCTCGTCGCTGCGGGCGGAACCCTGCTCGCGGTGATCTCCGGTGCCGAGGGTCTCGGGACGGCGCACCGGCTCCTGGCGGCGCTCGTGGTGCCGCCGCTCGCGGCGCTCGTCGTCTCGGCCTGGTACGCGCATCGCCGCCTCGTGCCGGCGGTGCTCGCTGCCGCGGCGTTGTTCGCCGGTGCCGCGCTGGTCTCCGGTCCGCACGCGCACTCGGGGCTCGCCGCCTTCGCGCTCGCGGCGCTCGTCGTCGTGGTGGCGGAGAGCTTCCGCGGCGAGCGCGTTCCCTGGGGCAGCTGGCGCGACTACGTGGCGCTGACGAAGCCGCGGATCATGTCGCTCCTGCTGGTCACCGGCTTCTGCGGGATGATCGCGGGCGCCCGCGGCTGGCCCGGGACGGGTCTCGCCGTGGCGGCGATGACCGGCCTCGCGCTCGCCTGCGGCGGGGCGTCCGCCCTCAACCACGTGCTCGACCGGGACATCGACCCGCTGATGGGGAAGCGGACCAGCGCGCGCCCGGTCGCGTCGGGCCGTGTGCCGCCAAGCCGCGCGTTCGAATTCGGGCTCGCGCTGTTGGCGTTCTCCTTCGTCCTGCTCGCGAGCGCGGTCAACGTCCTCACGGCCGTCCTCGCGCTCGTCGGCGGCCTCTTCTACGTGATCGTCTACACGCGCTGGCTGAAGCGGTCGACGTCGCAGAACATCGTGATCGGCGGCGCCGCGGGGGCCGTGCCGCCTCTGGTGGGCTGGGCCGCCGCCACGGGGAACGTCGGGCTCGCGGCGCTCCTCCTCTTCGCGATCGTGTTCATCTGGACGCCGCCGCACTTCTGGGCGCTCGCGATCCTGATCAAGGACAACTACGCGAACGCGCGCGTGCCGATGCTGCCGGTCGTGCGCGGCGACCGGGCGACGGCGCGGCAGATAGTCCTCTACTCGCTCGTGCTCGTGGGAGCGACGATGCTGCCGTGGGCCTGGGGAGGCGCCGGGCCGCTGTACGTCGTCTGCGCGCTCGCGCTGGGCGCGGTCTTCGTCTGGCTCGCCGAGCGCCTGCGGCGGGACACGACTCCGAGGCGCGCGATGCTTCTGTTCCACTACTCGCTCCTGTACCTCGCGCTGCTCTTCGCGGCGCTTGCCGTCGATGCGGTGATCGGCTGATGGATCCCGAGCTCGCGCGCAAGAACGTCCGTCTCGGCTGGATGCTGTTCGGCGTCTTCGTGCTCATCTTCGCCGGCTGCATCGGGGTCGCGCTGCTCTACCTCCACTACCAGTAGTGGACGGGATCTGGCTGGCGCGCCCGGACGCGGCCGGCGCGGGCGAGCCGGTGGCGGTCAAGGACCTGTTCGACACGGCCGGGCTGACGACGACGTACGGCTCCGCGCTGTTCGCCGACCACGTCCCCGCGGTGAGCGCCGATGCCGTGCGGCTACTCGAGGAGGGCGGCTTCGCGGTCGCGGGGAAGACGAACCTGCACGAGTTCGCGTACGGGATCTCCTCGCAGAACGAGCACTACGGCACGGTTCCGAACCCGGCCGCGCCGGGACGCCTGGCGGGAGGGTCGAGCGGCGGGTCGGCGGCTGCGATCGCCGGAGGCGACGTCGAGCTCGCGCTCGGCAGCGATTCCGCGGGATCGATCCGGATCCCGGCGGCGTGGTGCGGCATCGTCGGCTTCAAGCCGACGCACGGGCTCGTCTCGGTCGAAGGCTGCTTCCCACTCGCCCCGAGCTACGACGTCGTAGGCCCGCTGGCGTCGTCGGTCGAGGGGTGCGAGCGGCTGATGCGGACGCTCGCTCCGGGCTTCGAGCCGGTCGAGCTCGAGTCGCTCGAGGAGCTCGAGGTCGGCGTGGCCTGGCTGGATCGCGCAGATCCGATCGTGCGCGAGCGAGTGGCGCGGGCTCTATCGCTCTTCCCGGGTCGACGCGAGCTCGATCTCCCGCTCGCACCGCCCAATCGCGCCGACTTCATGCGCGAGGCCGCGGACGTCCACCGCGTCCTGTTCCCGGGCAACGAGGAGCTGTACGGCGAGAACGTCCGCGGCAAGATCGAGCGCTGCCTGCGCGTGACCGACGCCGAGGCGGCAGCCGCCGAGCGCGAGCGGGCCGAGTACCGCGAGCGATTCCTCGAGGCAGCCGGCGAAGTCGACCTCGTCGTCACTCCGACGGTTCTGCTTGTTGCTCCGCCCGCCGACGCCGACGAGCTCACGTTACGCCTGCCGGCGACGGACCACACCTACCCCTTCAGCTCGCTCGGGTGGCCGGCGCTCGCCCTTCCCTGCGGGCCGGCGGAGGATGGACTGCCCGCCTCCGTCCAGCTCGCCGCGCCGGCGGGCGCCGATGCCCTCGTTCTCGCGGCAGGACGCCTCGTCGCCCCTGAATAGGATCGCGGGTATGCGCATGGCGCCCGCTCGGCTGGGTCGGCTTCCGGAGCAGTACTTCGGGGCGCTGCTCGGGCGAGTAGCTGCTGCTGCTGACGGAGGCGAACCGCTTGTGGACCTCGGGCGGGGGAATCCGGAGACCGGGCCTCCTCCTCACGTTGTCGAAGCCTTGGCCCGCGCCGCCGCACGGCCGGACGTGCACGGGTACTCGCCGTTTCGGGGGCTGCCCGAGCTGCGGGCTGCGCTCGCGCAGCGGTACCGCACGCTCTACGGGGTCGAGCTCGACCCGGACTCCGAGGTCGCGGTCGTCCCGGGGACCAAGACCGCCATCGTCGAGCTGAGCCTCGTCCTTGCCGAGGAGGGGCAGGTTGTCCTGCTCCCGGATCCGCACTACCCGGACTACCCGACGGGCCCGGCGCTGGTCGGCGCCCGGATCGGGTACGTGCCGCTCGACCCGGAGCGCAGCTGGGCGCCGCGGTTCGACCACGCCCCCACCGACGATGTCGCGGCGGTCTACCTCAACTACCCCTCCAACCCGTGCGCGGCCGCCGTGCCCGACGGGGCGTTCGAGGATGCGATCGCCTTCGCGCAGCAAGCGGGTGCCGCGGTCGTGCACGACTTCGCCTATGGCGACCTCGTCTTCGACGGGCGCGAGCCGCGGAGCTTTCTCGCGACTCCCGGCGCGAAGGAGGCGGGCGTCGAGATGTTCTCGATGTCCAAGTCGTACGGGATGGCCGGCTGGCGCGTCGGGTTCGTGGTCGGCAACTCCGAGATCGTCGAGCGGATCAACCTGCTCAACGACCATTGCCGCGTCGGGATCTTCCGACCGATCCAGGAAGCCTGCATCGCGGCGCTGTCCGGGCCGCAGGACTCGGTGGCGCAGCGGCGCGACACCTATCAGCGGCGGCGCGACCGGGTCGCCGAGGCGCTCGGGCCGCTGACCTGCGAGGGGACGTTCTACGTCTGGCTCGAGCTGCCGGACGGCGTGACCTTCGAGAGCCTGCTCACCGAGCAGCGGGTCGCGGTGGCGCCCGGCGAGGGGTTCGGCCCGTCGGGTGAGGGCTGGGCGCGGATCTCACTCGCGGTCGACGACGAGTCCCTCGAGCTCGGTCTCGAGCGGCTGGCCGGCGTCTTCCAGCGCTAGCCGGCCACGGCGAGCACTGCTGCCTCGTACACGGGATCCGGCGTGAAGTGCTCGAGCTCGTCGGAGAGGACGTCGCTCGGCGCGGGCGGATCGCCGGGCGGCAGCGGTACCGCCTTGCCGTCGAGCTCCACGCCGAGGAGCTTCTCCGCCTCCTCGTGCTCGAGCTCGATGTCCGCGCGGTCGAGCCGCGAGCGCAGCCAGCCGCACAGCAGCCACGCCTGCGCCGCCGTCCCGCGCACGCGGACCGTCCGCACGTCTGCGATCCCGGGCCAGAGCGTCGCGAGGTGAGAGCGCCATCGCGACGTCCGGGCCCACGCGATGTCCGAGGCGGCGCACCGCGGGAAGAGCTCGGTCAGCCGGGCGTACGGGGCCGGAAGGTCGTCCCACTCGGTCGAGTCGACGATCAGCCGGTCGGTGAGATCGACGAGCTGCTCGAGCTCGGGCGAGTCCCACGCCGGCTCGCCGCGCCAGCGAAGGAAGACGGGCAGGTCGGAGATGAGGAGCGGCTCGACGATGCTCGCCGGTGCCTGCGACCGCGAGCCGCGCAGCGTGAGCTCGACCACCTCGGTCACCAGGCCGCGATCGGTGTCCGGCACCTCCCAGCGCTCGACCTCCGCCCGTGCGTCGATCCGGTTGTCGTCGGCCCGCGGCTCGGGGAGGAGGAGGATCGTCCGCGACGGGTGCCGCTCCGCCATCCCCTCGAGCGCCGCGCGCGCCGGCTTCACCCACTTGTTCGGCACCCACGCGATGTGGGTCATCACCGAGGTGCGCATGCTCGCGGCCTCGGCTGCCGCCTCGCTGCGCAACCGGGCGAGCGCGGTGTCCACGTCGGCGAGGCGGACGTCCTCACCGAACCAGCTGAGCTCCTTCACGGCCGTCGCCACGACCGCCCGTCCCGTTGCATGAGCTCCTCGGCGCTCGGCGGCCCCCACGAGCCCGCCGGATAGTTCGGGAACGCCGGCTTGTCGCGCTGCCACGCGGCGACGATCGAGTCGACGAGCAGCCACTGCTCCTCCACCTCGTCGGTGCGCGTGAACAGCGTCGAGTCGCCGAGCATCGCGTCGAGGATCAGGCGCTCGTAGGCCTCCGGCATCCCGGTGCGGAACGCGCCGCCGTAGAGGAAGTCCATGTGGACGGTGCGGATCGTCATCCCCTGGCCCGGCACCTTCGCCCCGATCGCGAGCGAGACGCCCTCGTCCGGCTGCACGTTGATGACGAGCACGTTCGGACGCAGCCCCTCCGCCGCCGACTCTTCGAACGGGGGGTGCGGAGCAGCCTTGAACTGGATCGCGATCGTCGTCTCGTGCCGCGCGAGCCGCTTGCCCATCCGGACGTAGAACGGCGTGTCGGCCCAGCGCCAGTTGTCGACGAAGAGCTTCGCCGCGACGAACGTCTCCGTCATCGAATCGGACGCCACGCCCTCCTCCTCGCGGTACGCGACGACCTCCTCGCCGTCGACGAAGCCGCGCCCGTACTGGCCGCGCACCACCGACCGCGGCGCGGGCGTGTGCAGCGCGCGCAGCACCTTCACCTTCTCGTTGTGCACCGAGTCGGAGGTGAAGTCGATCGGCGGCTCCATCGCCGTGAGTGCGAGCAGCTGCAGCAGGTGGTTCTGGAAGATGTCGCGAATCGCGCCCGCGTGCTCGTAGTAGCCGGCGCGCGCCTCGATCCCGATCGACTCGGCCACCGTGATCTGGACGTGGTCGACGAACTGCCGGTTCCAGATCGGCTCGAAGATCCCGTTCGCGAAGCGGAGCGCGAGCATGTTCTGGACCGTCTCCTTGCCCAGGTAATGGTCGATCCGGAAGATCTCGTCCTCGTTGAAGTACTCGAACAGCGTCGCCGTCAGCTGCTTCGCCGACTCGAGGTCGTGGCCGAACGGCTTCTCGACGACCAGCCTGGTCCAGCCTCGGCCGTCGCGGCGTTTGCCGAGCGCCTCGACGATCGTGGGAAACGCCGGTGGCGGCACCGCGAGATAGAAGATGCGGTTGCCGCCGAGCTGCTCCTCCTCGTCGAGCTTCTCGAGCAGGTCGTGCAGCTTGTCCTCGCCGCCGGCGTCCGCGAAGTCGGTCGAGACGTAATGGAGCTGCGGCGCGAGCTCGTCCCAGGTCTCCTGCCGGAAGGGGTCGCGCGCGTGCTGCTTCACCGCGTTCTCCATGTCCTTCCGGTAGGAGTCGTCGTCGACGTCGCCGGTGCGCGCGACGCCGACGATCGCAAAGTGCGGCGGCAGCAGGCGGCGGACGGCGAGCGCGTAGAGCGCCGGCATGAGCTTCTTGTGCGCGAGATCACCAGAGGCGCCGAAGATGACGAGCGCGCACGGATCGGGCGTCTTGCGCAGAGCGAGGCCGGCCGCGAGCGGATTCTCCTCCTGCTGGGCCTTCTCGTCCGCAGTCTCGGTCACTGTTCCGGGCTCTTCTCGAGGTGGCCGCCAAAGGCGTGCCGCATCGCCGAGAGGACGCGGTTGCCGAAGTCCGCTTCCCCGCGCGACGCGAACCGGTCGAACAGCGAGGCGGCGAGCACCGGCGCCGGGACGCCCTCCTCGACCGCGGCCCGCACCGTCCAGCGGCCCTCGCCGGAGTCGCTCACGTGGCCGGCGTACTCGTCGAGCTCCGGGGTCTCGTGCAGCGCCTGCGCGGTCAGGTCGAGCAGCCACGAGGCGATCACCGACCCGCGCCGCCACAGCTCGGACACGGCCCCGATGTCGAGGTCGTACTTGTAGAGGTCGGGGTTGCGCAGCGGCGTCGTCTCCGCGTCGGTCTCCTGCGCGTGCTTGCCGATGTTCGCGTGCTTGAGGACGTTCAGGCCCTCGGCGTACGCCTGCATGAGGCCGTACTCGATGCCGTTGTGGACCATCTTCACGAAGTGGCCCGCGCCCGAAGGGCCGCAGTGCAGCCAGCCCTGCTCGTCGGGGGTCGCGTCGCCCGAGCGCCCCGGCGTGCGGACGGCCGCGTCGACTCCCGGCGCGAGCGCCTCGAGCACCGGCGTGAGCCGTCCGACGGCTTCGTCGTCGCCGCCGACCATCAGGCAGTAGCCGCGGTCCTTGCCCCAGACCCCGCCGCTGACGCCGACGTCGACGTAGTGGATCCCTTCGCCCTTGAGCTCGCCCGAGCGGCGCAGGTCGTCCACGTAATACGAGTTGCCTCCGTCGATGATCGTGTCGCCCTCCGCGAGGTGCGGCGCGAGCTCGTCGAGGACGGAGTCGACGATGCCGGCCGGCACCATCAGCCAGACCGACCGCGGAGCGTCGAGCTGCTGTACGAGCTCTTCGAGCGAGCCCGCCGTGCGCGAGTCGACCTTCGGGTCGAAGGTCTTGACGTCGTGCCCGGCCGCGCTCAGGCGCTCCGTCATGTTCGCGCCCATCCGGCCGAGGCCGACCATCCCCAGTTGCACTAGATGTCCTCCAATCTCACTCTCGCGACTCGCCTGCCGCGCTCCTTCAGCGTCTCGAGGTCTCCCGCCGCCTGCGCTCGGATCAGCCGGCGGAACCCGAACGGCTTGCCGGGGATCGGCAGCTCGTCGCCCTCGTCGTCGATCAGCTGCAGGAAGAGACCGGTGTTCGGCCCGCCCTTGTGCAGCTGGCCCGTGGAGTGCTGGTAGCGCGGGCCGTAGCCGTGCGTCACCACGAGGCCGCTCTCGCGGCGAAGCCTGGCCACGAGTTCCGCGATGCGGCGGTCATTCTCCGCGGTCGGCTCGATGAACGCCTGGACGCAGGCGTAGTCGCCCTCCTGCTTCTGCGCCAGCAGCTCCTCGATCGAGCCCTCCGGCTCGAGCCTGGGCTCCTTGCCGGTCGCGAGGACCTCGTTCGTCTTGTCCTTCGCCGCCTGGACGTCGGGCTGGTCGAACGGGTTGATCTCGAGATACGCGCCGGCGACGGCGATCGCGAACTCCCAGCGGAAGAACTCCGCCCCGAGCGCGTACGGATCGGGCAGCTCCGGCTGGGCGGCCTGCCGATCGGACCCGTCGGGCGACTCGCCGGGCGCCGGGACGAGGCCCTTGCCGTGCTTGCCGGTCGACTCGGCGATGAGCTGCTCGGCCCACAACCCGAAGTCGCCGGGCGCGTCGCTGATGCAGATCTTGTCGCGGCCCTCCTGCCAGCCCGCCCCGAACGCGCTGCCGAGCTCGTAGCCGGGATTGCCCTCGTTGGAGCGGCACGCGTCTCGCATCTCCCGCGCCCGCTCCAGCAGGCGCGCGGCGTCGACTCCCATCAGCACGGCCGGCACGATCCCGAACGGTGAGAGCGCCGAGTAGCGGCCGCCGATCGACGGCTCGCCGGCGAAGACGGCGCGGAACCCGCGCTCGCGGGCGAGCCGCTCGAGCTCCGAGCCGGGATCGGTGACGGCGCAGAACAGCGCGCCGCGCTTGCCGGTCTTCTCCCAGAAGTAGTCGGTGTGCGAGCGCGTCTCGAGCGTCGACCCGGACTTCGAGGACGAGACGAAGAGTGTGCGCTCGAGGTCGAGCTTCTCCTCGAGCGCGCGGATCGCTTTCGGATGCGTCGTGTCGAGGACGTGGAACCAGTCGACCTTGAAGGTGCGCCGCAGCACCTCGGGAGCGAGCGACGAGCCGCCCATCCCGCAAAGGACGACGTCGTCGACCTCGTCGTGGAGCGACTCGGCGAAGCGGCGAATCTCGCCCAGCTGCTCCTCGATGTGCAGCGGCTCGTCGAGCCAGCCGAGCCAGTGCGCCTCGTCGCGCCCGGTCCACGTGGTCGCGTCGCGCTCCCAGATGCCCTCGATGAGCGCTCCCCGCTTCACGAGCTCAGGCGGCGACGGTCTCGCGCTTGTGGCGCACGCCGTCGAGGAGCTCCTTGAACGAGTCGGCGAACTTCTGCACGCCCTCCTGCTCGAGCGTTGCCACGACGTCGTCGTAGTCGACCCCCACGGCGGGCAGTTTCTCGTGCAGCAACGAGCGGGCCTCCTCGAGGTCGTCCTCGACGGTGTCGCCGCGCACCTCGCCGTGATCCTGGAAGGCCTGGATCGTCTCCTCCGGCATCGTGTTCACCGTGTGCGGGCCGATCAGCTCCTCGACGTAGAGGACGTCGCGGTACTCAGGGTTCTTGGTCGAGGTGGAAGCCCACAGGCAGCGCTGCGGCAGCGCGCCCTTCGCCTCGAGCGCCTGCCAGCGCTCGCCGCTGAAGACCTGCTTGTAGTGCTGGTACGCGATGCGCGCGTTCGCGATGGCGAGCTTGCCGCGCAGCGCCAGCGCCTCCTCCGAGCCGATCGCCTCGAGCCGCTTGTCGGCCTCGGTGTCGACGCGGGAGACGAAGAAGCTCGCGACCGACCGCACCTTCGACGCGTCGCCGCCGGCCTCGACGAAGCGCTCGAGCCCGGCCACGTACGCCTCCATCGACTCCTTGTGTCGTTGCAGCGAGAAGAGGAGCGTGACGTTGATGCTGCGGCCGTCCGCGATGCAGTCCTCGATCGCCTTCAGGCCGGGCTCGGTGCCCGGGATCTTCACGTAGAGGTTCGGCCGGTCGATCCATTCGTGCAGCCGGATCGCCTCCTTGTACGTCGCCTCCGTGTCGAACGCGAGGTTCGGGTCGACCTCGATCGAGACGTAGCCGTCCTCGGCGTTCCC
>Ga0070717_10001486_pt1 | contig 16226 bp, 12 predicted proteins | sample LARL113metaG_FD_71366 | JGI IMG/M metagenome (GOLD analysis project Ga0070717, IMG submission 71366) | Corn, switchgrass and miscanthus rhizosphere microbial communities from Kellogg Biological Station, Michigan, USA - LAR L11-3 metaG | ecosystem: Host-associated > Plants > Roots > Rhizosphere ... | reverse complement strand
CGCCGCAATACGCATCGGGCATGGCGACATGCCGATTTACGATGGCCAAGGGTGGTCAAGGCGCTTGCTGGCGTGTCCGCGTTTGGCCATAATTTCTGTCAGGTCGTCCGTCCGGGCGGCCGATGTTCTCAGGGCGGGGTGAAATTCCCCACCGGCGGTAAGGGTGAAGTCGCCCAAGCCCGCGAGCGCCTTGTTCCGCTCTTTAGTTTGAGCATGATCTTTTCGGAAAACCGGTTCCCACTTTTCCGGATCATGCTTTTGGCAGCAAGGGTCAGCAGATTCGGTGCGAATCCGAGGCCGACGGTCAAAGTCCGGATGAAAGAGAACGGTCGCGATGAGGCCCGCGCGTCGACGCGTGGGCTCGTCGTTCCGTGTGCCCTGATTCTGGTCCGTCAAAGAGGAAAGCCATGAATCAGACGCAAGATGCCGGCGAAGCAAAAGATCCTTCTGAAACAATGGAAGCATCGGATGGTGCCGGTTCGCCGCCGACGCCTCAGCATCCGCGGTTTACAAAGCCGCAACGGGTCGCCTTCGTGCAGTCCGCCTGGCATCGCCAGGTGATCGAAGGATGCCGCGTCGCGTTTTTGGACGAGATGGCGGCGCGGCACATCGAGCGCGCGCGCATCGACGTGTTCGAGGTGCCGGGCTCGTTCGAAATCCCGCTGCACGTGCAATTGCTCGCCAAGACCAGGCGCTATACCGCGATCGTGGCGGCTGGCCTTGTGGTCGATGACGAATATATCGCGGAAACCGTGATCCGGGCGCTGATGGAGGTGCAGTTGCGCACCGAAATCCCGGTGTTTTCCGCGGTGGTGACGCCGCAGCAATTCCACGAAAGCGAGGCGCATTTCGAGTTCTTCCGCAAGCATTTTGCCGCCAAGGGCGTCGAGGTCGCGGAAGCCTGCGCCAACACCTTGCACAGCCTGGAACGGCTGCGCGGCCAGGTCGCGGCGGGGATCGTGTAGCTGGCGTCGCCGCGTAGGATGGGTTGAGCCAACGGGTCGCGCGAATGCGCGCCCGACGATAAACTCCGCGATACCCATCACTTCCTCGCGAGCCATGATGGGTTTCGCTGCACTCAACCCATCCTACGAACGCGTCCACCGCGCGCCGAAAGCGCCACAATCGGTCGATTGTCATTTCCGCCGCCGCGCCTATAAACTTGGACCTCGGGAGGAGGCTCGTCCGTGGAGACGGACGGCCGAGAAGATCATGTTCGCAGGACACGATCCCTATCTCGTCGCGCTCTCGGTGGTGATCGCGATCCTGGGAGGTTACACCGGTTTCGGCCTCGCCGCGCGGATCCGCGGCACGCCGGATGCCGCGCATCGCCTGCTGCTCGCGGGCGCGGCGATCTTTTTCGCGATCGGCATCTGGACCATGCACTTCGTCGGCATGCTGGCGGCGCCGCTGCCGCCGGATACGGTCTACCTGGTGCTGCCGACCATCGGCTCGTTCCTGATCTGCGCACTGGTGGTGGGCATTTCCCTGTTTTTCGTCAGCATCGGCGAGCCGTCGCTGCTCCGCGTGGTGTCGTCAGCGGTGCTGCTCGGGGCCGGCATCGTCAGCATGCACTATGTCGGCATGCATGGGCTGTCCGGTCATTTCGCAATGGAACATGACGCCGGCATGGTCGTACTCTCGATTCTGATCGCGATCGCGGCAGCATATGGCGGCCTGCGCGCGTTCCTGGCCCGCCGCGGCGGCGTGGCACTGATGCTGAGCGCGATCGCGTTTGGCATCGCGGTCTCCGGCATGCATTACACCGCGATGTTGGGTGCGCATATCGTGCCGCCGTCTGATGCATCGCTTCATCACGCTGAGGGGCTTGCCGCCTCGCCGCAAATCCTGTCGCTGGTGGTGGCGCTGCTATGCTTTGTGATCGCCGCCGGATTTCTGTTGTCGCTGGTGCCGGATCCGCGCCGCAAATCGGCAGTATTAGTCGAGGCAGCCGCCGCGGTTCCGCAAGGAGCAGGCGTGTCGGCGGAGGTTCCATCGGCCGATGCCGGCAGCGCGCCGATCAGTCCGCGGCTGCGGCCAACCCCGCTCGGCGGCATCGGCCAGCCGCCACGGGCCCCGCCGGTGCCGCGGCTGCCGGTCGAGGGCGCCGACGGCACGCATTTCATCGATACCGCCGATGTCAGAAGCGTCCGGGCCGACGCGCACTATACGCGGGTCCATGACGGCACCCGCGAGCGGATGTGCCCGTGGTCGATTTCGGAAGCCGAAGCCCAGCTCGATCCCGGATTGTTCGTTCGCGTCCACCGCAGCCACATCGTGGCAATCCCGCATGTGACTTTCGTCCGCAAGGAGGGCGACGGCGCCGTGATCGAGCTCGACGGCCCATCGCCGCACCGCGTTCCCGTCAGCCGCGCCAAGATCGCCGAAGTGAAGGCGCGGTTGGGGCTAGCCAGGCGCCATGCTTAGGGCTTCTCCCTCGCCCCGCTCTTCGCGGGCAGAGGCGTAGGCGGCCTGCGGCCGCCGTCCTCCCTTAATAATAGAAGAACGCCGATGCGAAGCATCGGCTATGGGTGAGGGGCCGCTTCCGCAAATTCTAGAGATGAAGTGCCCGCGGATAGTCGCTCACCCAGCGCTACGCGCCGACCTCTCCCCGCAAGCGGGGCGAGGTGCAGAGGGGGCACCATCTTCAATTAGGTCGGAAGCGCTGACGCATTTCGTGCGCGGCATTCCGCGTTTCATGCGAATTCTTTGGCCTCGTGCCGTTGCGGTTGCGGGCAAAAACGCGAGGAGAGAGCGTGCCTTCCAACGTCTGAACTGAAAAAGACGGATGGAGGAGACGATGATCCCTGGCCCATTCAGTTATCACCGGCCTGCGACGGTCGCCGACGCGATAAAACTGCTTTCGAGCTTGGGCGATGAGGCTCGTCCACTGGCCGGGGGCCATAGCCTGGTCCCGATGATGAAGCTGCGCCTCGCGACGCCAGCCCATCTGGTCGATCTGCACGGGATCGATGGGCTCAAGGGCATCCGCCGCGACGGCAACAAGATCGTGATCGGGGCCATGACCACCCAGCATGAGCTGCTGGCCTCGGGCGAGATCAAAAAATCGCTGCCGATCCTGCAAGAGACGGCGCTTCTGATCGCCGACCCACAGGTGCGCTACCGCGGCACCCTCGGCGGCAACGTCGCCAATGGCGATCCCGGCAACGACATGCCGGCGCTGATGCTGACCCTGGGCGCGAGCTATCAGCTTCAGGGGCCGAATGGCGCACGCGACGTCGTGGCGTCCGATTTCTACCAGGGCGCCTATTTCACCGCGCTCGAGCCCGGCGAAATCCTGAGCTCGGTCTCGATCCCGGTGCCGGCCGCCGGTCACGGCTACGCCTATGAAAAATTGAAGCGCAAGGTCGGCGACTACGCGACCGCGGCAGCCGCGGTCGTCCTCACCATGTTGGGCGGCAAGGTCGCGTCTTGCGCGATCGGGCTGACCAATCTGCACGAGACGCCGCTGCTTGCGACCGATGCGGCCAAGGCCGTGATCGGCACCAGCCTCGATCAGGCCACGCTGAAGAAGGCGGCGGCTGCGGCCGAAGCGATCATGTCGCCGGCCGCAGATGCGCGCGGGCCGGTGGAATACAGAAAACATGTCGGCGGCATCATGGTGATGCGGGCGCTGCAACGCGCCGCCTCGCGAGCCGGCTGAGGTGTGATCAAGCGATCAGACCCCAGCCTAGTTTTTAATGGAGCATGATCTGATCCGAAAACCGGCTTCCACTTTTCGGGATCATGCTCTGAGGGAGGAAAGAATGGCAAAAACCCATGTGACCATGAAAGTCAACGGCGCCGAGGTCGAAGGCCTCGTCGAGCCGCGTACACTTCTCGTGCATTTCATCCGCGAGAATTTGCAGATGACCGGCACCCATATCGGCTGCGAGACCACCCATTGCGGCGCCTGCACCGTCGATCTCGACGGCATGTCGGTAAAATCCTGCACGGTGTTCGCGGTGCAGGCCCAAAACTCCGAGATCACCACCATCGAAGGCATGGCCAACGCCGACGGTTCGCTGTCGGCGCTCCAGGAAGGCTTTCGGATGATGCACGGGCTGCAATGCGGCTTCTGCACGCCAGGCATGATCCTGCGGGCGCATCGGCTGTTGCAGGAAAATCCGTCACCGTCGGAGGAAGAAATCCGGATGGGCATATCAGGCAATATCTGCCGCTGCACCGGTTATCAGAACATCGTCAAAGCAGTCCAGTACGCCGCTGCCAAGATCAATGGCGTGGAATTTAGGGAGGCCGCGGAATGAACGACCTAACTCCCACGCGGGAACAACGCACCGCCGCCCTCGAAGGCATGGGCTGCAAGCGCAAGCGGGTCGAGGACATCCGCTTCACCCAGGGCAAGGGCAATTACGTTGATGATGTGAAATTGCCGGGCATGCTGCACGGTGATTTCGTCCGCTCGCCGCATGCGCACGCACGCGTCAAGTCGATTAATTCCGAGGAAGCGCTGAAAGTGCCGGGCGTGCTCGCGGTCATCACCGCCGAGACGCTGAAGACCGTTAACCTGGCCTGGATGCCGACCCTGGCGGGCGACGTGCAGATGGTTTTGGCCGACGGCAAGGTGCTGTTCCAGAATCAGGAAGTCGCCTTCGTGGTCGCGACCGACCGTTATGCCGCCGACGACGGCGTCAACAAGGTGGTGGTCGAATATGAGCCGCTCGCCCCGATCATCGATCCGTTCAAGGCATTAGCGCCGGATGCGCCGGTGCTGCGCGAAGACCTCGCCGGCAAGACGTCAGGCGCGCACGGCCCGCGCAAGCACCACAACCACATTTTCGAATGGAGCGTCGGTGATAAAGACCTCACCGACGCCGCGTTCCGAAAAGCAGACGTGACGATCAAGGAGATGATCTCCTACCATCGCACCCATCCGTCACCGCTGGAGACCTGCCAGTGCGTCTGCTCTTTCGACAAGATCAAGGGCGAGCTGACGATCTGGGGCACGTTCCAGGCGCCGCACGTGATCCGCACCGTGGTCTCGCTGATCGCGAAATTGCCGGAGCAGAAGATCCATGTGATCTCGCCCGACATCGGCGGCGGCTTTGGCAACAAGGTCGGCGCCTATCCGGGCTACATCTGCGCGGCGGTGGCCTCGATCGTCACCGGCAAACCCGTCAAATGGGTCGAGGACCGCATCGAGAACCTGACCGCGACCTCGTTCGCGCGCGATTATCACATGACCACCGAAATCGCCGCCACCAAGGAAGGCAAGGTCACGGGGCTCCGCGTCCATGTGCTGGCCGATCACGGCGCGTTCGACGCCTGCGCCGACCCGTCGAAATGGCCGGCCGGCTTCTTCAACATCGTCACCGGGTCATATGATTTCCCGGTGGCCCATCTTGTCGTCGACGGCATCTACACCAACAAGGCGCCGGGCGGTGTCGCCTACCGTTGCTCGTTCCGCGTCACGGAGGCGGCCTATTGCATCGAGCGCGCCATGGATATTTTGGCGCAAAAGCTCGGCATGGATCCGGCCGAGCTGCGGCTGAAGAACTTCATCAAGCAAGAGCAGTTCCCATACCACTCGGCGCTGGGCTGGGAATATGATTCCGGCGATTACCACACCGCCATGCGCAAGATGATGGAGTCGACGAAATATGCCGAGCTCCGCAAGGAGCAGGCGGAAAAGCGCGCGGCGTTCAAGCGCGGCGAAACCCGCGAGATCATGGGCCTCGGCGTGTCGTTCTTCACCGAGATCGTCGGCGCCGGCCCGTCGAAGAATTGCGACATTCTCGGCATTGCCATGTTCGATTCCTGCGAAATCCGCATGCACCCCACAGGCGCCGGCATCGCGCGAATGGGCACCAAGAGCCAGGGCCAGGGCCACGAGACCACCTGGGCCCAGATCATCGCCACCGAAATCGGCATCCCCGCCGACAACATCATGGTGGAAGAGGGCAACACCGACACCGCGCCCTACGGGCTCGGCACCTACGGTTCGCGCTCGACCCCGGTCGCAGGTGCCGCAATCGCCATGGCCGCGCGCAAAATCAAGGCCAAGGCGCAGATGATCGCGGCCTACAAGCTCGAGGTCCACGAGGACGACCTCGAATGGGACATCGACGGCTTCAGGGTCAAAGGCCTGCCGGAAAAATTCATGTCGATGAAGGATATCTGCTGGGCGGCCTATAATTCGGTGCCGCCCGGCATGGAGCCGGGGCTGGAGGCGGTGAGCTACTACGATCCGCCCAACATGACGTATCCGTTCGGTGCCTATCTCTGCGTGATGGACATCGATGTCGATACCGGCGTCTACAAGATCCGGCGCTTCTATGCGCTTGATGATTGCGGCACCCGCATCAACCCGATGATCATCGAGGGTCAGGTGCATGGCGGATTGACTGAAGCCTTTGCGATCGCGATGGGCCAGGAAATCCGCTACGATGACGAGGGCAATGTGGTGACCGGCTCGTTCATGGATTTCTTCATGCCGACCGCGGTGGAAACCCCGCATTGGGAGACCGACTTCACCGTCACCCCGTCGCCGCATCATCCGATCGGCGCCAAGGGTGTCGGCGAGAGCCCGAATGTCGGCGGCGTGCCGGCGTTTTCCAACGCCGTCAACGACGCCTTCTCGTTCCTGGGCTCCACGCATATCCAGATGCCGCATGATTACTGGCGCAACTGGCGGGCGGCGAAGAATCTTGGAGTGTTCGCGGCGTAATGTCATTGCGAGCGAAGCGAAGCAATCCAGGGCCACAAGACGACTCTGGATTGCTTCGTCGCTTCGCTCCTCGCAATGACGAGGATACAAATAGGGTATGAAGAACCGGGAACAGATCGCGCAAGGATTGGCGGCGTGCGGCTATATCGCCGACGCTGACCTTGCGACCGCGGTCTCGCTGATGCAGCTCTTGCGGCGCCCGCTGCTGCTCGAAGGCGAGGCGGGCGTCGGCAAGACCGAGGTGGCGAAGGCGCTCGCCGCCGTGCACGCGACCGAACTGATACGGTTGCAATGTTATGAGGGGCTCGATCAGTCCGCCGCGCTCTATGAATGGAATTACCAGCGGCAGTTGCTGGCGATCCAGGCGCATCGTGGCAGCGACGCCGACAGCATCGAAGACCAGATTTTTTCGGAAAAATATCTGCTAGAGCGACCGTTACTCGCCGCGATCCGGCGCGCACAACCGCCGGTGCTGCTGATCGACGAGATCGACCGCGCCGACGACGAGTTCGAAGCGTTCCTGCTGGAACTGCTTTCGGATTTTCAAGTCTCGATCCCCGAACTCGGCACGATTGTGGCGACAACGATTCCGCATGTGGTGCTGACCTCGAACGGCACCCGCGAACTCTCCGACGCGCTGCGCCGCCGCTGCCTCTATCATTATGTCGATTATCCTGATGTCGAGCGCGAAGCGCGCATCATCATGGCGCGGATCGACGGCGCCAGTGCCTCGCTGTCGTTACAGATCGCGCGGATGGTCGAAAGCATCCGCAAGGAGGAATTGCGCAAGGTGCCGGGGGTCGCCGAGACGCTGGACTGGGCGGCGGCGCTGGTCGGGCTTGACGTGCGCGACCTGCATGACGCGCCCGAGACGGTGCACGAGACGTTGATGTGCCTGCTCAAGACGCAGGAGGACCGCGCCCGCGTCACGCGCGAGGTAGCCGAACGCTTGCTGGGGAAGGTCGCATGAGCTGCTGCGGCACCAATCCCGGTTATGACGAGATCGACGAGGTCTCTCGCCTGGTCTCGACGAAGCTCGCGGCGTTCTTGAAAACGCTGCGCGACAATGGCTTTCCGGTCGGCCTTGCCGAAGGCCAGGACGCGGCTTCCCTGATGGGCGCGGGCTATGCCGCAAAGCCGGGCCTGCTGCGCTCCGCGTTCAAGCATCTGTTCTCGGCGCGGAAATCCGACTGGGAGAAATTCGACGGAATTTTTGACGCGTTCTGGCTCGGAAAGCGCGTGCGATCGCGCTCGATCGCGGCGGGATTGGCCAAGGCAGCGAACAACCCGTCGCTGAAAAGTTTGCAGGATGCCGACGCCCGGCAAGCCGGAAGCCAATCCGCGACCGACCAGATTCCTTCGCCCGACGACGCGCCCGAAGGCCGCTCCGGCGAGGGCCGCATGGAAGGCGCCTCTCGCGCGGAAAGTCTTGCGGAAGTCGATTTCCGCAAACTGGCCGATCCCGACCAGATCGAGCAGGCGCACGCGGCGGCGGCACAGCTCGCAAAAACCATGCGCACGCGACTGTCGCGCCGCGACCTGGCGCGACGGCGCGGGTACCGGCTCAATCTGCGCAGGACCATCCACAACAACATCAGCCATGGCGGCGTGCCGATCGATCTCGTCATGCGGCGACGCAAACAGAAGCCGCTGCGGCTTGTCATCCTGCTCGATGCCTCCGGCTCGATGAGCCTCTATACGGGTGTGTTCCTGCGCTTCATCCACGGCGTGCTCGACGAATTTCGTGAGGCCGAGGCGTTTCTCTTTCACACCCGCCTTGCCTATGTCTCCGGCGCGATGAAGGAGAAAGATGCCGGCCGCGCGCTCGACCGGTTGTCGCTGCTGGCGCAGGGCGCGGGCGGTGGAACTAAAATTGGCGAAAGCCTCAAGACCTTCAACCGCTGGCACGCCGCGCGCGTGATCCATTCGCGCACGGTGGTGATGATCGTTTCCGACGGCTACGAGACCGGCGATGCCGCGCTGCTCGGCCGCGAGATGGCGGCGCTGGCAAAGCGCTGCCGCCGCATCGTCTGGCTCAATCCGATGATGGCGTGGGAAGGCTACGCGCCTGTTGCCGCCGGCATCAAGGCGGCGCTGCCGCACATCGATCTCTACGCGCCGGCCAACACGCTGCAAAGCCTGACCGCGCTCGAACCTTATTTGGCGAGGCTGTAGAGCATGATCCGGAAAAGTGGGAACCGGTTTTCCGAAGAGATCATGCTCAAGTAGAAGGTGCGTTCATGACCGCGCATGTCGAAGTGATGGATATGGTCGCGCAGATGAAGGCCGCCGAGCAGGCCTTCGTGCTCGCGACTGTGGTGCGCACGGTGTCGGTGACGGCGGCGAAAGCCGGCGCGAAGGCGATCATCCGTCCCGACGGCACCATCGTGGCGGGCTGGATCGGCGGCGGCTGCGCCAAGGGCGCGGTGTTGAAGGCGGCGCGCGAGGCGCTGGCCGACGGCGAGCCGCGCATGGTGTCGGTGCAGCCGGAGAATCTTCTGGCCGAACTCGGCGTCAAGGCGGGCGAGTTCAAGGGCGGCATCCGCTTCGCTAGCAACATGTGTCCAAGCAAGGGCACCATGGATATTTTCATCGAGCCGGTGCTGCCGCATCCCTCGCTGGTGATCCTTGGCGCGAGCCCGGTCGCGATGTCGCTCGCCGCGCAGGCGCGCCAGCTCGGCTATCATGTCACCTTGGCGGCGCCCGCGGCCGACCTCACCACGCCACCCGACGCCGACATGCTGATCGACAGCTTCAGCCTCGGCGAACTGCATCAGGCCAAACGCTTCGTCGTGGTCTCTACCCAAGGCAAGGGCGACGAAGCCGCGTTGCGCGCGGCGGTCGCCACCGAAGCCGCCTATCACGCCTTTGTCGGCAGCCGCCGCAAGATGGCGGCGTTGCGCGACAAACTGGTCGCGGAAGGCATCGAGGCCACAGCGCTCGATCGCGTCAAGGCGCCGGCCGGCCTCGATCTCGGCGCCATCACGCCGGAAGAAATCGCGATGTCGATTTTGGCGGAGATCACGCTCGAACGGCGGCGGGGACAGCGCACAACTCCCGATGGTCTTCGATAAATCGCGCGTTCGTGACCGCTAAGTCGGCATTGCTGACCTTTCCCTCTCTGGACTGGAAAGCGAGCCTATGCAAAAACACACCTACAATGCGAGCCGGGCTCTTTGCGTGATGGCGGGTTTTTAGGCCATCCATTCAAGCGCCATTTCAAAAGACCAAGATCTCAGTTTTTGAATCCCAAAGCGTTCGACGGCCGAAGCGTCGAAGTCCGAAAACCAGCTCGTCATTTCCTTCGCTTCGACAATTTTCATTCTGTCTTTTCAGGGAGCGTCAAATGTCACAGCAAACCCCAGTTCCCCACTTCGTCACGCAGAGCCGCACGGTGTTGTCCGGCAGCGAAAAACATCCCGCCGCGCAGCCAAGCGACAAGCGGCCTGCCGCGCCCGGCGAACAACTGACGGTCTCCGTCATCGTCCGGCGCAAGAAGCCGCTGGCGGCCGCCCATGTCAGCGGCAAGCAGCGTCTCACCCGCGCCCGATTCAACGCCGATCACGCCGCCGACCCCGCGGCGGTGGCGCTGGTCAAACGTTTCGCCAAGGAGTTTGCTCTCAAGGTCGAGGCCCGCACGCCCGCGCCCGGACGCCGCACCATCAAGCTGACCGGCAGCGTTGCCAACATGCAGCGGGCGTTCGGCGTCGCGCTTGCGCACGCCACGATCGAGGGCGAGACCTATCGCGTGCGTGAGGGCAATATCTATCTTCCCGCCGAGCTACAGGGCTACGTCGTCGGCGTGCTCGGCCTCGACAATCGTCCGCAGGCAAGACCGCACTTCCGTATCCTTGGCGAACAGGGCGCGGCCGCGGCCGAAACCGCGCAGGCCGGCGGCTTTGCGCGGGCTCATGCCGCCGGCGGTGCCTCCTTTACGCCGATCCAGGTCGGTCAGCTCTACCAGTTCCCGCAAGGCGCAACCGCATCCGGCCAGACCATCGGCATCGTCGAACTCGGCGGCGGTTTTCGCCCGGCGGATATCGCCGCCTATTTCAAGTGGCTCGGGCAGAAGCCGCCGACCGTGATCGCGGTGCCGGTCGGCAGCGGAAAGAACCATCCGGGCAATCCCAACGGCGCGGACGGCGAGGTCATGCTGGACATCGAGGTCGCAGGCGCCGTGGCGCCGGGCGCGCGCATCGTCGTTTACTTCGCGCCCAACACCGACCAGGGTTTTGTCGACGCGATCGCGCAAGCCGTCCACGATACCAAATACAAGCCGAGCGTGATCTCGATCTCCTGGGGCTCGGCCGAGGTCAACTGGACGGCGCAGGCGATGGCGGCGCTTGACGCGGCCTGCCAGTCCGCGGCCGCGCTCGGCGTCACCATCACGGTCGCGGCGGGCGACAACGGCTCGTCCGACGGCGTCAATGACGGCAAGGATCACGTCGATTTCCCGGCTTCGAGCCCGCACGTGCTGGCCTGCGGCGGCACCAACCTGCAAGGCCGTGGCGCGAGCATCTCGAACGAAGAGGTCTGGAATGGCCAGCCGCAGGGCGGCGCCACCGGCGGCGGCGTCAGCAATTTCTTTCCGTTGCCGACCTGGCAAGCTGGCGCCAACGTTCCGCAACCTTCCGTTCCGAACGGCGGGCGCGGCGTTCCCGATGTCGCCGGTGATGCCGATCCCGCCACCGGCTATGTCATCCGGGTCGACGGCAAGACCTTCGTGATCGGAGGCACCAGCGCGGTCGCGCCGCTGTGGGCCGGGCTGATCGCGGTCGCCAACCAGCAGAACGGTACCTCCGCTGGCTTCATCCAACCCGCGATCTATGCCGCCAGGAACAAGGGCGCCTTCCGCGACACCATCTCGGGAAGCAACGGCAGCTTCCAGGCCGGCCCGGGCTGGGACGCCTGCACGGGTCTGGGCTCGCCGATCGCGTCGCGCCTGATCAGCGCCATCAAGCCCGGTGCCTCCGGCTCGACGCTGAAGATTGCCGCCAGCAGGAAGAAAGCCTTGGTGCGAACGAGCAGCTAGCCCCGGGTCGTTCGCACCGGAAGCGCGACAACGGCGGCGTTGTCCGCGTTGACCTCACCTCCCCTTGAAAAAGGGGAGGTGAGGTGCCTTTCGACGAAGCAACACGTAGCCCGGACCGGCACGCCTGATTTGTCCCACGGGCATTCGCCGCATAACCCCCGAACTTCCGCACTCGCTGCGACCAATGCCACGACGCACGCGGACGTTGGCGGCCGGTTCGCGAGGTGAGACAGCAGCCCGCGGACCAAGGTAGCACTTGATTTCCTGCTCCGACCGGCCACAATAACGCCGTGCCAGCATTCTGGTACCACGCTTTATACAAGACGGGGAAAACTCGCTCGGCGACGGCAACACCAGTGCTGCGCGGGAGGGTATCCGATATGTCTGTATGGACCAAGCGCCGGCCGCAGTGCCTGCTCTGCCAAGAATTCACCCTGTCCCGCACCGCAATCGCCACCTCTTCTGGAAGAGCGGGAACACCAGCAAATAATCGTCAAGACAACGTGCTGCGCACGCGACAACGTGCGCATGCGTTGAACCGCGGAGGCGCGATAGTCTAAACGAGCCTCAGGCCGGCGTCAGATCGGCAGAAGGGCATCACCATCACCAAGGGAGGAATGCATGACGACGGTAACGCGACGTAACGTCCTCAAGGGCGGTACCGCGCTCGTGGGCGGCATGGCCGGCATCCTGGCCACCGGCCGCGCGCCGGCTTTTGCCCAGGGCACGACGGTACACTGGCTGCGCTGGAACGATTTTGTGCCGGCTTCCGATCAGCTGCTGCGCAAGGAGCTGCTGCCTGCCGCCGAGAAAGACCTCGGAATCAAGATCAATCTGGAGACCGTGAACGGCAACGACCTACAGCCGCGCGTGACCGCGTCCGTTCAATCGGGAAGCGGTCCCGATCTCATCATGGTCTTCAACAACCAGTCAGCCCTCTACGCGGAGAGCGTGGTCGACCTCAGCGATCTCGCCGAGGAGGTCTCGAAGAGGGAAGGCGGGCTCTACAAATACTCGCGCGCCGTTACCAGCGACGGCAAGAAATTCAATGCGATGCCATGGACCATCGTCGGTGCCATGAACGCGTACCGCAAGTCCTGGTTCGAGGAAATCGGCGTCACTAAATTCCCCGAGACGTGGGACGCCTACTACGAAGCCGGCAAGAAGCTGAAGGCAAAGGGCCGTCCGCTCGGCCAGGCCGTCAGCCATTCGTTCGGCGATCCGCCGACGTTCGTCTATCCGCTGATGTGGTCGTACGGCGGCAAGGAGGTGGAAGCCGACGGCAAGACGGTGGCCATCAACAGCAAGAATACCATCGACTCCGTCAAGTTCATGAAGAGCTTCTACAAGGATACATGCGACGAGGGTGGGCTAGCGTGGGACGACACCAGCAACAACCGCGCGTTCCTGTCGCAGACCATCTCCTCCACGCTCAATGGCGCGTCGATCTACATCGAGTCGCTGCGCAATCCGGACAAGTACATTACTGAGAAGGGTGCACAGCTGAAGACCGATATCCTGCATGCGCCTCTGCCCAAGGGACCACAGGGGCAGTTCGGTCTGCATACCTTCTTCTCGCACATGCTGATGAGCTACTCGCCGAACCAGAAGGCGGCGAAGGACCTCTTGAGGTGGGTGCATACTCCGGCAAACTACGAGAAGTGGTTCATCTCACAGAAGGGCTTTGCCACGCCGCCGACGGTGCAATGGGAAAGCCACGAGCTGTGGATGGCGGATCCGGTGATGGACCCCTTCAAGGTCGCAGGCAAGCTCGGCCAGGCCCCCGGTTTCGCCGGCCCCGCAGGCAAGCAGGCGGCCGAGGCGCTGACCAAATACGTCATCGTCGATATGTACGCGAAGGCAATCCAGGGCGCCTCTGCCGAGGATGCCGTGAAATGGGCGGAAGACGAACTCAAGAAGATCTATACTTGACGCGCGCAGGCGTGCATGCGGCGGTCAACTGCCTGCCGCATGCCGGGCGCAATGAGGCGAAGCGAAATGGCGATCGCTGAAACCCAAGTTTACCTGCCGGGGGCGCCGCGGCCCAGGCTCCGGCTGCTCGAGGACGAGCGCTGGCTCGCATTCGTGTTGCTGGTGCCGACCTTGGCGCTGCTCGGCATGTTCATCGCCTATCCGTTCGTGCGCGGCATCCTCTTGTCGGTGACCAACTCGCGCGTCGGCGTTCCAGGCGAGTTCGTCGGCCTTGCCAACTTCTACAAGATCTTCAATGACGGGATCTTTCGTACCTCCGTCTACAACACTTTCCTTTATACGGGCGTGACCACCGTCTTCAAGCTGGCGCTCGGACTGTGGCTGGCCATGCTGCTCAACCGCAATTTCCGCGGCAAGGCTTTAACCCGTGCCTTCATCCTGCTGCCCTTCATCATCCCGACCGTGCTCTCGACCTTCGCCTGGAAGTGGATGTTCGACCCGACATTCAGCGTTCTCAATTGGCTGCTCTACCATTTCGGCTTGATCACAGGCCGCATCAACTGGCTGGGCGATCCGGACCTTGCCATGGTCTCGATCATCATCGTCAACATCTGGCGCGGCGTGCCGTTCTACGCCATCAGCCTGCTCGCCGGCCTACAGACCATCAGTCCGGAACTCGGCGAGGCCGCCGCCATCGACGGCGCCAGACCGTGGCAGCGGTTCTGGTACATCACCTGGCCGCTGCTGCTGCCGGTGACCATGGTGGTGGTGTTGTTCTCCGTGATTCAGACCTTCGCCGATTTCCAGATCGTCTATGTGATGACCGGCGGCGGACCAACCAACGCAACCCACCTGTTCGCCACCTACGCCTATCAGATCGGCATCGGCACCGGCCTTTTGAGCGAGGGCGCCGCCATCTCGCTCGCGATGTTTCCGGTGCTGTTTCTGGTCGTCATCATCCAGCTTCTCTATATCCGCCGCGTAGAGGTCCGCTGAGCCATGATCGAAGGCGCAAGGTGGCGAACGTGGGTGTTCTTCTACTGCCCGATGGCGCTGTTCCTGCTATTTCTGCTGTTTCCGTTCTACTGGATGGTGATCACTTCGGTGCGGCCGGACGGCGAGCTTTACCGGCCCTGGAATTCGATCAACTACAATCCGTTCTGGACCTGGAATCCGACCTGGGTCCACGTCAGATATTTGTTCGAAGAGACGCTGTTTGCATCGTGGCTGTGGAACACGACCTTCATCGCGCTCGCGTCGACCGCGATCTCGCTCGTGTGTGGCGTGTTCGCCGGCTATGCCCTGTCGCGGCTGAACTTTCCGTTTGCCGGGAGCCTCGGCACCGGCATCTTCATCACCTATCTGGTGCCCCAGACACTGTTGTTCATTCCGCTGGCTGAGATCATCCGCAACTATCGGCTCGGTGACACGCCGTGGTCGCTGATTCTGACCTATCCGACCTTTCTCATTCCGTTCTGCACCTGGCTGATGATGGGCTACTTCAAGGCGGTGCCCAAGGAGCTCGAGGAATGCGCGCGCATTGACGGCGCCTCGCGCTGGCAGGCGATGCTCTACATCGTCATCCCGGTGGCGATCCCGGGCATTCTCTCGGCCGGCATCTTCGCATTCACGCTGTCATGGAACGAGTTCATCTACGCGCTGGTCTTCCTGTCCTCGCCGGCGCAGAAGACGGTGCCGGTCGGCGTCACATCGGAGCTGATCCGCGGCGACGTCTTCTTCTGGGGACCGCTGATGGCCGGCGCCCTGCTCGGATCGATTCCGGTTGCCATCGCCTATTCGTTTTTCGTCGAGCACTATGTCGCAGGATTGACCGGATCGGTAAAGGGCTGAGAGGCAGGTGAGTTCAATGGGACAGGTCGTCCTCAAGGGGATCAACAAATTCTACGACAGCGTGCACGCTGTCAAAGACGTCAATCTGCAGATCCGCGACAAGGAGTTCGTGGTGTTTGTCGGGCCGTCCGGCTGCGGAAAGACCACGACGCTTCGGATGATCGCCGGGCTTGAGGCGATCTCATCCGGCGATATCTCGATCGACGGCAACGTGATCAATCAACTGGCGCCGATGGACCGCGACATCGCCATGGTGTTCCAGAACTACGCGCTCTACCCGCACATGAGCGTGTACCACAACATGGCGTTCGGCCTGAAGATGCGCAAATTCGACAAACCCGAGATCGACCAGCGCGTGCGGGATGCGGCCGACATCCTCGGCATCGGCGAATTGTTGGAGCGCAAGCCGCGCCAGCTCTCCGGCGGCCAGCGCCAGCGCGTGGCGCTCGGCCGCGCCATCGTGCGCCACCCCCGCGTCTTCCTGTTCGACGAGCCGCTGTCGAACCTAGATGCCAAGCTGCGGGTGCAGATGCGCGTTGAGCTCAAGAAACTTCATCTGCGACTCGGCACCACCGCGATCTACGTGACCCATGATCAGGTCGAGGCCATGACGCTGGGCGACCGGGTCGTGGTCATGAAGGACGGCGTGGTGCAGCAGGTGGGGGAGCCGCTCGAGCTGTACAATCAGCCCGCCAACAAGTTCGTCGCCGGCTTCATCGGCTC
>Ga0070717_10001484_pt1 | contig 16233 bp, 19 predicted proteins | sample LARL113metaG_FD_71366 | JGI IMG/M metagenome (GOLD analysis project Ga0070717, IMG submission 71366) | Corn, switchgrass and miscanthus rhizosphere microbial communities from Kellogg Biological Station, Michigan, USA - LAR L11-3 metaG | ecosystem: Host-associated > Plants > Roots > Rhizosphere ... | reverse complement strand
ACCACGGTCAGGCCGTGCTCGAGCACGTACTGCAGGAAGAGGAAGGACCCCGGCGCGTAGGCCAGGTCCGGCGTCAGCAGCGCCATCGTGCAGCCGGCCAGGCCCCAGAAGTATGCGATCTCGGCGGCCGGCCGCCAGCGGGTCCAGAGCGCGACCGCGGCCACCAGGGGCGCGATGTCACAGAGGTGCAGGGGCAGCGCCACCGAAAGCGGGAGCCGGTGGACCGCGGCATAAGCCCACCAGGCGACCTCACTGGCGACCAGGAGCACGGCCAGGACGCGTACGCATGGGTTCACCCAAGAGCCCGGGCGCAGACGAGCTGCCGTGCAGAGGACGGCACTGCCGGCCGCCACCATCGCGAGCACCAGAAGCTGTGCGGACGAGCCGGCCACCATCAGCTGGGGGCTGCGTTGAGCCGGGCCAGCCGGCGCGCCACCCGCGCCACCTCGTACAGGTTGCCGAGCAGCGGGTTGGTGTAACCGATGAAATAGAGACCAGGGGTCTTCGGATGGGACCTGGGGGCGTGGACGCTGGGCCTGCCGCTGGCGGCCAGGATGCCGAGGTGGCCGACCAGCGAGTCGAGGGCGCGGTCGTAGCCGGTGGCCGCGATCACGGCGTCCGGCTTGAGGCGCTGATGGCCGCAGACCACCCAGGCGCCTTCGAAACGCTCGACGCCCGGAACGACCCGAATCCGCCGCGCCTTAAGCTCCCGGAGGAAGCCGACGTCGATGAGCGGGATCTGCTCATCCTTCATCACGCGCGTGTACGCGCCCTCGGCTGGCGCGTCCAGGCCGTAGGGGCTGAGGTCGCCGATGGCGGCACGCTGGATGGCCAGGCTCAGCCAGTCGACGAACCTGGGCGGCAGCTTGCTGGCGAGTATGCCCAGGTGCTGGTTGGCGAGCGGCCCCAGGTTGCGGCGGACGATGTTGGGCGGCGTGCGGATCGAGTTCCAGACCTGGCCGGCGCCACCCTCCACGAGGTCGGCGGCGATCTCGGCGCCGGAGTTGCCGCTGCCGACCACGAGCACGTCCTGGCCCCGATATGGCTCCGCGTTGCGATAGGCGGACGAGTGGATCAGCTCGCCGCTGAACGATTCGCGGCCCGGCCAGTCGGGCACCAGCGGGCTGCGGTTGTAGCCGGTGGCGACGACCACCGCCGGAGCCTGCCGCTCTCCGCCGCTGGTCTGCAGCCGCCAGCCCCGGCCATCGCGGTCGATGCGCTCGACGCGGGTGTGGAACCGGATCGGAATCGCCTGCCGCCGCGCGTAGTCCTCGAGGTAGGCGATGTAGTCGTCGCGCGCCACCCAGGTGCCGGCCCGGGGCGGGATCTCCTGCCCGGGCAGCCCCGAGAGGCGGCGGGTGGTGTGCAGGTGCAGACGGTCGTAGTGGCTGCGCCAGCTCGTAGCCACCGAATCCGCGGCCTCCAGGACCTCGACCTCGAGCCCGCGCTCTTGCGCGGCGCCGGCGGCAGCCAGGCCGGCGGGACCGGCGCCGACGACCAACATTTCCATCGGCTCCTATCATCGGCGCGCCCCGGCGGTCGCTGCCGGCTGCCGCCGCGGGCGGCACAGACAGGTATCGGTTCTTGCGCACGCTGGCCTGGGTTGGCGGCCCGGCCGGAGGCACGTCTTGAACTACTTTCGATTGAGTTCGACCCGAGTGCGGATTCACAAGGACCCTGACCGCCTTGCGGTCTCGTCGAATTGCGTGCGCAAGAAAGATTGCGACGATCACCTTTCAGTGCGCCATTTTGTCGCGCTGCTCCCTTCTGTGCCGCGTCCACTGGTTGCCATATGCTCGCGGCTGTATTGCTGGCCGGAACCATCCGGGCAATAGGGAGGAGGCCTCATGGCAAAGAGTAAGCGGAAGCCTCGATCTCGCCTGCGAGTCAGCCTGCCCCGGGTCCTTGTCGTCGAGGCCAATCCCGGCTACAGGTCTGTCATCTCCCACGTCGTCGAGATGGCGGGGGGACAGTTCGAAAGCGTGGCCGAGCTTGACCAGGCCAGGCGTCAGCTCGACGGAAGGAAATTCGACATGCTCATCGTCGGTATGAGCGCTGAATTCCCGGTCACTCCCGAAGAGGTGGGCAGGCTGAGGACTGCCGCTCAGGCCCCGCTCCTCCTCCTTATGGAGGGGTATGACAATGCCGCCGACACGCTCGAGGTCTACGAGGCGGGTGCGGACCAGGTCCTGCCCAAACCGTTCGTCCCGGACGCACTCATCGGCGCGATCAAGTCGGAGCTGCGCAGGCCCGGCCCGGTCTCCGTGGTTCCCATCGCCACGCGAATCGAATTGGCGGGCCTTGTCTTCGATGCCGGGCAGCGAAGAGTCACGGGCAAAGAAGCATCTGTCAACTTGACGAAGCGCGAGTGGCAACTGCTGACCCACTTCCTGGCCAGTCCGAACCAGTTCTTTGCCGCCGAGGAGGTCGCTCTGCTGGCCTGGGGCCCCGACGCGTCAGTCGAGCAGTTCCGGAGCTATGTGACACGTCTTCGCCAAAAACTTTCGCCTTTTTCAGCCTACTGCGAGTTGGTGACCGAGAAAGGTAGAGGCTACTGCCTGGTGCTCGAGCAGCCGGCGATCCGGGAAGAAGCCTGACCCCAGCCAGACTAAAGACAGCTTGATCGGGGCGCAAGAATTCTTGCGGCCTTGACATCGCCGTTTGTTCCCTCTATCAAAGCAGTTCTGTACCGGTCTCCTGAAGTGTTTCCGCCGCGACGGGCGCCGTGCCTAACACTCTGCGGAGTTACCAGTTGACAAAGATTCTGGTCGTCGATGACGACCCGAGTATCCGGTTCATGCTCAGGCTGATCTTGGAGCGCGGGGGGTACGAGGTCAGCGAGGCTCATCATGGTGCGGCAGCTTTGAACCAAATGAAGGACACCCTGCCCGATGTCGTGGTGACAGACATGATGATGCCGGTCATGGATGGAAGAGAGCTGATCGAGCGCCTGCGATCCGAGCCTCGGACAGCCGGTCTCCTGATCCTGGTGGTGAGCGGTAACCCGGACGCCCTCGAGGTCGCCCGGACAGCCGACGCCGTTCTGGGCAAGCCATTCCTGCCGGCTAACCTGCTTGAAACTGTGAATTCGCTTCTAGGAGCCAAGAGAGTCGGTGGAACGGTTTAGCACCGGCAGCGAGGAGCTCGACCTGGTACTGGGGGGTGGGCTGCCTTCTGGCGCGATGGTGATCTTGGCGGGTACACCCGGCACCGGCAAGACGATCCTGGCTGAGCAGATCTGCTTCGCGACCGCGACGGCCCGGCGCAAGGCAATCTACTACTCGACCGTGTCCGAACCGCCTTCGAAATTGATCAGTCACCTTGAGGGATTCGACTTCTTCGACCAAAAGGCACTCCTGGAGCGCGTGGAGTTCATCAATCTTGGCGATCTACTTCAGGGCGAGACCGCAGACACGCTCGGCGCCGTCCTGGACGAGGTCGTGCGAAAGATTGCCGAGGAGCGGCCTGCCCTGGTCGTCATCGACAGTGCCAAGGCCCTTCGCGATTTCACGGGGCAGCGGCCGTTGCGGACGGCTATCTACAACCTCGCAACTCGCGTTGCGCCCACCGGCTGCAGCCTGCTGTTCCTGGGCGAGTACTCGCGGCAGGAGATTGAGTCAGGCCCCGAGTTTTCGCTGGCCGACGGCATCGTCGAACTCGCCTACGAGTCGCGTGAGCCAATCGATCGCCGGTGGCTCAGGGTGGTCAAAATGCGCAGTTCCGACCACCTCGAGGGTCAACACTCCATCCGGATCAGTCAGGCCGGGCTCGAGATCTTCCCGCGCCTGGAGACCGTCGCCCGCTCGCTGGCTGACATGGTGGAGCCGGAGACCAGGATCAGCAGCGGCGTACCCAGCCTGGACGGCATGATGGGTGGCGGCATTCCCGCGGCCGAAGCCACCGCTGTCTTGGGCGCTTCGGGCTCGGGCAAGACGGTGCTTGCCCTGCGGTTCATCGCCCAAGGCCTGGAGGACGGCGAGCGCTGCCTGTACGTCTCGTTTCAGGAGCGGTCCCACCAGCTGATCCGAAAAGCCGCCAGCTTCGGGTGGGACTTCGCCGCGGCGTTGGACACCGGCAAGCTCACCGTGTACCACGTCCCGCACGGTCAGCTGAACCTCGACGTCGTGTCCACCGCCGTTAGAAGACAGCTGGCGCTCGGCCCTCCCCGCCGGGTGGTGCTGGACAGCCTCGCGGAGCTGGTGGTTGCGGCGCGCGAGTCAGATCGTTTTCCCGCCTATTCTCGGGCGCTGCTGGGACTCATCCAGTCGGTTGGTGCGTCGATGCTGGTAACCGGCGAGACGACCACCCTCGGACCCGTTGCCGCTCCCGTCGGGGGGCTCTCGTTTCTCTTTCAGAACGTGCTCTTCCTGAGGTACATCGAGCAGGACTCTGAGATCCGCCGTGCGATCGGGGTCATCAAGATGCGCGACAGCGACCACGAGAAGGGTCTTCGCCAGTTCACGATCAGCCCCCGCGGCTTCGAGGTGGGTGCCAAGCTCGAGGGCCTGACCGGACTTCTCGGCTGGAGCGCGCTTCGCGGCCAAGAAACTCCGCTGTAGTCGATGCCATCGCACCTCGCCTCGTGTCGAGGAGCAGAGAAAAGGCCTCGCGGGCTAGGTCCGCGAGGCCTGACGAACGCGATCTCTACGCGGTGACTCTGCCGCGGCTGGTCACGGCTCGGAACACGATTAGAAGGATGACCGCGCCCACGAAGGCCGCCAGCAGTCCGCTGACCGTGAATGTGCCGGTACTTACGGGGATGCCGACGAGACTGGCAAGCCAGCCGCCCAGGAACGCGCCCAGGATACCGACCACGATGTCCCACAGCAGGCCCATGCCCTTGCCGGTCAGCACTTTGCTGGCCACGAACCCGGCGATTGCGCCGACGATGATCCAAACCAAAATGCCCATCTGTTTTCTGTTTCCTCTAGCGCCGCATTACGGCGGTGATTTTTGAACGGGGACACGACAGCAGCGAGGGGCGTGACGGCTCCGACCGCGATGCGCCCTCAACGAGCAGTTCTATCTGTCAGGCCGCGTACCTCCAGTGTCCAGGGATTCGAGAACGTCGCGATAGCGCCGAAGGGCGATCCGCAGGTGCTCGGTGTCCTTGTCGTCGCCCAGCTCTGAGCGCACCTGCTCCAGCTCCTGCTGGAGCGCGCGCATCATCAGCTCGACTGCCTCCTCGACCAGCGAGGCGGCCTTCTCCACGGCCTGGCGCGGCTCGTCGATGAACTCGGACTGGACCGCCTCGAACCGGCTGTGGTAGCCGGCCATGTCGGCGGCTCCCGCGTGGACCTCGTCCCGGCGCGGTTCGGTTTCCCGCTCAGCCTCCTGCTCAGGGCCCGGCTCCGGTTCCCGCGCCGCCATTGGCTGCTCGGGTTCCTGGGCTTCCAATTCGGCGTCCGGCTCGGGCTCATCCGCCGCCATTGCCCGCTCGCCTTCGCCCGCTTCCAATTCGGCATCCGGCTCCGGCTCATGCGCCGCCGTTGCCCGCTCGTGTTCGCCTGCTTCCATGTCGGATGCTTCCATGTCGGATGCTTCCATGTCGGATGCTTCCATCTCGGATGCTTCCATGTCGGACTCCGGGGGCCGCTGCTCCTCGTCGACCCGGGATGTCATGACGCCACCTTGGGATGCCCGGTCTCCGGCCGGACCTCGTCCTTGCCGATCCCGTCCTCGATCTCGGCGCGGTAGTGCAGCATCGCCTGCCGCATACCCTCGGTTCCCGCCTCGCCCTCTCTGGTCTCTGTGACGGTCCGGGCGTGGACGAGCCGCTTCGGCAGTTTGCCCTCCTCTAGCCGGGCGCCACGTTCGCGGAGCATCTCCTGCGCCAGCCCGTCAGCCTCCTGAATCGCTTCCGCCGGGTGGTCGATGAAATGGGCCTCGATCTCGTGCCAGGCGGTGGCGTAGCGAGCCCGCGACTCGGGCGGCAGCGCCCGCAGCCGGCCCCGGCCCAGGCTGCGGAGCATCATCAGCCCACCGACCAGCACCAGCGCCACGATCACGATTAAAACCAACAAAGATGTACTCATATTTTCGGTAAGGACCTCCTGTAGCTTCTTATACCACACGGCTGACAAGTTTGGCGAGATGGCGTGCGCCGGCCAGGTCCTTGGTGGCACGATGGCCGGCCTTCATCGCCTGGGCGACCGGCCGCAGCCAGCCCCCGGCCTTCTACATGAACACCGCCAACCCCGGGCCTGTCAGCAGCCACTGGAACCTGGGCGGGCCCCACCCTGCCTCGACCCGACCAGCGCCAGCGACGCCGGCTGCGCCTACGACTACGGCTGGAACGCCGCCGCCTACGCGTACTCCGTGGCGGCGGCGGCCACCTCGCCGGCGGCAGCCGCGGGCCACGCCTGGTGGGCGGACGTACGCGGCCAACGCGGCCGACGTCCAGGGCGGCCTCGACTACCTGCGGTCGGGGTCTACTCCACCTGGTACCAGTGGGGGCAGATCACGGGCGGCTACCAGATGGGCGCTGCGCCTGAGCCGATTCGGTCTAGCCGGGGGCCCACGCGTAGACGCTGGTGAGCCAGCCGGGGATCGCCTCGGCCAGGGCACCCGGCGTCAGCCCGCTCTTGAGCACGCAGTCGATGGCACCGAGCGCTCGCAGCCGCTGCGCAACTGCCGGGTCGTCGACCAGGTTCGAGATCACGACCACCGGGATTCGGCGCAGGTGCGCATCCGCACGCAGCCGCAGGAGCATCGTTTCGCCATCCAGGAAGGGGAGCTGCAGGTCGAGCAGGATGAGATCCGGCTCGAGCTGGGCCGCGCTCTTGAGCGCCTTCTCCCCGTCACCCACGGCCAGCGTGTGATAGCCCGCTTGCCGCAGCCGCATCGCGTACATCTCGCGAATCTCAGCGTCGTCCTCCACCAGCAGCACCGTCGCCGCGGGCCGCTGCTGCGACGCCAGTCTCGGGCGCCGGAGCCGGACCCGGCTGCGGATCCTGGCGGCGGCGGCGGCGCCCTCGGCCCGCTGCACCAGGTCCAGCGGGGTATCGCCCGGCGCCAGCTCGGCGATGCCACCCCGGAAGCAGCTCAGCGTGCTGCGCGCAAACTCGACCCCGATCTCTTTCAGGACGCGGTCGGCTCCGATCAGGTCGCTGAGGGGCAGCACGCACAGGAGCTCCCTATCGCCCCAGCGGATGACCAGGTCATAAGCGCGAAGGTGTTCGCGGAGTGAGCTGACGAGCTGGACCATGATCTGATCGCCGGTCGCCTGGGCATCCGTGTCGCCGACCGGCTCCGGCTCCTCGAGCGCCAGCAGAGCGAGGGCGAGCGGCTCGCCGGCGCGGACCGCGCGGCTCACCTCCACCCCCAGGGCGCGCTCGCCGGCCGCACGCGTGACGGCGCCGGTGAGCTCGTCGATGGTGACGTGGTCACCGAGGGCGTCGGCGCGCTCGCACAGGGCACCGATGTGGCGCGCGATCACGCCCACCAGGTCCGGGTCGAGGGTTCGCAGCCGACGGCTGTCGACCCCGATCTCGGCGCCCAGCCAGCCGGCGAGATCGCGCCGGGGCACCGACGCCGGCTGCGCGCTCATCGGAGGTGCTCCACGAACTCAACGGCAAGCGAGCGCGGCTGGCCCGGCCCTCCGAAGCCGACCACGACGCTGGCCTCCGCGGTCGCCCACATCATGCCCGTCACCTGACCTGTGTCCGAGTAGGTGACGTATGTCTGGTGACCATCGACGGTTTCCAGCGCCCCCTGGCGGTCGCCGCCGAAGACGGTCGCGCCAGAGGCGCTCCCATCGGACCGGAACTCGCCCACGATCACGTTCTGGCCGCTCAGCATGTAGGTCAGCCGGACACCCGAGGGCGCTGCGACGCTCACTCCCTGCTCCGTCACGCTGGGGGGCAGCGTTTCGACCTTGACGAGCCGCGCCCGCGGGTAGTCGGTGACTCGCAGGATGTGGAAGCCGGCCGTTGCCTCCGCGGTCCGAAGGTCCGTCTGCTGGGCGGGCTGGCTCACGGTGGGCGCGCTCTGGGCGGGATGCGGCCGCAGGATCAGCGACCGCGCCGAGCTGGCCAGCGCGATCCCCCCGGCGAGGGCGGCCGCGGTGAGCGCGGCGGCCGCGACCAGAGCCATGCGCTGGTGCCGCCACCGCGGTCGCCGACCGCCCCTGAAACCTGCCGATGTGATCCGGACCGGTTGGACGACCCGTGCCCGGACCGGCGCCCAGCCGCCCGCGCCCGGTGCGACCAGCGCCAGCTCGGCTCTCAGGGCCGCGCCGAACTCGCGGCCGAGCACGGCCAGGTCTTGCGAAAGCTCGTCACGCATGCACGGACTCCTCCAAATTCGGCCGCCGCCAGGCCAGGCCGGGCGAGCTGGCCAAGCGCCGCAGGCCGCGAGCGGCACGCGACTTGACGGTTCCCAGCGCGCAGCCCACGATCGCGGCTACCTCCGCCTCCGGCAGGTCGAGGTAGAAGCGCAGCACGAGCACCTCCCGCTGGTCGGCGGGCAGGCCTCGCAGAGCGTCGACCAGTGCGCCGCGGAGATCCAGGTCATCGATGCCGGACGCTCCAGTTCCATCGGCCGCGGCGGCCGAGCGAGAGAACGCCTCCCGCCAGCGGCGGGCCTTGCGGGCACGATTCCGGGCTGCCCATACCACCGATCTGTACAGCCAGGGGCCGAACTCGTGGCCAGGAGCCAGCCGGTGGATCGTCTTGAACGCCTGCACGAAGCCCTCCTGCTTGGCGTCCTCAGCCTCCGAGCGGTCGCCGGTCAGCGCATAGGCTGTGCGCAGTGCGCGCGCCTGGTAGCGGTTGAAAAGCTCCTCGTACGAGGACTCGTCACCGGCGAGGCAGCCACGGACCAGCTCTTGCTCGCTCAACTCTGCCAGTAAGAAAAAGCGCAGGTGGCCGATAGGTTCCCGGGGCCGGGAATTTTCTATGGCTGCGAGGCGACGGGCGGCATCGTGGTCGGTGTGCTTCGCGGCGCCTCCAGGCGGTAGGCGACCAGGACCCGGGTCAGGTCGGGATCGGCCTGCGACCAGGGCGCCAGCGTCACGGGGTGCTGCTCGCCGCGAATCGGATCGATGAGCAAGCCAACGTCGCCGCCGAACCGGGCTCGCAGGTCAGCCAGCCGGTAACCCGGGCTCCGGAGAATGCTGCCGTCGGCGAGTGTGATCTCGTGGCCCGCCTCACCATCCGGGTAGACGGTCAAGCTCACCGTGATCGTCCCCACCGCGTCAGGCCGGTTGGCTCTCGGGGTGGGCGGGGTGTCGGACATCAGCAGGGCACCCCGGTGTCAATCCAGAGCTCACCGCAGAACTCCTGGGTCGACGAATCGAAGTAGTCGGTGATGGAGAACCAGTCGTAGCCCCAGCCTGTCCAGGCGCAGATCCACCCGACCGAGTAGCCCACGCCGTAGTCGCAGGCTGCCACCAACCGGGCGGTGACCACCGACAGGCCGCCGGCCGCGAAGACTGCCAGGGCTCCGATCAGGAATCCCCGCCGCGTCAGCGGCGGTCCGGCACCGGCCGTCTTCAGCCGTCCGTGCACCGCCAAGCCCTGTACGTCCCCACTAACCATGCCCCAGTCCGTCCCCTGACCAATTCCCGAATGAGGGACACTGAAGATAGCTGACAGCCGCGCCTCACGCGCCCCCTCTTCGCGACAATTCGCAAAATCAGGCGCCCGCTCGCGGGAATGACGGCGGCGCTAGGCTCAGGGCGTGCGCTACCGGGAGTCGGTCGTCGACCTGATCGGCAACACCCCGCTGGTCCGGCTCCGGCGGGTGACGGCCGGCATCGAGGCCCTGGTCCTGGCCAAGGTCGAGTACTTCAACCCCGGCGGCAGCGTCAAGGACCGGATCGCCGTCCGGATGGTCGACGCGGCTGAGCAGACGGGCCTGCTCCGGCCGGGCGGGACCATTGTCGAGCCCACCAGCGGCAATACCGGCATCGGCCTTGCTCTGCTGGCGCAGGAGCGCGGATACAGGTGCATCTTCGTCTGCCCGGACAAGGTCGGGACCGACAAGATCGACGTGCTCAAGGCGTATGGCGCCGAGGTGGTCGTGTGCCCTACCGCCGTGGCCCCCGACGATCCCAGGTCTTACTACCGGGTCTCGGACCGGCTGGCGGCCGAGACACCCGGAGGCTGGAAGCCGAACCAGTATGCGAACCCCAACAATCCCCGCTCCCATTACGAGACGACGGGGCCAGAGCTGTGGGAAGAGACAGACGGCCGCATCACTCACTTTGTCGCGGGTGTGGGCACCGGCGGAACGATCTCAGGGACCGGGCGCTACCTGAAGGAGGTCTCGCGCGGAGCGGTGCGCGTGATCGGCGCCGATCCCGAGGGCTCGGTCTACTCGGGAGGCAGCGGGCGGCCCTATCTCGTGGAGGGGGTCGGCGAGGACTTCTGGCCCGAGACCTTCGACCGCACCATCTGCGACGAGGTCATCGCCGTGCGGGACGCCGACTCCTTCGCGCTGACCCGCCGGCTGGCCCGCGAGGAGGGGCTGCTCGTCGGCGGCTCCTGCGGGCTGGCTGTGGCGGCGGCGCTGGAGGTCGGACGCCGGGCGGGGCCGGACGACCTGATCGTGGTCCTGCTGCCGGACTCGGGTCGCGCCTATCTCTCGAGGATCTTCAATGACGCGTGGATGACGCGGTACGGCTTTCTGCGGCCACCGGGTCAAGAGGTCACGGTGGCCGAGGTGCTGGCTGGGAAGCGCGGCAACATCCCCCAGTTCGTGCACGTGCACCCGAACGAGCCGGTGCGCGATGCGATCGACGTCCTCCGCGAGTACGGTGTCTCACAGATGCCGGTCGTCAAGGCCGAGCCTCCGCTGGTGACCGCCGAGGTGGTGGGCTCCGTCGTGGAGCGCGACCTGCTCGACGCACTGTTCAGCGGCCGCGCCCAGCTCCGGGACCCGATCGGCCAGCACATGTCGCTGCCGCTGCCGATGATCGGCGGCGGCCAGCCGGTCAGCGATGCGATCGCGATGCTGACCGATACCGGCGCAGCCGTGGTGCTGATCGACGGCAAGCCAGGAGGTGTGATCGCGCGCCAGGACCTGCTCGCCTATCTGGGAGCGGGCGGCCGGCCGGAAAGCTAGGGCGCGTCGAGGGCCTGGGCCAGGTCTGCGATCAGGTCGTCCACCGCTTCGATGCCGACGGACAGGCGCACCAGGTCCGAGGGCACCTCCAGCGGTGATCCGGCGGCCGAGGCATGCGTCATCCGGCCCGGGTGCTCGATCAGCGACTCCACACCGCCCAGGGACTCGGCGAGCGTGAAGAGCCGGACCCGGTTGCAGAACTCCACCGCCGCCGCCTCGCCAGCCGCCAGCCGGAAGCTGACCATCCCCCCGAAGCGCCGCATCTGCCGGGCGGCGAGAGGGTGCTCGGGATGGCCGGGCAGGCCGGGGTAGATCACCGCCGAGAGCTGCGGCTGGGCGGACAGGAATGCGGCCACTTTCTCGGCGTTGTCACAGTGCCGCTCCATGCGCACTGCCAGCGTCTTCAGTCCGCGCAGCGTGAGCCAGGCATCGAAAGGGCCGGCGACGGCGCCGACCGCATTCTGGTTGTAGGCCAGCTCTTCGGCGAGCGCGGGATCCCGCACGACCAGGGCACCCCCCAGCACGTCTGAGTGCCCGCCGCAGTACTTGGTGGTCGAATGCATGACCACGTCGGCGCCCAGTTCGAGGGGCCGCTGCAGGTAGGGCGAGGCGAAGGTGTTGTCCACCACCAGGCGAGCTCCGGCCCCGTGGGCGAGCTCCGCCAGGGCCGCGATGTCCGCGATGTGCAGGAGGGGGTTGGTGGGCGTTTCGACCCAGACCGCCCTGGTCGCCGGCGTGATGGCAGCAGCGGCGGCGTCGAGGTCATGAACGGCGGCCGCCGTCCAGCGCAGACCCCAGCGCTCGGCGACCCTTGCGAACAGCCGATAGGTCCCGCCGTAGGCGTCATTCGGGATCACGACGTGGTCGCCAGGCCCGCAGATGGTGCGCAGCAGGGTGTCCTCGGCTGCGAGGCCCGAAGGGAACGCGAACCCATGCTCGCCGGACTCGAGGGCGGCCAGGCACTCCTCAAGCGCTCTGCGGGTGGGGTTGCCCGACCGGCTGTACTCATAGCCCTGACGCGGTGAGCCGACAGCGTCCTGCTTGAAGGTCGTGGTGGCGAAGATCGGGGGCACGACCGCGCCCGTGACCGCTTCCGGGGCCTGGCCGGCGTGGATGGCGAGGGTCTCGAAGCTGTGGGTCATGCCAAGAGAGGCTAACCGCTCAGCGTGCTCTTACCGGGGTGCCGCCTCCGCCGCCATGATCGCGTCCAGCTGAGCCCGCGAAGCGATGCCCCGGGATCGGGCCGAGGTGAGACAGGCGTAGGCTCTCCGCCGACGGCTCGTGAGAACGGTCGCGAGTCCAGATGAAAGGAGAGAAGGCATGACTGCCACAAATCTGCGAGCGACCGTGTCCCGGGTGAGCTGGAGCCTCTTTGCCCTGTCGGGGATCGCGCTGCTGGCCGCATGCGGCTCGGCCAGCTCGTCGACCTCGACACCGACGCCTACCGCGCCTCCGGCCACGGCCACGCCCAGCCCGAGTCGGACAGGCGTGCCGACCACGATCGACCCGTGCCAGGTGGTCACCAGCCAGGAGGCGTCGGCGCTCGCGGGAACCACGTATGGTGCCGGCCGGGAGGACACCACCAGCGGAGGCGCCAAGATATGCGTCTACGGCTACCAGACCGTGAACGTATTCTCGGTTTTGGTCGCGTTGGCTCCAGACGCCGCGACGGCGCGGGCAGACTGGGCGCAGGAAGAGGCGAAGGCGCAGGCTGCGGTCCAGCAAGGGGCAGGTTCGGGGGCCAACATCACCTTCAACCTCAATGACGTTGCCAACCTCCCAGGCGCTGATCTAGCTGCCGTCGGGACGGCCAGTGGAACCGTCTCGGGGCAAACCATCGCCGGCAGCGCCATCTATCTCCTCAAGGGCGCGACCTTCCTGACCTTCAGCGATCTGCTCATCGGCCACGCTCCCCCGACCACCAGCGCCATGGAAATGCAGGCCCAGACCAGCCTCGGTCGACTGCCATAGCCCAGTAGAGAGCGGTCTCGGCGATGAGGAGGTCGGCTCCGGTTGGTTACCGGTCCGCCGGTCGGCTCAGCAGTTCGGCTCGGCGGAGAAGATCGAGGCGCTGGGCCCGGTGCCGGACTGGAGGTCGGAGGCCAGCCAGGCCCCGGTCTCAGCGGTCATCACGGCGGTCAGCTGGGGCGCCTTCGAGCCCCGCTGGAGCGTCACCGTGACGCTGCCGGTCGTACCGGCGATCGTGGATAACGCTGTGGGCGGATGTGACTGAGAACCTCAGACGGCCGCTGAAGCGACAAGGCTCCTCAGCTCGGCGAACCCCTCCCTAGTCAACTCTGAGAGGGATCGATCACCGGCGTTCTTCACCCAACGATCGAACGCGACCCGGAAGACCGCCATTCCGGCCTCGGCTATGAGGCTGGCCCCTGGTTCGGCCACGCCCCGCTCTCGCAACGCTGCAGCGAAGGCCGACCCGAGCCTGGCCATTTTGATCAGCTCGCGCTCCTGAAGCGTGGGATTCGACTCAATCAAGGCCTGTCGGCGCCGCGAGAACGCGAGGTCGGTCAGGGCGGTACCCGCCGCCGCGACCCCGGCGGCAACCGCATGGATTGGCGGTGCTGAGGCGGGGGCGTTGACGACCGCCGCCACCATCAGCTCCTGGAGCCGGGACGAGCCGGCGAAGAGCACCTCTCGCTTGTCGGCGAAGTGTCTAAAGAAGGTTCGCTCGGTCAGGCCCGCGTTTCTGGCGATGTCGGCGACCGTGGTCGCGTCGAACCCGCGCTCGGCGTAAAGCTGCATCGCCGCCTTCGTGAGGCGGCCGCGCGCGTCGGGATCCCAGCGTGCCATGGCAGCCATTCTAACCCGCAATGACAGTGACTGTCGTCAGGATGTACCATCATGTCAGCGGCTGACATCGCCGCAACCAAGGAGGTAGTCATGAAAGTCTTCGTCACCGGCGCTACCGGGTTCATCGGCTCGGCGGTCGTCATGGAGCTGCTTGGGGCAGGTCACGAGGTCGTCGGCCTCGCTCGGTCCGAGAAGTCGGTAGAGGCGCTCCAGGCGGTCGGCGCCATCCCGCATCGCGGCAGCCTGGAGGACTTAGACAGCCTGCGGACCGGCTCCGCCGCGGCCGAGGCTGTGATCCACACCGCCTACAACCACGACTTCAGCATCCCGCGCGAGGTGGCCGCAGCGGCCGACGTCGAGGTCATCCGGGCGATGGGCGAGGTGCTCGCGGGTGCGGATCGGCCGTTCCTGGTCACCTCGGGAACCGGCCTCGCCACCGAGGACGAAACGGCCACCTCAGCGCGGGGCGCCTCGGAGGCGATGGCTCTGTCCTTTGCCGACCGCGCCGTGCGGCCGACCGTCGTGCGATTCCCGCCCACTGTTCACGGCCGCGGCGATCACGGCTTCGTCGCAATCCTGATCGAGATCGCGCGCCAGAAAGGCCTATCCGCCTAGGTGGGTGACGGCGACAACCGCTGGGCGGCCGTCCACCGGCTCGACGCCGCCAGGCTGTTCCGGATGGCGCTGGAGTCGCCCCGGGCAGGCGTCCGCTGGCATGGTGTGGGCGACGACGGAGTGCCGACCCGGGAGATCGCGAAGGCGATCGGCCTCGGCCTCGACCTTCCTGTGCGGTCGATCGATCCCGGTGACGCCAAGGCCCACTTCGGTTTCCTTGGCGCCTTCTTCTCGCTCGACCTGCCCTCGACGAGTGCCCGGACCCGTCAGCGGCTCGGCTGGGAGCCGGTTGAGACTGGGTTGATCGCGGACCTCGACGAAGGCCACTATTTTGTCGCTTAGCGCTGTCGTGGGGGCTCGAGTCTAGGGTGTCCAGTCCCCGAGATCTTGCGACACAAACGACTAGCCCGGAAGGGACTTACCCGCCAAACTTCGGTGAGCCCGGCGCTTGTTCTTAGAGGTAGCCACGACGAAGGTTCTCTGGCACGTGACGGCGTCACTCGACGGTTTCATCGCACCGCCCGACGACTCCTACGAATGGGCGTTCGAGTCCGGTTATGCCGGACCGATGGGTGGCGAGGTGATGGAGCGCACCGGTTCGATCCTGTCCGGCCGCCGTGGGTTCGATCTCGGCAACCGCGCCGGCGAGGGTCCCCGGGGCATCTATGGCGGGGCTTGGTCGGGGCGGCTGTTCGTGCTTACACACCGGCCAGCGCCGCCTACGTCAGGCGTCACCTTCCACCCTGGGCCGGTCGAAGATGCCGTCGCCGCGGCGCGGGCAGCGGCGGGAGACAAGGACGTCGGAATCTTCGGTGCCAATGTCGCCCGCCAGGTCCTAGCGGCGGAACTGCTAGACGAGATCTACTTGCACCTGGTGCCCGTGCTGCTCGGCTCGGGCGTTCGGCTGTTCGCCGCCGACCAGCGGGTGAAGCTGCGCAGGACACGCTGCGAGCCTGGCGAGCAGGTAATCGACCTCGCGTTCGAGGTTCTCAGCCCGCGTCAACTGTCGCCAGATCTCGGGGATCGGACCGTCTAGAGGCCGTGTGCTAGTTCGTCGGAGGCAGCTTTCTGGAGGGAATTCCCAACGGGTCCGCCTCCTAGTAGGTCAGGGGTTCGAGTCCCTTTGGGTGGCCCAAGCGGGAGACGGGACTCGAACCCGCCGGTGCCAAGCCGGAGGTCGAGTTCCTCTACCGGCCGGCGGACCCGAGTCCGAGGACGATACTCAAGGCGCGATCGACATCCCGCAACTCCTCGAGTGCGAGCAGCCCGTAAGGCTGGCCAAGCCGGGTCGGGTCGACAGCGCCCAGTTGCTCGACCAGGACACGTGTCCGCCGACCGCGGATCTCAACTTCAGGACGGAAGGAAGCCGGCAGGGCCCGCGTCGAAGTCGGTGCGACGATCACCGTGGAGAGGCTGAGAAGCTCATCTGCCTGGACCACCACGCCGTAGCGCTCGCCCGCCTGCTCTTGACCCCTCACGCCACGCGGAGCTTTGAGGCGGAAGACGTCACCCCGCTGCACGCAGGGCGTCCATGAGCTGGGCGACGTCCGCCTTCTCGGCACGGTCCGCCGGATCGGCGTTGAGCCGTTCAACCTCCGCCGCAAGACTGGCGCGGTCGCGCTTTCGGGCCAGTTCCACCAGCGCCTCGCGGATGACCTCGGACTGACGGCGGCCCGACCCGGTTAGGGCATCAAGAGCTCGCTGGGCTTCGTCGTCGAGCCGAACAGAGATTGCACGTTCCAT
>Ga0070717_10001483_pt1 | contig 16233 bp, 15 predicted proteins | sample LARL113metaG_FD_71366 | JGI IMG/M metagenome (GOLD analysis project Ga0070717, IMG submission 71366) | Corn, switchgrass and miscanthus rhizosphere microbial communities from Kellogg Biological Station, Michigan, USA - LAR L11-3 metaG | ecosystem: Host-associated > Plants > Roots > Rhizosphere ... | reverse complement strand
ACCAGCTCGCTGGAGGAGGACGTGCTCAAGGCGTTCGCCCAGGGCAAGATCGCGATGAACCTCAACTGGACCTTCCAGCTCGCCGCCTCGCTCGATCCCAAGCAGAGCAACGTGTCCAAGGACGACGTGATGATCCTTCACACCCCGTCCGGGACCGCCGGCGGGCCGGCGCCCGGGTGCAACGGCGGTCAGCCGGTGATGATCGCCACCGGCACCAAGCACCCCAACGAGGCCTGGGAGTACGTGAAGTTCATCACCAGCCAGAACGTCCAGAACCAGTACGTGGCCGACTCGCTGCCGATCTGGGCGGCCTCCTACACCGACCCCGCCGTGATCCAGAAGGCCGGCAAGCAGCTCGTCTCGGTGGCCAAGACTCAGCTGCCGAACATGATCCTGCGACCGCAGGTGACCAACTACAACGCCTCATCCCAGGCGCTGCAGGTGCAGATCCAGGACGCGCTCCTGGGCAAGAAGTCGCCCCAGGCCGCGCTCAACGCCGCGGCTGCGGCCTTCAGCTCCAGCGGGCCGCCGGCGTGATCGGACACGGGCGGGTGGGGTCCGGTTCATGATCCGCCTGTGAGCGATTCCACCGCGCAGCTCCCGCCGGCTCCGGCCGCGCGGGTCCCGCACGCCGGTGGCACAAGCTGGCGTGCCCGGACCCGCGAGGGCCGGTTCGCGCTGGCCCTGCTGGCGCCGAGCATCATCGTGGTGTTCGGGATCGTCGTCTATCCGATCCTGCGCACCCTGTACACGTCGCTGTTCGCGGTCGACACGCCGTTCCCCGGGCATTTCCCGTGGGTCGGCCTGGACAACTACAAGTACGCGCTGCAGCAGAGCGACTTCTGGTCGGCGGTGCTGCGCACTGCGTACTTCACGTTCGTCTCCACCGGCTTTGAGCTCGTGTTCGGCATGGGGATCGCGCTGCTGCTGTACGCGCCGCTGAAGGGACGCTGGGTCTTCCGCACGATCGTGGTGCTGCCGTGGGCGCTGCCGACGATCGTCAACGGGGCCATGTGGCGCTATTTCTTCAATGCCCAGTACGGGGTCGTCAACGCCGCGCTGACCCAACTGGGGATCACCACCTCCTACCACGCGTTCCTGTCCTCGCCGTTCGCCGCGCTCAACATCGTGGTGTGGGCCGACGTGTGGAAGAACACGTCGCTGGTGGCCTTCTTCCTCCTGGCTGGCCTGACCACGATCCCCAAGGACCTCTACGAGGCGGCCCGCGTCGACGGGTACGGGCGCTGGGGGTCGTTCGTGCACATCACGCTACCGCTGCTGCGGCCGGTCATCGTGGTCGTGCTGGTGCTGCGCACGATCGAAGCCTTCAAGGTGTTCGACATCATCTACGTGATGACCGGGGGCGGGCCCGCCAACGGCACTCAGAGCATCGCCTTCTACACCTACCAGCGGGCCTTCTCCGACGAGTTCTTCGGCTACGGCGCGGCGCTGGCCTATCTCATCGTCGTGTTCATCATGGTGCTGGCGATCGTCTACATCCGCCTGCTGCGCTCCGAGAACTACGGGATGGCTTGAGGCTCTCGTGCGCGATTCGCTCCGTTATCGCATCTTCATCCACGTCGCGGCCGTGGTGGTGAGTCTCATCATCCTGGCGCCATTCGCGTGGCTGGCCATCGCCAGCCTGTCCTCCCAGGCCGACCTGCTCAAGATCCCGCTGAGCTGGATTCCCAGCAACCTGTCCTTCAGCCGGTACTCGCAGATCTTCACGTCGAGCAGCGGGACGATCTTTGCCAACTTCCGCGCGTCGCTGGTCAACAGCGCGATCGTGGCCACGGCCACCGTCGCCATCTCGATCAGCGTCGGCATCTTCGGCGCCTACGCGTTCGCGCGGCTGCGCTTCCGTGGCCAACGAGCGTCGCTGCTCCTGTTCCTCTCCACCTACATGGTGCCGCCGATCGCCCTCGTGATCCCGCTGTACCTCATCATGGTCAGGCTGCACCTGCTCAACACGCGGATCGGTTTGATCATCGTCTACTGCACGTTCGCGACGCCGTTCGTGCTGTGGATCATGGGCAACTACTTCGAGACGATCCCGCGCGAGTTGGAGGATGCGGCGCGGATCGACGGGTGCAGCCGCATCGGGGCGCTGTTTCGCGTGGTCCTACCGCTCGCACGGCCAGGCCTGCTGTCCACGATGCTGTTCGCGTTCCTCATCGCGTGGGACGAGTTCCTCTACGCGCTCATCTTCACCTCCACCACCGCGGCCAAGACGATCCCGGTGGCGATCGCCGAATTCACCGGCCGCTACACCACCGACTTCGGGCTGCAAGCCGCCGGCGGCATCCTCGCCGCCGTTCCGCCGGTCCTGATCGCGGTCATCTTCCAGCGCTACATCGTGGGCGGCCTGGCCTCCGGGGCGGTCAAGGGATGAGCGACTGGCGGGGGGCGGTGCACCGGCAGCCCGCGAACCTGGCGGCGGCGGCGCAGGCGTTCTCCGACGCCATCGGCGAGGTTGACCTGGAGCGGCTGCGCCGGGGCACGATCGTGTTCGCCGGCATCGGCGCCAGCGCCCATGCGCTCATCCCGGCGGTGCTGGCGTTGCGCAGCGCCGGGCGGCGCGCCTTCGCCCTGCAGGCCACCGAGCTTGACCACCCCGGCGCCGACGAGCTGGCCGACGCCTTCGTCCTTGTGTCCCAGTCGGGCGCGAGCACGGAGACGGTGGCGGCGCTGGAGCGGATCGGCGGCATGCCGATGGTCGCAATCAGCGCCCGCGGCGATAGCCCGTTGGCGGAGGCGTCCACCGCGTGGCTGCCGCTCGGGCCCGAGCCGGACACGCCGGTGGCGACCCTGTCCTACACGGCCACTCTCCAGACCCTGGGCATGCTGTGCGACGCGTTGCTCCGCGCGACCGGTCCGGTGTGGGCCCGGCTGCCGTCGCTGGCCGAGCAGGTGCTCGAGGCCGGTGCCGAACCCGCTCGTGAGCTCGCTGACACGTTTGCCGGGGTGACCGGTGTGGAGTGCGTCGGGGGCGGCCCGGGGCTGGCCTCGGCGCGGGAGACGGCCCTGCTGGCACGCGAGGCGCTGCGCCTGCCCGCCACCGGCATGGAGACGCGCGAGTATCTCCACGGCCCGCTGGAGGCGGTCGCCCCCGGGTCCGGCGCCGTCATCTTCGGGAGAGAGCGCGAGCGCGCGCTGGCGCTTGAGATGGCGTCGTTCGGGGCGCACGTGGCGCTGGTGGGCGACCGCAATCAGGACACGCCCGGGTTCCGTCTCCCCGAGGTCCCGGCGATCGCCGCTCCGATCCTGCAGATCCTCCCGGTCCAGCTTCTCATCGATGAGCTGGCCGATCGCCGCGGCCTGACCATCGGCGAGTTGCGCCGCCACCAGGACGACACCAAGCTCGCATGAGCGCCCCGCCGACCCACCGCCGCCCCGGGGTCACCGTGATCGGCGGCGTCCAGGCCGACGTCGTCATCAGCCCGGTGACCGAACTGCCCCCGCCCGGCGCCACCCGGCTGACCGAGCAGATGAGCATCCGGGTCGGCGGCGCCGGCGCCAACGCGGCGCTCGCGTTCGTGGAAACGGGGCTGCCGGTGCGCCTCATGGGGTGCGTCGGCGAGGACCGCCTCGGCGAGTGGATGCGCGAGGAGCTGACCGAGGCCGGGCTCGCGGATGAGCTGGCGGTGTTGCCGGGCCGGGGAACGGGGCTCACCGTCGCGCTCGAATCAGAGCACCGCGACCGCACCTTCCTGACCCATCTCGGCGTCAACGCGGATTGGGGCCCGGAGATGATCCCGGCCGACGCGCTGGCCTGCGACAACCTGCTCCTGTGCGACTACTGCGTGGCGCCAGGCCTCCAGGGCGAGGTGGCACGGTCGCTGCTCGACGCCACGCGCGCCGGTGGCGGGCGTACGTTCTTCGACACCGCGTGGGATCCCGAGGACTTTCCCCCCGCGCGGCGGCGCGAGGTCCGCGGCCTGCTCTCGAGCGTTGACGTATTCCTGCCCAACGAGGCCGAGGCCCGCGCCATCGCCGGCACGGAGGACGGCGACGTCGTGGCGGCCGCCCGGGCGCTGCAGCGCGATGGCGGCGGCTGGGTGGTGGTCAAGCTCGGCGCCCGGGGGTGCGTGGCCGTCGGGCCTGACGAGGTGGAGCTGTCCGCCGACGCGCCGCCGGTGACCGTGGCCGACACCACCGGTGCCGGCGACGCCTTCAACGCCGGATTGGTGACGGCGCTGAGCGCCGGCGAGGAGTGGCCGTTGGCGCTGTCGGCGGCAACCCGCTTTGCCGCCGAGATCGTCAGCCGCCCCTCGCACGACCGGTGGCGGCCCCCGCTGCTGGACAGCACACCGGCCGATTGACCTATCGCTCCGCAATCCGGGATTAGAATCCCGGCCGTGGACAGGGGGACCGCATGAGCTGGCCTTCCGTCTTCGCCGCGTTCCTGGTCTGCCACCTGGCCGGGGACCTGCTGTTGCAGACCCAGTGGCAGGCGCTGACCAAGGTCCGCGGGCTCGGCGACCCCGAGGGCCGGCGTGCACTCGTCTCACACGGGCTCACCTACATGCTGCCCTACATCCCGGTCCTCATCTGGATCGGCGTTGACCGGGGGGTCGCGCGGGCGGTGGTGGTGGCGCTGGTGATCGTGGTGCCGCACGTGCTCGTGGACGACGGACATTTCGTGGCCGTGTGGATGCGGCAGGTCAAGCATTCGCCCGACCCCGCGCCCAGCCTCCGGCTCATGGTGGACCAGAGCTTTCATGTGGTGTGCCTGCTTGGCGCCGCGGTGCTGGCCGGGGTGTGAGCGGTCGTTCACCGGAGGCTCACGTTTGCGGATGTGCACGGGGGATATCGTTCGGCGCATGCTCGGCTTGCCTGACGGCGTCACAGCGTGCCTATTCGACCTCGATGGGGTCCTCACCCAGACCGCCAAGGTCCACGACCGCGCCTGGAAACAGACCTTCGACGAATACCTGCGGGCGCGCGCCGAGAGGACCGGCGAGCCGTTCCGGGCGTTCGATGCCGAGGAGGACTACAACGAGTACGTCGACGGCAAGCCGCGCTATGACGGCGTCCGCTCGTTCCTCGAGTCGCGCGGCATCGAGCTGCCGGAGGGGACGCCCAACGATCCGTCGGACGCCGAGACGATCTGCGGCATCGGCAACCGCAAGAACGAACTCGTACTCAAGCTGATCAGAGAGGACGGCGTCGAGACCTACGAGGGCTCGGTCCGCTTCGCGCAGGCCGCCCGTGAGGCCGGCCTGCGGCGCGCGGTCGTGTCCTCCAGCGCCAACTGCAAGGACGTGCTGGTCGCCGCCGGCATCGAGGAACTGTTCGAGGCGCGCGTGGACGGCCACACCGCGGAGGAGGAGCATCTCAAGGGCAAGCCCGCGCCCGACATGTTCCTGGCCGGGGCCCGCGCGCTGGGCGTATCGCCAGCCCACGCGGCGGTGTTCGAGGACGCGGTGGCGGGCGTGCAGGCCGGCCACGATGGCGAATTCGGATACGTCATCGGCGTGGACCGCGTGGGCCACGGCCACGCCGACGCGCTGCGCCAGCATGGAGCCAGCGTCGTGGTGGAGGACCTGGCTGAACTTCTCGACGCATCGTGATCGAGCATCCGGCGTTCCCGGTTGAGCCGTGGGCGGTCCGCGAGACCGAGCTGCACCTGGACAACCTGGCCCAGACCGAGTCGGTGTTCGCCTTGGCCAACGGGCACATCGGGTTGCGCGGCAACCTTGACGAGGGCGAGCCCTACGGCATCCCCGGCACCTACCTGGGCGGCTTCTATGAGACCCGGCCGCTGCCCTACGCCGAGGCCGGATTCGGCTACCCCGAGGACGGCCAGACCATGGTCAATGTCACCAACGCCAAGCTCATCCGGCTGCTGGTGGAGGACGAGCCCTTCGACGTGCGCTACGGCAACCTGCGCTCGCACGAACGGGTCCTTGACCTGCGCGACGGTGTCCTGCGCCGGGAGGTGGAATGGGAGTCCCCCACGGGACGGGCCGTCCGCGTCAGCTCGACGCGCCTGGTCTCGTTCACCCACCGCGCGGTGGCGGCGATCGAGTACATCGTCGAGCCCGTCGAGGGCGAGTTCCCGGTGGTGGTGCAGTCCATGCTCTCGGCCAACGAGGAGGGTCCCGCGACCAGCTCGGATCCGCGCGCGGCGGCGGCGCTGGCCTCGCCCCTGGTGTCCGACCTGCACCAGGCCGCCGACACCCGCGCCATCCTCGTCCACCACACCCGTCAGAGCGGACTGCGGATGGCGGCGGCGATGGACAATCTCGTGGACGGCCCCGAGGGCACCAGCACCAGATCCGAGGCCTTCCCCGACCACGCCCGGTTCGTCATCTCGGCCGACCTCGCACCCGGCAAGCCGCTGCGGATCGTCAAGTTGCTCTCCTACGGGTGGTCAGCGGAGCGATCGGTGTTGGCGCTGCGCGACCAGGTTTCCGCCGCCGGTCAGGGCGCTGTGCACACGGGCTGGGACGGCCTGCTCAAGGCCCAGCGCGCCTACCTCGATGATTTCTGGGAGCGCTCCGACGTCGAGCTCGACGGCGACGCCGAACTGCAGCAGGCGATCCGCTTCGGGCTGTTTCACACCCTGCAGGCCGGGGCCCGGGGCGAGCAGCGAGCGATCGCCGCCAAGGGCCTGACCGGCCCGGGCTACGACGGGCACACCTTCTGGGACACCGAGATGTTCGTCCTGCCCGTGCTCACCTACACGGCGCCGCACGCCGCGGCCGACGCGTTGCGCTGGCGGCTGCAGACGATCGACCTGGCCCGTGACCGGGCCAGGACCCTCGGTCTGAAGGGTGCGGCGTTTCCCTGGCGCACCATCCATGGCGAGGAGTGCTCGAGCTACTGGCCCGCGGGTACGGCGGCCTTCCACATCAACGCCGACATCGCCTGGGCGGTGTCGCGCTACCTGATCGCGGTCGACGACCAGGAGTTTGCCGAGTCGTGCGGCACCGAGCTGCTGGTGGAGACGGCGCGGTTGTGGCGGTCTCTGGGCCACCACGATGCCTCCGGTCACTTCCGTATCGACGGCGTCACCGGCCCCGACGAGTACAGCGCCGTGGCCGACAACAACATCTTCACCAACCTCATGGCGAAGCGCAATCTGCTCGCCGCTGCCGATGTCTCTGAGCGCTACATGCGCCGCGCCGCCGAGCTGGGGGTCGACGAGGAGGAGGCAGCGAGCTGGCGCGACGCCGCCGCAAAGATGGTCATCCCCTACGACGAGGCGCTCGGAGTCCACCCCCAGTCAGAGCGCTTCACCGACCATCAACGCTGGGACTTCGCGGCGTGCGCTGAGCACCAGTACCCCCTGCTCCTTAACTTCCCCTACTTCGACCTGTACCGCAAGCAGGTGGTCAAGCAGGCCGACCTCGTGCTGGCGCTGTTCGTGTGCGGGGACGCCTTCACCGCCGAGGAGAAGGTGCGCGACTTCGAGTACTACGAGGCGATCACGGTCCGAGACTCCTCGCTGTCAGCGTGCTGCCAGGCGGTGATGGCCGCGGAGACCGGCCACCTCGATCTGGCCTATGACTACTTCGCCGAGGCGGCGCTGATGGACCTGGAGGATCTGGAGCACAACACGCGCGACGGCATCCACATCGCCTCGGTGGCGGGTACCTGGATCGCGGCTATCTGCGCGTTCGGCGGCGTGCGCGACCACAGTGGCCGGCTGAGCTTCAGCCCACGGCTGCCCGCGGCGCTGACGCGGCTGAAGTTCAGGCTCATGTACCGCGGCGCGAGCCTGCGCGTGGAGGTCGTTCACGGGCACGCCCGCTATTCGGTGGTGGATGGGCAGTCAGTGCAGATCACCCACCACGGCGACGAGGTGACCGTCGAGCCCGACAAGACGCTGGAGCTGGCCATCCCGCACCTCCAACCCCGGCCGGCGCCGACCCAGCCTCCGGGGCGGGAGCCGGCTCAGCGGCGGCCGCCGCCGCGCTGACCGTTTGTATTGCAGGCCCTCGGGTAGGCGTCACCACATGCCACAAGAACTCAACGTCGCCGACCTCAAGCTCACCAGCCCCGCCTTCGACCACCACAAGGCCATTCCCCCGCGCCACAGCGGCGACGGCGAGGACCTCTCCCCCGCGCTGATGTGGTCCGGCGCCCCCGACGGGACCCAGGCGTTCGCGATCGTCGTCCACGACCCCGACGCCCCGTTGGTGGACGGGTTCACCCACTGGGTGGCCTATGGCATTGCCGGTGACGCCAACCACGTGGATGAGGCGACCTCCGACGTGGTCCAGGGCACCAATTCGATGGGCAACGCCGGCTACAACGGTCCGGCGCCGCCGCCGGGCCATGGGACCCACCACTACTACTTCTGGGTCTATGCGCTGGACGACGATCTCGACCTGGAGCCGGGGCTGGACCGGCGCGCGCTGATCGAGCGCATCGAGGATCACGTGATCGAGCAGGCGCGTCTGGTGGGCACGTACGCCCACTGAGGGGCGCCGACGTCAGGCCAAGAGCCTGACGATCGCGGTGATCCCGACGACGACGATCACGGCGCGCAGGACCCCGGGCGACAGGCGGCGCCCGTACCGCGCGCCCACCACGCCGCCGATGAGCGAGCCGGCGGCGATCAGCCCGGCCGCCCCCCAGGCCACGTGGGCGGCGAAGATGAACACGACGCCGGAGACGAGGTTGACCAGCCCGGTGAGGACCACCTTGACGGCGTTCAGGCGCTGGAGCTCATCGTCGAGGCCGAGGCTGAGGATCGCGAGCACCATGATCCCCTGCGCGGCGCCGAAGTAGCCCCCGTAGATCCCGCCGGCGAACACGCCGAGCATCACCAGGGGCCCTGGCCGGGTGCGACCGTGCGGGCGGTGCCGGGCCAGGAGCTTGGACAGTCGCGGCTGCACAACGATGAGGATGAGCGCGATCGCGATGAACGCCGGCACGATCTCCTTGAATGCCGACGCCGGCAGGCTGAGCAGGAGGACAGCGCCGATGATCCCGCCCATCAACGAGGCGCCGGCCAGCTGGGTCACGCGGGCGCGCTGCCCCGACAGCTCGCGGCGGTAGCCGATCGCCCCGGTGACGCTGCCGGGCACGAGACCGACGGTGTTGGAGACGTTGGCGGTCACCGGCGGGTAGCCGAACCCCAGCAGCACCGGGAAGGTGAACAGCGTGCCGCTGCCGACGACCGTGTTGATGGTCCCGGCGACGATGCCGGCAGCGAAGATGGCGATGGCGTGGAGCGGGGGCACGGTGAGGGGGTGCTACCCCGCGTCGCAGCCTAGATGGTCCAGAAGGCTGACTGCCCGACCATCTAAGCCTTGGCGGCGCGCAGCGGCGCGAGGACCTCGTGCATCTCCATGAGCTCGCCGAGCATGGCCGCGGCGGCTTCCACCATGATGTCGTTACCCACGATCGTGCCGTCGTCAGTGAGGAACTGCTGGACGAACGGGATGTTGACGGCGGCCACGACCGGGACGAGCGCGAGCGCGATGGCGACCGGCTTGAGCGCCTGCATGGCCCTCGTGCCGGCGGCGACCCCGCCGTAGGAGACGAAGCCCAGCGGCTTGTGGCGCCATTCGTGGTGCAGGTAGTCGATCGCGTTCTTGAGCGCCGCGGGGAAGCTGTGGTTGTACTCGGCGGTGACGAACACGATGGCGTCGGCGGCATCCACCGTCGCGCTCCACGCTTTCGTGTGCTCCTTGGTGTACTGGCGCAGCCGAGGATGGTTGGGCTCGTCAAGGTGCGGTAGGTCGAGCTCGTAGAGGTCCGCCAGCTCCAACTCGAAACCGCCGTGCGCGGCGGCCTCCTCCATGAACCAGTTCGCCACCGGCACCCCCACGCGTCCCGGGCGGGTGCTGGCAATGATGACGAGCAGCTTGGGCACGGGCGGCAATATATAGGCGCGCCACGCTATGGTCGCGGCCGTGCCCACCCCCGCCGATCTCTCGCAGACCTTCAGCGGGCGGCTGGTCCGGGTCGAGCCGCTGGACGCACGGCACGAGGCGGGGCTGATCGACGCCGCGGGGGATCCGGAGATGTTCGCCTGGATGCCGGTGGACATGGCGTCCTCACGCGACGCCCTGCACGAGTGGCTGCGGAGCACACTGGCCGAGGCCCACGCCGGCACGGTCGTGCCGTTTGCCGTCGTGAGCGCAGAGTCCGAGCAGGTCCTGGGGTCCACGCGCTTTTTGGAGCTGCGCTTCGAGCATCTGCGAGCCGAGATCGGATGGACGTGGGTGACCCGCAGCGCGTGGGGGACCGGTGCCAACGTCGAGACGAAGCTGCTCCTGCTCGAGCACGCCTTCGAGCGGGCCGGCCTGCGGCGGGTGGAGTTCAAGACCGATGCGCGCAACGAGCGCTCGCGCGGGGCGCTCCTGGCGCTCGGCGCCACCTTCGAGGGGATCCTGCGCAAGCACATGGTGGTGCGTGACGGCGGCCCCCGCGATTCGGCGTACTACTCGGTCATCGACGACGAGTGGCCAGCCGTCAAGGCCCACCTGCTCGAGCGCCTATCCGCGGCGCTAGCCTGACTCGGCATATGCTGGGAGGAACCCGAACCGGGGGCCGGCTGGCGTGCGCCGTCGTCCTCGCGGCGCTCATGCCCGTCGCCGCGGCCCACGCGGCGACCGTTCGCGTCGGCCACGCGCCGATGCGTCCCGTCGGTGCTCGCTTCGCTGGCGGCGTCCCCGCCGCCGCACGCATGCACATCACCGTCGCGCTGCGCCCGCGCGACCCCGCCGCTCTTGCCGCCTACGCCCGGGCGGTCTCGACACCCGGATCGGCCAGCTACCGGAGCTACCTCGGCCCAGCGCAGTTCGCGCGGCGTTTCGGCGCCACCGCGGGCCAGGTGCGCGCCGTCCGCCGGTCCTTGCGGGCGCGCGGTCTGACGCCGGGCGCGCTGAGCCGCGGCGCCCTCTCGATCTCGGTGTCGGCGAGCGCCGGCCAGCTCGAACGAGCGTTTGCGGTCTCATTGCGCCGGATGGCGCTGCCGGGACGGCGCACCGCCATCGCGGCCAGTTCCGCGCCGGCCGTGCCCGCCGCGATGGCGGCGGCGATCCAGGGCGTGGTCGGGCTCGATACGACCGCGGCGCCCCACCCGCTGCTCGAGCGCGCGCCGGCGCCGGGCGGCGCGGCCGGGGCCAGAGTTGCGCTCGCGCGGCCACATGTAGTGACCGGCGGCCCTCAGCCGTGCCCGGCCGCCGCGGCGGCCGCGCCGGGGCAGGACGCCTACACCGCTGATCAGATCGCCTCCGCCTATGGCTTCTCGGGCCTGTACGCCGCCAGAGATCACGGCGCTGGCGTCACCGTGGCCGTCTATGAGCTCGAGCCCAACGACCCGTCCGACATCGCCGCCTACCAGTCCTGCTACGGCACCCACGCCACGGTCTCCTACATCCCCGTCGACACGGGCTCGGGCACGGGCCCCGGCAGCGGCGAGGCCGCCCTGGACATCGAGAACGTGATCGGCCTGGCCCCAAACGTCAACATCCTCGTCTACCAGGGTCCCAACTCCAACTCGGGGGCCCCGGGCTCGGGCCCCTACGACACCTTCAGCGCCATCATCAACCAGGATCGCGCGCGCGTGGTGACCGTCTCGTGGGGCCAGTGCGAGACGGCGCTGGGCCCGACCGACGCCGCAGCGGAGAACAGCCTGTTCGAGCAGGCGACCGTCCAGGGACAGTCCATCGTCGCCGCGTCCGGGGACAGCGGCGCGGAAGACTGCAACACCGGGGGCGCGGTGCCGAATACCCAAGCCGTGGTCGACGATCCCTCCAGCCAGCCGTTTGTCACCGGCGTCGGCGGGACCAGCCTGCACTCGCTGGGGCCGCGACCCACCGAGACCGTCTGGAACAGTGGCGGGACAGTGCTCAGCGGGATGCTCCAGCCCGGCGCGACGGGCGGGGGCATCTCCAAGCTCTGGCCGATGCCCGCGGCCCAGCTCAACTCGGCCGCCGCGCTCAACGTCCGCACCGCACAGGCGGCGGGCTCGGCGTGCGGACGCGCCGGCGGATTCTGCCGCGAGGTCCCCGACGTGTCCGCGGACGGCGACCCGGCCAGCGGCTATCTCATTTACTGGAACGGACGCGGCAACGTTGGCGGCGAGCCCCAGGGGTGGCAGGGAATCGGCGGTACCAGCGGGGCCGCGCCGCTGTGGGCGGCCCTTCTCGCGCTCGCCGACGGCTCGCGCGCCTGCTCGGGCACCTCGATCGGCTACGCCAACCCCGCCCTCTACACCGCCGCCGGCACGGCGTATGCGGCCAACTTCAACGACGTCACCTCCGGCAACAACGACTTCACCGGGACCAACGGCGGCCGCTACGCGGCGGGCCCGGGATACGACCCGGTCTCCGGACTGGGCACCCCATACGCCGCCAGCCTGGCCGGCGCCCTATGTGCCAGCACGATCAAGCTGACCAATCCCGGCACCCAGCACGCCACCGTCCACAATCCGGCATCGCTGCGCCTGCGCGCCACGTCCGCCGCTGGCGCACGGCTCACCTTCGCCGCCTCCGGCCTGCCGCCCGGGCTGAAGGTCAATAGCACGACCGGCCGCATCACCGGCCAGCCGACGCGGGCCGGCCGCTACACCGTGCACGCCAGCGCCCACGACCCGGGGTCGCAGACCGCCGGAGCCACGTTCCGCTGGATCGTCGGTGCCGCGCCGCGCATTTGGCGCCTGTCGCTGAGCCAGACGGCCACGGGCCCGGAGCTGGCCTTCACCGTCACGGCCGGTCGCGACGCCCCCGACCTGCAGAGCCTCGAGATCAAGGTGCCGCGCGCCCTGCAGGTCGCGGCCGGGCGCGGGGTGAGCGTCACCAGCACGGCGCGCACGCCGGCGCGCGTACGTTTCTCAGATCACGCCTCGCGGGGGACCGTGCTCAGTGTCAGGGTGCGCAAGCCCACGCGGAGCGTGCGCATCGCGCTCGTCGCGCCCAGCCTGCGCGCGCGCGGCGGACATGTGGCCGCATCGACGCTGCCCCACAGCCGCCAGGTCGTCACGGTGAGCGTCGTTGACGCCAACGCCGGGCGCACCCAGCTGACCGAGAAGGTGGCGGTGACGGCGCGGTGACGCTCCTCAGCGGTTCCTCGTCAGCGGACATCAACGCCCCCATCGAGCGCTGCTGGGCCGTGGTGGAGGACGTGGCCGGTTCAGCGCATTGGCAGGGCGGCCTGGAGCATGTGGACATCGTGGAACGCGACAACGAGGGTCGGCCTCTCATCTGCGACACCCTCAACGACGCCAAGTTCACCAAGGTCCGCTGCCGGGTCCGGGTCGACTACGACCCGCCCTACCGCGTCACCTTCACGCGCGTGGCGTCCGACGATGTTGACGTGATGGAGGCGTCCTGGGAGCTTGAGGAGCTGGGACCGCAGCGCACGCGCGCGACCTACTCGCTGGCGGTCGACCCCGGCCCCGTGGGCAGGCTGGCGCGGCCACTGGAGCGGGCGCTGCGGCCGGTCGTGGTGGGCCGGCGCGCCGAGGAACTGGCCCGGGCGGTGGCCCAGCGCGGCTAGCTCCCCCGGGCGGCTCAGGCCGCGACCGGGGTCTCGGTGTAGCGGCGGGCGACGTCGGTCAGCAGTTTGATCATGGCCTTGGCGGCGGGCGCCACGCCGGGCCCCAACATCGTCGCGGCCGTCACCTGGCGCACCGGGCTGCGCGGGGCCAGCGCGCGCACCACGATCCCGGCGTGCACGCGCGTCAGCGCCAGGCGCGGGATGAGCGCCACGCCCACCCCCGCGGCGACCAGCCCCTGGACGGTGTCGTAATCGTCTGACTCGAACGCGACGTAGGGCTCGAAGCCCGCGGCCAGGCAGGAGCGAACGACGTGGCGCGCGCACGGGCTCTGTACCGAGGTCTGCACCCACTGCTGGTCGCGCAGGTCACCGAGGGTGAGCGCGGGTTTGGACGCCAGCGGATGGTCGGCGGGCAGCGCCACGTCCATGGGGTCCTCCAGCAGGGTCACCGAGCGTAGGCCCGCGCCCGGGCGCTCGCGCCGGGGCTGCACGCCGGGGAACTCGAACAGCAGCGCCAGGTCGAACTCGCCGGCGCGCACCCGGGGGCCGATCTCCTCGGGCTCGCCCTCGGCCAGCGTCAGCGCCACGTCGGGGTGCTCACGGCGAAAGGCGGCCACCGCGAGCGGCATGAGCGTGGCCCCGGCCGACGGGAAGGAGGCGACGCGCAGGCGCCCGGCGCGGACGCCGAGCACCGCCGCCAGGTCGGCCTCGGCGGCCTCCACCTGGGCGAAGATCGCCTCGGCGTGGGTGACGAGCGTGGCGCCGGCGGCGGTGGGTCGGATGCCCCGGCGATCGCGCACCACGAGCGTCGCCCCGGTCTCGGCCTCGAGGCGCGCGACCGACTGCGAGACGGCCGACTGGGTGTAGGACAGCGCGTCCGCGGCAGCCGAGAACGACCCCCGGTTGACCACCTCACAGAGCACCTGGAGCCGGCCCACGTTCAGCATTAGCAGATCTTATCGAGAGCATGAATAAGTTCATTGGTGCTGATGAGCATGAGACTGCGACTCTCCGGCCAACTATGCAGCAGGGAATCGCTGATACAGGAGAGACAGCTGAGATGGCACCGCACGCGATCGTCTCGTACGACGACACTCAAAACGACCGTGACGCGCTCGCGCTCGGCCGGACGCTGCGCGATGCGGGCGCCCGTCTGACCCTCGCCTTCGTCCGGCACTCGATCCATCGGCGCCCTGACGACGAGGAACTCTCCCAGCACGAGGCGGAGGCGCTGCTCGTCCGCGGCGCGCTCTCCCTCGACGACCAGTCCATCGAGCGCCGCGTCGTGCTGAGCGCCTCCACCGGCGAGGGCCTCGGCTGGCTCGCCGCGCAGGAGGGCGCCGACATCATCGTCTTCGGCTCGGACTACCGCACGCCCAATGGCCACGTCGCGATCGGGCGCTCGGCCCAGACGCTGCTCGAGGGCGGTCCCGCCGCCCTCGCCCTGGCCCCGGCCGGCTACGCCGCCGACGCCCGTGACATCGCCACGGTCGGCGTGCTCCGCGGCTCGGCTGACGAAGCTGCCATCGAGACCGCCTTCTCCATCGCCGAGCGACTCGACGGTGAGGTGGTGGACGCCGACCGCGGAGTGGGTCTCCTGGTCGTCGGCTCCCGCCACGAGGCCCGCTACGGCCGGGTGACGATCACCTCGCGCGCGGCCAACGCGATCGAGGAGGCAACGTCGCCGGTGCTGATCGTGGCCCGGGGCGTGGCGCTTTCCTTCGAGACGCTCGTCACCGTCTCGTAGTCCCGCGCCGCCCCATCGGGCCGGGCTGACCCGGCTGGATATCGTGCGCCGCCGTGCGCACGCTCGTCATCTCCGATCTGCATCTGGGCGACCGCGCCCGTCGCGACGTCCTGCGCCTGCCCGCCGCCCGGCAGCGGCTGCGCGAGACCGTCGGCGGCGTCGACCGGCTCGTTCTGCTGGGCGACACCCTGGAGCTCATGCACCGCCATCCCGAGCGCACGATGGCGATCGCCGAGCCCGTCATTCGCGAACTGGGTCGCGCACTGGGGCCCGGCGGTGAGGCGATCGTGGTCCCGGGTAACCACGACGCGCCGCTCATCCGGGGGTGGGCGCTGGCCCAGGGCGAGGGGCTGCAGTCCTCGCACGCCGTCCCCCAGACGGCGAGCCGGGCGCTCGACCATCTGGTGTCCTGGCTGGCTCCCGCGCGGACTCGCGTCAGCTACCCGGGCGTCTGGCTGAGCGATCACGTGTGGGCCACTCACGGCCACTATCTGGACCACCACCTCATCCCGGACGCGCCGATCGGCCTCCTGCGCCCCCCTCGGCGCGACGCGGTCGCCACCACGGCCTACCACTACGAGCACCTGCACCAGATCGGCCGGCGATCCCGCGAGGCGCTGCCGGCGCGGCTCGCCGCGCGGCCCGTGGCCACCGTGGTGGAGGGCCTGGCGGCGCGAGCACACGTCGTGCCCGAGCTGATGGTCAGCACGGGCCTGGCGCCGCTGACCGCGAGACTCGTGGACATGCAGATGCGCCGCGCCGCCGTCCCCGCGATGGCCCGGGTGACGACGCGACTGGACATCGACGCCGAGTGGGTGCTGTTCGGACACGTGCACCGCCGCGGGCCGATCGACGGAGAGCCGTGGCCGTCGGGCGGCCCGGGTCTGGTCAACAGCGGCGCCTGGCTGTTCGAGCGCCTCCTGCTGGACCGCGCGACGGCGCCGCACCCCTACTGGCCCGGCGGGGCGGTGCTACTCGAGAACGAGCAGCCGCCACGCACGGTGGGACTGCTCGACGATCTC
>Ga0070717_10001482_pt1 | contig 16234 bp, 11 predicted proteins | sample LARL113metaG_FD_71366 | JGI IMG/M metagenome (GOLD analysis project Ga0070717, IMG submission 71366) | Corn, switchgrass and miscanthus rhizosphere microbial communities from Kellogg Biological Station, Michigan, USA - LAR L11-3 metaG | ecosystem: Host-associated > Plants > Roots > Rhizosphere ... | reverse complement strand
TGTATTGGAGCCGCATTGAGACCGGCAGGGCTCCTTGTTTCGCCAACATGTAGCCGACGCTGCTGAACGGTGTACCGTGCGTGCTGGATCGGATCGCCAATGAACGCGGACTGCCACAAGCTATCGTTGCGGACAACGGGCCGGAGTTTCGCGGGCGAGCGCTGGTCGATTGGAGAGAGTTTTTCTGGGACCTTCGAACCGCCCACGGCGGTTGCCTTCGGTAGGTGCTTGGCAACTGCGCCATCCGATTGGTCGTCAAATAATTGTGTTCAGAGTTACTACCACGCTCGTGTTAGGAGCCAGTTTACTTTTTGCCTGCTTGAGTTTTGCGCAAACCTCCGATGGACGACCGCCCGCGAACGAGTTTGTACGCCAGATCATCGACAACGAGTTGCAAGCCGAGAAAAACGATCGCAGTCATTGGATGCTGCGGCTAGAGACGCGAAAATCTGGAAAAACCGAAGTGAGGGAAGTAGTAGAGACCAAGGACGGAGACTTGGATTGGCTGATTTCGGTGAACGGAAAGCCTCTTCCGGAGGACCAGCGAAGGGAGCGACAGCGAGGTCTCCAACGTTTGATAAGTAATCCCGCAGAGCTGAAAAGGTCACAGCGAGAAAGAGATGAGGACCAGGTGCGAAGTCAGCGGCTGCTGAAAATGCTGCCGGACGCTTTGGACTTTGAATATGGAGTACGGCGGGGAGAATTGGTCGAACTGAAATTCAAGGCCAATCCGCATTTCCGGCCTCCATCACATGAGGCTGCTGTCGTACATGCGATGGACGGCGTGTTATGGGTCAACGGGGGGCAAAAACGCCTAGTGGAAATTTCTGGACATTTGACGCGCCCAGTGAAATTCGGCGGTGGCCTATTGGGGCATTTGGACGCAGGTGGACATTTTCATGTGAAGCAGGAAGAGGTTCAGCCCGGTTACTGGGAATTGGTCGTTCTGGATGTAGATATGAAGGGCAAAGCGCTTTTCTTCAAAACCATCGGAGTGCAGGAAGAAATGAAGCGCAGCATGTTCCGCAGAGTGCGGGATGATCTAACTCCCGCGCAGGGTGCCAATCTGCTTTATCAACAAGTGCGGACAACTAGCAAGATCAGCTTCAAGACTGAAACGGCGAGCCGGTGCCGTTTCTCAAGCTCTTTCCGCCGCCCGGACGACTTCCATTAGGGGAGCATCGGAACGTACGCAAGAATTTTGCCAGGGCACGTTCTAATGTGGGCTGAGCTTATGGATAGGCACTTTCATGCCTTACTCCTGTTGTTGCTGGCTTGAGCGCTCTTGCCGCTCTGCTGAAGGGCATGCGATTGTTCGTATTCCGGCGCACCATGCAAAGCGTTTGCCAATATCCCGACGGTATTCGCGGGCCGAGCGGTGAAGATTTCAACGATAAACCGATACACATCCACTGGAGACGATTACAAGGATCGCCTTGTCTTTTTCGAGATAGAGCGGAGTTACCGAGGCGGGGAGGCCAAGACCGCCGAGGTTGTGACGGGTTGGGGAGGAGGCGGCTGCGGCTACGATTTCCGGGAAGGTGTGCGCTACCTCGTGTACGCATATGCGCATCACGAAACTGGAAAATTGTACACGGGAATCTGCCAACGCATGCGGCCAATGTCGGAGGCGCCGGAGGACCTCGAGTGCCTGACGAAGAAAGACGATCTTGCTCACGGAGCCGGCATTGAGGGAATGATCGAAGAACTGGATTCCAAGAATCGAATCGAAGTTGTCGGCTCCGTGGAAGAAATACCGGTGTTGATTTCTGGTCCATCGGGTCGTCAGACGCCGCGATAGTTGCAGGGCGTGGATATGATCGAAACCCAATAGTCGCAAGCTCTCGGATCTCCGTTAGTTGTCGAGTTTGTCGTCGTGTATTGGAGCCGCATTGAGACCGGCAGGGCTCCTTGTTTCGCCAATATGTAGCCGACGCTGCTGCACGGTTGCCCCATTGTTGTGCGCCTAACTTCCCGCAATTTCAATTCCGAGCCGTCGGGCGTACCCCATTTGTCCCGGGAAAAGACATTTATCAGACCGCTAGTATTTTCTTATTATTTCGCCGTCGAGTCGTACCTGTATAACGTTATCCGCACGGATTTCGGCTGCTGTGAGGCTGATCTCCGCTGGGACCTTTCAGACTTCGTTTCACATGCGGGAAATGCCAACATCTGAGGGATTTGTCGGTCGGGCCCTGTTCTGGCTCGTGTTTTTTCTGGCCATGTCTGCAGCCTATCTCTATGCTTTTCCTCAGCCGAATATCTTTTATGCGGGCGTGGTCGTGCTCCATTCCGCGGTGGGTTGTGTCGCCGCGATCTTGCTGGTCCCGGTCTTCTTCCGGTTCGTTCGCACGGGAAGTCTCTCCTCGCGGGTAGGCTGGGCGTTGATCGCGGCAGGCGCAGTGTTGGGCTTGATGCTCATCAAGACGGGTACTCCGCGCACCGAGTGGACCAAGCTATATCTCCATATTGCGATTTCACTCGCGGGCTTGGGGCTGTTGATTGCCGATTGGCTGTGCAGCCGGGCGGCGACTAAATCCAGTGCAGGCGCCGCTGCGGTGCGCGCTGCGATTTGTCTCGCCCTGCTTGCCGGCGTTGGCTACGTTGCGCGCTCCGTTCGCGAGAGTTGGCATACGCGTAACCGAATCCAGAATCCTGCCATGCCTCCTGACAACATGAACGGCGAAGGAGACGGCCCCGATGGGTTATTCTTCCCCAGTTCCGCGCAGGTCTACGGCAAGCAGAAAATTCCCAGTAAGTTCTTCATGGAGTCTGACTCCTGCAAACGCTGCCACGAGGATATTTACAACCAGTGGTACAGCTCGGCGCATCATTTTTCATCATTCAACAATCAGTGGTACCGCAAGTCGATCGAGTACATGCAGGACACGATCGGCACTAAGCCTTCAAAGTGGTGCGGCGGGTGCCACGATCCTGCAGTGTTGTATGCGGGATTGATGGACACTCCGATCAAGCAGATCGTGCACCGGCCTGAGGCGCAAGCGGGACTGGGCTGCATGATGTGCCACTCTATCGCGAACGTAAAAAGCACGATGGGCCAGGCTGATTTCTATCTGGAGTATCCCAAACTCCATGAGTTCGCAGCTACGAAGAATCCGGTCTCGCGAGCGCTGCATGATTTCGTGATCCGTCTGAATCCTGAGCCGCACCGTCGCGTCTTCCTCAAGCCGTTCATGCGCGACCAGACGGCAGAGTTTTGCTCCTCCTGCCATAAGGTGCACCTCGACGTGCCGGTGAACAGTTACCGCTGGTTTCGCGGCTTCAACGAATACGACAACTGGCAGGCCAGCGGAGTTTCGGGGCAGGGGGCGCGCTCCTTCTACTATCCGCCCAAACCGCAGCAATGCGCGGATTGCCATATGCCTGCCGAGGCTTCGAAGGACGCTGGGAATATTAACGGCTTTGTACACTCACACCGGTTCCCCGGCGCCAATACTGCAGTGCCAGCCGCGAACGAAGATGCAGCCCAGCTTAAGCTGACGGAAGATTTTCTGAAGAACGGAGCTTTAACCGTGGATATTTTCGCGCTGTCTCCGGCGCAGGCTCCTCTGAAACCGGGGGCGACGACGCAGTCGGAACTCTCCACGACGTTCGCGGTTGGAGAAGAAGCCGAGAGCAAAGTAAGTGCCCAGAGCGCGGGAGAACTCGCTCCCGTCACTGCGCCCTTAAACCTGGTGCGGCCGGCCTTGCGGCGCGGCGATATGGTGCGCGTAGATGTCGTGGTGCGAACCAAGAAAGTCGGACACTTTTTCCCCGGTGGCACCGTCGATGCCTACGATACGTGGCTGGAACTCAAAGGCACCGACGACAAGGGACAAATTATCTTCTGGAGCGGCGAAGTCGAAGATAACGGGCATGGACCGGTCGAAAGGGGAGCACACTTTTACCGCTCGTTGCAGATCGACGCGCATGGTAACCCCATCAACAAACGCAATGCTTGGGCTACGCGGGCTGTGGTGTATGTGAGGCTCATCCCTCCGGGAGCGGCTGACACCGTGCATTACCGCATGCTCATCCCGAAAAATGTCGGCAACAAGATCACGCTGCATGCGCGGCTTTGCTACCGGAAGTTCTCGTGGTTCGGCACGCAGTTTTCGTTTGTGGGCGTACCCGACCCGAGCAGGCTAAACGCGGTGGGCTCCGATTACGATGATCGGCCGGCGCTGTTTACCGCGTCGCTGAGCGGAGTTTCGGCAAAAGAGGAGAAGATACCCGACCTGCCAATTGTCGCCATCGCCGAGGACGAAGTTACGCTCCCGGTAGTCGGGCAGAACACGCCAGCGGCTGCACCGAAAACCATCGTTCGGAAAGAGGAATGGCAGCGCTGGAACGATTACGGAATCGGATTGTTCCTGCAAGGGGATTTAAAAGGGGCAGCGGCGGCCTTCGAGAAGGTAACCGAGGCAGATCCGAAGAATCCCGACAGCTGGGTGAACATTGGTCGCTGTGCCGTGCAAGAAGGCGACACACCACGGGCTCGACTGGTGCTGGAGAAAGCTTTAGCTTTGTCTCCGAAACTGGCTCGCGCTAATTTCTTTTATGCCAAAGTTCTTCGCGCGGATGGGAACTACGAAGAGGCAGCCGCGAGATTGCGGATGGTGCTGGCGCAATATCCGCGCGATCGAGTTGTGATCAATGATTTGGGACGCATCCTGTTCCTGCAACGTAAATACGAAGACGCGGTGAAGGTCCTACAGTCAGTGCTGGCCATCGATCCCGAAGATTTGCAGGCACACTACAATCTGATGCTCTGTTACAACGGCCTGGGCCAAGAAAACCTAGCCAAGGAGCACGAGGCGCGCTATCTGCGGTTCAAGGCCGACGAATCGTCGCAGGCCATTACCGGGCCCTACCGCCAGCTTCATCCCGAGGATAACAACGAGCGGCAGGCGGTGCACGAACATGTCTCGGCGCCGCTGCCGGCGATCACGACAATTCATGCAGGTACTGCCGCCTCCGCTGTTGGCTCCGGAAAGTCCCGGCTATCTTCCACCGCTTCCGCAGGGGCCTCGAAGTAATGAAAAGGATACGCGGTATCCTTGGGTTGGTCGCAGCAATTCCAGTGATCTGCGGTGCGCAGCAAATCCGCTTCCGCGACATCACAGCGCAGGCTGGAGTCCATTTTATTCACAACAACGGCGCTTTTGGTAAGAAGTGGCTCCCGGAAACCATGGGTCCGGGCTGTGCCTTCATCGATTACGATAACGATGGATACCCTGACATCGTTCTGATCGATGGCAATGATTTTCCCGGGCATCCTCGCGCCGGCGTCACGACTCTGAAGCTCTATCACAACAACGGCAATGGCACGTTTACCGATGTTACCCGGAAGGCGGGGCTTGCAGTTCCCATGTTCGGACTGGGGGTCGCGGTAGGCGACTACGACAACGACGGGTTTGACGATCTCTTTGTGACTGCCCTCGGTCAAAGTCATCTGTTTCACAACAATGGCAACGGCACGTTTACTGATGTTACGAAGGCAGCGGGATTGCAGGGAACCAGCGAGTTCTCGACGAGTGCCGCGTGGGTAGACTACGACCGCGATGGCAAACTCGATCTCGTGGTCGCGAACTACGTGCAGTGGACCGAGCAGACCGATCTGTACTGTACGCTCGACGGCGCGCACAAGTCGTATTGCACACCGGAATCGTATAAGGGATCTTCGCTGCGGCTGTGGCACAACCTGGGCGGCGGCAGGTTTGAAGACGCAACGCGGAAGGCCGGGCTGGACGATCCCTCTTCGAAGAGCCTAGGCATCGTGGTGCTCGACTACAACGGGGATGGCTGGCCAGACCTCTTGATTGCTAACGACACGCAGCCCAATAAGCTTTACCTGAACAAGAAAGATGGAACGTTCGAGGAGCGTGGTGTTGCGGCTGGCGTCGCTTTCAGCGAGGACGGGATTGCGCGTGCTGGGATGGGGGCGGATGCCGCCGACTACGATCGTAGCGGTCACACCAGCGTCATCATAAGCAACTTCGCGAATCAAATGGTCTCGCTGTATCACAACGAAGGCAATGGCCTATTCGTCGATGAAGCGCCTCAATCCGAGATTGGCCGGGCCACACTCGTCACACTGGGCTTTGGCTGTTTCTTTTTCGATTATGACAACGATGGCTGGCAGGATATTTTTGTCGCCGATGGCCACATTGAAGACCAGATCGAGCGAGTGCAGAAGCGTGTCAGTTACGCCGAGCCTCCGCATCTGTTCCGAAATCTTGGCGGCGGCAAATTCGCCGAAGTTACCACCACAATGGGTAAAGCCTTCGCAGCGCCAAAAGTGGCGCGGGCTGCGGCGTATGGCGACATCGATAACGACGGATTCCTCGACATTCTGCTGACCACGAACGCGGGGCCCGCTTACCTGTTCCACAACGAAGGTGGAACGAACCACAGCTTGCGCATCAAACTGGTGGGCACGAAGTCGAATCGAGATGGCATCGGCGCGGTCGTCCGCCTTACCGCAGGGGACGGCAATAACAAAGACAAGCAGTGGAAGATGCTGCACTCTGGATCGAGTTATCTGGCACAGAGCGAACTGGTACTGACCTTCGGCCTGGGCGCACAAACCAAAGCAGGCAGCATTGAAATTCAGTGGCCCAGCGGGCAGGTGGATACGCTTTCAAACGTCGAGGCCGGGCAGACTGTTACGGTGCAGGAAGGGAAGGGCGTGATCGGCAATCGATCATATCGCAGTGCACTCGCCGGCAAGTAAAGCCAATTCCAAGGGGACGAGTTTGCCGTGGAACCGCAACCGCCAGAAACCCCCAACGCGTTTCAAGACGATTCCCGGATCCGTTACCTCCGCTAGCGTTGATCCATGCCTTATCCTCCAAGTCTTGGTTGCTGCAGATCCTGCGCTGAGGCCGCAGTTCTCGATTTTCCGTCATTACGCTGGAAAATCTCTTGTATTCGTGCCAGCAGCTCGTCGAGGTAGAAGGGCTTCTGGATCCACATAAGGTCGCCGTTCGAGCCCAATTTGTCGTCCGCGTAACCTGACATATACAAGACGTCGATAGTTCCCCGTGCTCTTGTCAAAGATTTGGCCAACTCGGGACCGCTCATCTGGGGCATGATCACATCCGTGATCAGCATACGTATGGGTCCATCATATTCCTCGGCGACTTGAAGAGCCTCCACTCCGTTCGAGGCGACCAGTACGTGGAAGCCTTTCGATTGCAGACCGTCGCGAAGCAAGTCTCGGAACGCGCGCTCATCCTCGACGACTAGAAGCGTCGCCTCTCCACGCGAAAATTGTGCCATCTTATCGGGCTGGCGTGAAATCTGCTCCACGGGCTGATCGACTTGTGGCAGATAAACTCTGAAGGTCGTCCCTTTCCGCAATTCGCTGTCCGCGAACACGTATCCGCCGCTTTGCTTCACGATGCCATACACTGTGGCGAGACCCAGCCCCGTGCCTTTGCCGACTTCCTTAGTGGTGAAGAACGGTTCAAAGAGGTGCTTCTGCGTCTCCACGTCAATACCCGTGCCGGTGTCGGTGACCGATAACATGACGTATTGTCCCGGAGGAACGGGTACGCCGTAGAAATTCGCTGTGTCTTCGAAGCTGACGCTTTTTGTTTCAATCGTCAGCTTGCCGCCAGCGGGCATGGCATCACGCGCATTTACCGCGAGGTTCATAATGACCTGCAACATTTGTCCCGGATCCGCCTTCGTCTTGCCTAACACCGGGTCGAGCACAATCTTTTGCTCAATATCTTCTCCCATCAAACGCTGCAGCATCTTTTGCGTTTCTGTCACAAGAGAGTTCAGGTTTAGGACTCGGGGCTCAAGCACTTGCCGACGGCTGAAGGCAAGCAGTTGCGAAGTCAGAGAAGCGGCACGCACGCCAGCGTTCTTGATGATTTCAAGGCGTGAGCGGATCGGCGCTTGGGGAGCGACATCGGCGGATAGCAATTCGCTGTAACCGATAATCACTCCGAGCAGGTTGTTGAAGTCGTGCGCCACGCTGCCTGCCAGTTGTCCCAGCGCTTCCATTTTTTGTGCGTGATGCAATTGTTCCTCCAGCAACTTGCGGGCCGTGACGTCCTCGGCGATGATCTCGAGCAGGTCGCCTCCGCTCGCTGGACTCGACAACCGGCGACCGCTCGCCCGTACCACGACCGGTCTGCCATCCTTTCTTTTCCAGGTGAACTCCACAGCGCTGAAAAAGTCCGCCCGTGTCGGCTGCGCCCGAAAGCCGCCCGCATCCCCGTCAGAATAGAGATCGCGCGAGACGGTCAGCGCGAGTACTTCCGCCTCCGTTTGGTAGCCCAGCAATTTCACCAGGGCGGGGTTGGCATGCAGAAATCTGTCTTGCTGTAGGGCAATCGTCCCGATCCCATATGGAGCGTTCTCGACAAACGAACGTAGCTCCGCCTCAGATCGTCGTACAGCCTCTTCTGCTCTTTTGGTTTCTGTCAGATCGATTCCAATGGCTGCAAGATACGGTTTGCCCTCCAGTTCCACCCGCACTCCCGTGAAATAGTAAGGAGCGGTCCCGACACTTTGAGACAGCATGAAGTCGGCTTCGACAGAACCTGACCCTCGCTCGAAGGCTTCGTCCTTGGCCCGTTGCACGGTCTCCCTGTGTTTATCCGCGACGTTACCTAATGAAGAAACCTCCGCGAGATTGTAGCGGGCAAGCGCTTCAGCGTTCTTGTTCCAGCGCAGGTTCTTACCATCCCGGTCTTGCAGGACGAAGATTCCGGGTAAGCTCTCGATTACCGCATCGGCCAGGGTCTTCTCTCGCAGGAGTCCCTCCTCTGCGTGCCGGCGTCGTCGTACCGCGAGCCAGAGAGCCAGAACAAGAACACTTTGCAGGATACAGAGCGAGCTTACCGCCACGATCAGGTACCAGTAGCGCTCCCACAGCGACGGCTGCCGAAAAAGTTCCACCGTGGACTCCGGCAATCGCTTCTCGCTGATATTCCATCGCTGCAACTGGCGCCAGTCGACCGTGTCCACGGCCGAGTCGTCGGACACAATCGGAATGCTGGCCGCGCTCTCCCCGTTTAGAATACGGTTTGCAGCGTTTGCAATTTGCCTGCCCAGATTGCCCGGGTCGGTCATGCGACCGCCGACCACACCGTGTCCGATATCGCTGGAGTAAATCGCGTATACCGGGACATGAGCTGCACCCGCAACCAGATCTAAAGCTTCTCCCTCAAGGAAGAACTGTCCCCTAGCGTCTTCGAAGAAGAAGGTGTTCAAGATGATCGTGTGTGGCGGCAATTCTGCGACGCGTCGAAGCACCTCGTTCATGGTCAGGCCAGTGAGATAGCTGACCTCAATTTTTCCGCTATAGGGCAAGAAGTCGTGCTTGAGCTGATCGACCCAGTATCTTTCCAACTGCGACGAGCCCACTACGACTACGACCCGCTGCGTGTCCGGTTGAAGCCGCACGGCTAGATCCAAAGTTTGAACCGGCTCGTCCGTGCTCGCCACTCCGGTAATGTCTCGTCCTGCCGCCCCCGTAGCGATTCGCTGTTTTCAATTCGTCCAGTCTCTTGGTATTAAACAACGCCACCGCTGGAGTTCCGGGAAACAACTCTTTCCCCTGGCCCAGCAGAAACTGCAAGGCCGAGTACGACACGGGTATGATCAGGTCAGGCTTTTGTTCGGAGAATTCAAGTTTCAATAACTTCACCAGGTTCGCCGCGTGTGCCTCGCCGGGAAACCTCACCAAGTCCAGGTATTCGGTGTAGAACTCCACCCGGTCTCGCACGCCCGCTCTCAACTGAGCCCGGAGGACATAATCGAATCCGGTGTAAATTCCTTCCTCGTTATCAAAAGAATAAAGAAGAAGGACTCTTTTTGGGGGATTTCCCGGTTCTTGAGCCCATCCCAAACTGCAGACAACGAGGGCTAAAGAAACGGAGAACAGACCTAAGAATCGAGCGCAGGACCGACTTCGCCGGAAAGGATGCGAGCCTGAATTCACCAAAACCACCTGCTATTTAGTGCGAGCCAAAGCCGTCAAACCTACCGAGTTCTGAGCCGAACTCGATAGCACGTTCAGGGGTGAGAGGGATATTAGTCCATTTCCCCAGTTCTGGCTATATCTTTGCTCTGAACCTACACGACGGAGTTCAATTGCGGTTCAATTGCACCGCTTCTGACAACACACCCTGCCTTCCCCGTATAATGTTCCCTCGTCGAAGAGCGAACTTATGTCTGCCATGTTCGTGAGCCGCCGGATTTTACTGGTGGAGGATGACGATGAACTTCGTTACGCTTACGCCGCTCACCTAACAGCCAACGGGTTTCAGGTCGAAGAGGCCGGTGACCTGGCTGCCGCACGGAAAGGATTTGCGGCCACGCGGCCCGACGTCGCGGTCGTTGATTTTCGCCTGCCGGATGGCACCGCGCTTGATCTCCTTCCCAAATTCAAGGAATTGGAGTCTGCAGTCCCCATTATTGTTCTGACAGGCTTTGGTTCAATGGAGCTGGGCGTGTCGTTGATCAAGAGTGGCGCCGAGCAATGCCTCGCGAAGCCGGTCGAACCCTCCGCCCTGCTCATGATCGTCCTCAAACTCCTGGAGAACTCCAGGAATCACCAGAAACAGCTGGCCAACAGTACCCGGCGTCGCCGAGTGGTGCTCGATCCCTTCCTGGGGGAGAGTCCCGTTATCCGTCGCCTGGCCGAGACGGCGGCCAAAGTGGCGAACAGCCAAAGCCCTGTCCTTATTCAAGGCGAGACCGGGTGCGGAAAGGGAGTGCTGGCAACCTGGCTTCACGAGAACGGGCCCCGCTCCGACGAGCCCTTTGTTGACCTGAATTGTGCCGGTCTAACCCGCGAATTTCTCGAATCGGAGTTGTTTGGTCACGAAAAAGGCGCATTCACTGGCGCCATCAGCGCCAAGCCCGGTCTGCTCGAGGTCGGTCATCGCGGCACTATTTTCCTCGATGAAATCGGCGACATCGACCCCAACGTGCAACCGAAGTTGTTGAAGGTGGTCGAGGAAAAAAGGTTTCGCCGCATGGGTGACGTCCGCGATCACTTTGTCGACATCCGGCTGATCGCCGCCACCCACCAGGACCTTCGGCATTTGATCGAAACAAAACTGTTTCGCAGTGATCTTTACTTTCGTATCAGCACCGTGCCCCTCGCGATTCCGCCCTTGCGCGAACGGCAAGTTGACATTCCCGCGATTGCTCATGCCCTGCTGCTCCGAATCTGCTCCGACATGGCGCGTCCTCCGGCCGACCTTTCCACGAAAGCCGTGGAACGGCTGCGGTCGTATTATTGGCCGGGAATATTCGCGAACTACGCAACGTCCTGGAACGCGCGCTCTTGTTTTCCGATCGGCACGTCCTTGAAGCGGGGGACCTGGCGTTCGAACCTCAGTCCGAGACGCGGGGGGATTCCTACAAGCGAGACTGGACTCTTGACGAATTGGAGCGCTTTCACATCTCGGCAGTTTTTTCCAGTGAAAATCAGAACGTCGAAAAGACTGCGAAACGTCTCGGTATCGCCAAGAGTACTCTTTACCAGAAGCTAAAGGCCCTGCACCTGACCTGACCACACACTGCGCTGTTGCATCCGAACCACCTCGTGTCCTCCTTGGCCGTCGCTCCTCGGCAAGTTCGATTTCCAGATGCTATTTCTGGAATTCGAACACCGCCGATCCTGTGCCCGTCTGTAGCCTGGTTCGCAAAGCTGTTGCTTCCAGTGTCTTACGTGCAAGCGCTCCCGCGACGCGATTTTGGCCACACGATTGCCATTGCACTCTGGGGCCATACGGTGAATGTGTGCCCCTCTCATTGATGGAGAGGTAAGGAAATGCCAAAAAAAGTTCTTCTCGTGGACGATTCGACTACCACGCTGATGATGGAAGAAATGATTCTGAAACAACGCACAGCCTACGAGTGCGTTACGGCCAAAGATGGCTTGGACGCGATTTCGCGCGCCGTTGTCGAAGCGCCCGACCTCATCCTGATGGATGTGGTGATGCCTCGCATGAATGGCTTCGAGGCATGCAAGCGCATGCGACTGGAGAGTTCTCTGTCGCAGACGCCCATCATTCTGGTTACCACCCGTGGTGAAGAAGAGTATGTCGAGGCTGGCTTCCAGAGCGGTTGCAACGACTACATCACGAAACCTATCGATAGTTTCGAACTGGTTACGCTGCTACAAAGCTATCTCGGAGAATAGACGAATCTTCAGGAAAGGAAGTTTCGAGGACGCATGAGCAACAAGTTCGACTCACCCGCGGAATTCGAGAGAAAAGACTCGTCCTACGATGTGGGCTCGCAGGCCAAGGTGTACGCCGCTCGCCTGCGGCTGCAGAATGCGATCGATCAGGCCGATGCGCTGGACGCGATTCGCGAGATCGCCGGGAATTTGATCGGGACGGAACAGGTCGCTGTGTTCAAAGTTGACAAGAGGCGCTCGGAACTCTGGCTTTATTGGGCGTTCGGCGTCGATCCGAACAAGCACTCCGTTCTAGTAGTGAACCGTGAGCCGAACCTGAAGCAGGTGCTTAAGGGCAAGGCTGTGTTTCGCCTCAGGTTGTCTAACGAAAATCTGCTTTCCAGTGATGATCCGGTGAGTGCGCTAGTGCCCATCCTCGTCGACGGCACACCGGCCGCAGTAATCGTGCTGTTTCGTCTGTTTCCGCACAAGCCGGGCATTGAACTGGTGGACCGGGAAATTTGCGAAGTGCTGTCGAATTGTGCTGGGCGCGCCGTTGAGCCGTGTTCCACGCGCTAATGTTCGAGAAAGAAGTATTTAGAAGATGACTCTTAAGAAAACAAAAACGCAGAGTTTCAATCCGGCCGTGCTGCCGGTGGAATATTTGCCGAGAATTGTAGGTACCTCGGATGACAAACACGCGCGGCATTATCTGATGCCCGGCAAAATCTTCGCTGCTGCGCAACCCTTTGCCATCAGCACCATTGTGGGTTCCGGTGTCGCTCTTTGCTTGTGGGATTCTGTCCAACACTTCGGCGGCGCGAATCACTTTATGCTTCCAGAGGGGCCCGAGGACAGCGAAAACGGTAATCGCTACGCCAATGTCGCGAATCCGGCGCTGCTGCAGCGGATGTTGGAGCTCGGCGCTGATCGCCAAACCTTGCACGCCCGAATCTTCGGCGGTTCGTTGCCTGGGGTGACGTTCGGTAGCGGCGGCGAGTGCCTCGGCGATCGCAACGTCCAAACGGTTACTCACTTTCTGAAATTGAACGGTATTCGACTGTTGCAGAGCGAGGTTGGCGGCACGCGTGGTCGAAAACTGGTTTTTCATACTGACGATGGGGCCGCATGGTCGGAACAACTCTAATGCGAGGGACGAATTCACAGCCTTCCCGTTCGTCGCCTTTGACCCGCGCCGCACGATCGAGTTCGAAAGCCCCCGCTCGCGGAGAGCGCCAGTCGGCCTACCTGCTTCCGGGACAGCTTCATGTAAGTGAAGAGCCCTGCCAGATCCGCACGATCTTGGGCTCTTGCGTCGCGATTTGCCTTTGGGATAGCTGCCGGCGTGTGGGAGGAATGAATCACTTTTTGCTGCCTGCGTCGCGAGAGGGACAGTCTGCGTCTCAACGCTACGCGGATGTAGCGACGCGGACGTTGCTGGAGAAGTTGGAATGGCTTGGGTGCCGACGCGTCAACCTGCGCGCCAAGATTTTTGGCGGCGCGACGTTTCAGAACCGGAATGACCATGCGCTCAGCTTGGGAACACAGAATGCAATCGCCGCACTCGACTTGATGACGAATGCAGGAATTTCGGTGGCCATCCAGGAAACTGGAGGAACACGCGGCAGAAAAATCATTTTCAACACCGACGACGGCATCGTCTGGTGCTGGCCAATTTAGGGGAAGAGGGCGAAGCAATGGATTTTGATCGCGAAAAAGTCGTCGCCGCGTTTCTGGCAGAGTCGGCAGAGGGACTCGCACGGACCGAGCAATATCTGATTGCCGCCGAGACTGATCCCGGCAATCTGGAATTGCTTGACGAGATGTTTCGTGTAGCCCACACCATCAAGGGCAACGCTTCGGCACTCGACTTTCCCGTACTGGCAGGTTTCGCGCATGTGATGGAAGACTTGCTCGAAACCTTGCGCAAGAAAGAACTCGCCATTTCGCGAGAGGTAATTTCTCTTCTTTTGCAAGGCGTGGATGCGCTGCTCGCACTGGTTCCAGCGGCGGCGGAAGGACATGATCAACTTAGCCCATCCCATCAAAAGTTGAAGCAAGCACTGGCCAGCCGGGCGTCCGATCGGGACACCGCAACGCCAGAGCCAGCCCCGAGTTCTGTACCAGAGCCGTCCCCCACAGCGGTTCCGGGTTCCGCTCCCTTCGGAGCCCGGAGCCGCACGCTTCGCGTCGACATCGACAAACTCGATCGCATGCTTAACCTGACCGGGGAGATTGCAATCGCCCAGGGTCGCTTGCGCCGGACGATTGAAGAACTAAATAGCGATGCCGGACGCAAGCTTCTCGAGGCGCATCGCGAGATAGAGAGCCTCCAGAAGAACTTGCAAGAACAGGTAATGGGCGTGCGCCTGGTCCCAGTGGGGCCTCTGTTCCAGCAATTCGCCCGCTCCGTCCGCGACATCTCCCAAAGCCACAACAAACTGGCACGACTGCAAATCGTTGGCGCCGATGTGGAGGTCGACACTCGCGTGCTCGAGCATCTCAAAGACCCGTTGCTCCACATGATTCGCAACGCCGTCGACCACGGCATTGAAACACCGAAAGTCCGACGCTCCCTCGGCAAAAATCCATGCGGCTCCTTGACTCTGACTGCGTTCCACAAGGCGGGAAATATTCTGATCCAGCTTTCCGACGACGGCGCCGGGTTCAATCGCCCGCGCATCCTGGCGAAGGCGTTCTCTCTGAATCTGTTGCCCGAGGGCGAAAAAATTACCGACCAGGAGCTGTTCAATCTTGTGTTTAAGGCCGGCTTTACTACCGCGGACACGGTCACGGATCTCTCCGGCCGAGGTGTCGGCATGGACGTGGTTCGCCGCAACATCGAACTCCTGCGCGGCAATATCGAGATTCAGAGTACGGAAGGACAGGGAACGACCATCACCATTCGCCTTCCGCTGACCCTGGCGATCATCGATGGCTTCTCCGTTGTTGCCAACCACGAGACCTACGTGATTCCGCTCGAAATGATTAGCGAATGCCTGGAGTTGCCGGCAGATCAGATCTCCAACGACCCCGTCGGCGTCCTGAGTCTCCGTGGTGAGCCCCTGCCTTATGTCCGCCTGCGGCAAATATTTGGCACGCCGAACCGGCGTCCCGAGCGCGAAAACGTGGTCGTTGTCCATCGCGAAGGTGGCCATGCAGGAATTGCCGTCGAGACTCTGTTAGGAGAATGCCAGGCAATCATCAAGCCTCTAAATCGAATTTTTCGTGATGTGCCGGGAGTCTCCGGTTCCACCATCCTCGATAACGGGCGTGTGGCCCTGATTCTCGATGTGGGCACGTTGCTCCGTGACGTCGTTGCCGAACAGGAACAAGCAGTGAACTGAATCTGCCGTTGAAGATTAAGAACAAGCAAGATGTGGTGCTTCGGCGCCAAGGGAAATAGAGCTTGAAAGGAACAATCGTATGTTGAAGAAGTCATCGATCGCAAAACGTCTCGCTCTCGGATTTGGAGTCGTACTGTTTCTGCTCCTCGTCGTCGCAGTGGCGGGCTACTGGGGCATGGAATCCGTGACCCACGAAACTATCTCTATGCTGCGTGGAGATGTCAAGGTCTCCCAACTCGCGGATGAGGCCAAGATCACCACTCTCGAACTCCGGCGCTATGAAAAAGACACGCTTCTCAATATGGATAACAAGCCGGTGATGCAAAGTTACCAGGAGAAATGGAAAGGCCAACTGGCAACGCTGCAATCTACAGTTGCTGATTTGGATGGGCGGGTTTCTGCCGACAGCAGCAAGCAGCTTGTCTCGGCCATGGAGCACGAAATCTCGGCCTACGAGCGTGGCGTGAGCCTGACCGTCGCCGGCATCAACGACGGGACGATCAAGACCCCCCAACAGGGCAATGCCAAGGTCACAGAAGTCAAGGATGAGATCCATCGTATGGAGGCGGCTGCTACCGATCTCTCAGACAAGCACCGCAAGATCATGGCCGACAAAGAAGAGACCATCACGACTTTTTCACGGCAGACGGCGCTGGTGATGTTCTCGGTGGTCGTGGTCACGTTCATCGCAGCAACACTTGTCACGATCGTGGTGTCCCACGGCATCACT